>Ga0315268_10008204_pt1 | contig 10943 bp, 10 predicted proteins | sample C1_top_MG_FD_204535 | JGI IMG/M metagenome (GOLD analysis project Ga0315268, IMG submission 204535) | Sediment microbial communities from Yellowstone Lake, YNP, Wyoming, USA - C1_top | ecosystem: Environmental > Aquatic > Freshwater > Lake > Sediment | place: USA: Wyoming | collected 2017-08-01 | reverse complement strand
TACGGAAGAAAAAAACTCTACATAATAGGCAACATAACAGCCAGCAGCATAATCGCACTATTCGCGCTAACGACTAACTCCGCAATACTCATAGCAGCAGCACTGCTCGAAGGAGTTGCAGAAGGCGCATTTTCAGCGTCAAGCAGTGCACTAATAGCCGAGAAAGCAGGAAACCAGAGAAGAACAAGCATATTCTCACTCTTCGGCTTCGTACAAAACATAGCCTTCGGCTTAGGCAGCATCATAATACTAACGGTTGCATTCCTAGAAAGCTTTGGCTTCACAAGAGCAGAAAGCCACACGATACTGTACGTCACTCTCGCGGCACTCAGCCTAGGCTCAACACTCTTCATGCTCAAAATCACCGAATCCAAAACCCTCAAAAAAACTGAAAAACGCACCAAAGACGCATGGAGCAAACTATCCAGACGTCAACGCTTGGGTATGCAACTAAGAGACATTTTGCCAAGAAAATCAGCAAGAGTAATCATGAAATATATTCTAGCCAGCGCCATCGTAGCCTTCGGTGCAGGCATGGTCGTGCCCCTCATGACGAGATGGCTGTTTCTTCAATACGGCACAGAAGATTCCGTGAGCGGGCCGATCTTAGGCATCGCAAACATAGTCATCGGTGTAGCAACACTAGCTTCACCACCTCTGGCTAAAAAAATCGGATTAGTCAAAGCCATAGTCGTAACGCAGGGATTGTCAACACTGTTCATGTTCCTCACGCCATTGCAGCCAGAATACTTGTCGGCAAGCTTCGTGTACACCATACGAGCTTTCCTCATGAACATGGCAAGCCCACTGCAGCAATCAATGATAATGGGATTAGTAGCCGAAGAAGAACGCGGTGCAGCTTCAGGCGTTAGCGCAGCGTTTTGGCGACTTCCAAATGCCCTAAGCACGAGTATAGGCGCAGCACTAATGGGCATAGGCTTACTAGCCGCTCCATTCTTTTTCGCAGGCACATTCTACATCATAAGCATAGCCTTATTCTGGATATTCTTCAGAAAGACTGTAATGCCGGAAGAACAACGAACCACACAAACCTAAAAGTGCTGAGTATATTTGGCTCATATTTGGATCCTAGTAGCATCATATATGGAACCGGGTCTAGACTCTCACAGAGCACACACAGAGAACAGAAAGGTGAAAAGAAACGATTTTTTTCTTCGCCCTTTCCCGGTGAAGCTTCGTTATTCATGCGTAAAATACCAGGGCTCTTCAGCCCGCCTCTTAGAAAAGTCACGCATACCACGATAAGAAACGTGACTAATTTCGAGGTTTTTCACAGATTGTGGCGCGATAACGATAGCCTCCCCCTGCTCCAAGCGTTTCTCTATCTCTTGGAAATCCACACCCTGAACCTCCCTGACTTCGACGCCACGCTCACTGCCTTCTCTTAAGAAGAAAAGACGAAATCGAAGATTCTGCTTAGTATCTAGCTCACTCATATTCCCCATCACTTTTCCCAACACTCCCAACTGGATTATCCAGCATTGTTTTTTGGATGAGCAAGACTTGGAGCCTGCGTGAGGGGAGAAAGGAGAGAGGACCCTAAAAGAGGAACTGATTTCTCCAAGCCTTTTTCATCCAAATCTCGTAAAAGACGCGCATATGCCCAACTCGGGGGAGCGCCATTCTCGAGCAAGGAAGGGGAGATTTTTGATTTGGGGTTATACATTTACCCATTGACCTCCGAGTGGACACACGTTAGTTTCTTATGGCGTGTTGGGTTTTTAAGAATGTGTGACTGTGACACTACAGCAACAGGACGCCGTATTTATGCCAGAATGGAAACAATAATTGACTTCAAATGAGGAACTTTAGGCATTCACAGATTTTTTGGGCTTATCTTCTCCTCTTTTCTTGGATTTTTCCACTTTTGCCACAGTATAGTTTTTGTACGGTTCGAATCCGGCTTTCGTGTACGCGCGTATGGCTGGAGTGTTTATGGTTTCTGTGTGTATGAGGGCTAGGCGCGATTTCTTCATGATCTGTTCCACCAAAGCGGATACAATGGAGGTTGCGTAGCCTCTGCATCTATAGTCTTTATGCGTCGCCACCGTGTGAATGTTGCTCGCCCAGTCGTCAACTCGTGCACCACCTATCGAAACAAGTTTGCCATCAATTTTTATCCCAAGCCAAAGGCGTTCCTTCATCCTCTCAGCGATTTGTTGCGCGCTGATTTCGCCCCACCAGTCAAAATTACACGTTTTCATCAAAGCCGCTATGTCCTCAGCGTCGGTTGCGGATAGTCTCACCAAATCGTGCCTTATTGGAGGGGTTTCTTCTCCCTTTCGCAGCGTCATCACTGTGAGCCCTCTGGTTTCTTCTCTCACTCGGTATCTGCTTGGAAACTTGAACGGAGTGTATTCCAGCGGTGTGGTTATCATGATTTTGTCCAAGTCGAGTTCGGTTAAGAGCTTTTCAATCGCCTGGTTGTTACCTCGAAATTGAGCCATGGTGTTGTGGTAGACCAGCATCATTCCGTTGATCTTGTCCTTTTCATCCAACGCTAAAGTGACTTTGGAATTTGTCGCGTCGTATTTCACGTCGAGGATGAAGAAGTAATAGTCTGGGAGTCCGTGTAGACGTGTTGCCAAAACAACGGTTCGGTTTCTGCGTTTAGCGAGACTATTTTCATTTGAAAATCTCCATGCAGTTGTTGACGATCAAACGAAATATATGTTTTCTTTCGATTGAGTCTAATAATGCTTTTAAACCTCTAAAAGAAGCGAAAACTTGGGGAACCCATGGGAAAAACTATCGAAGTCTACGTTAACGCAAAAGAGGTTATCACGCAGACATCCTTTGAGGGCAGACCGCTAACCGGCGCTGGCGACATCCACTATTGTTCTGTTAAAGAGATATCGAAGACTGAGAAGATAATTTCGGAAGAAGAGAAAGCAGCCTTGAAGCTTGTGAAAACACTCTGCGAAAGAGGAGATTATAAAATTCAAATCATCAGCGTGTCAAACCTAAAAGGAAAAATGAAAGCAAGGCTGAAGGGCATAAAATCGACACCAACCATAGTTGTGGGAAACAAGCATTTAGTCGGAGTGCCTAAAAAAGAAGAATTTGAAGCTCTTCTGAAATAATGACCGTGTTTTTGGCTTTTGTTTAGAAATTTTGCTCCAAAATCCGAATTTTGCTTGCACAACCCTTAATGTAGCCATTGCTCAAGGTTTTTGATAAAAAGACGTGACTCAAAAATGGGGCGTAATGAAGGAAAATTTGGAAAATGCACAAAGTGCGATAAAAGACCTGCCACAGATAAGGATTGCTTGTGTGATAGTTGTCGTTATATGGGTCTCTTAACTAGTCTTCTTGAAGAGCGTGTACTGCAAGCGAAATAACCTCACGATTTTTTCTGTTTTTCTTTAGAAAGATATTTACACCTTTACTGACTTCTTAATAGAAATCAAAACTGAAAAAAAGGGAAAACTCATGGAAAAAGACATTGTGGACTATTGTCTCGAATACGCTAAAAGCAAAAAAACTGAGTATGCTGAGGCAAAAGCAGTTGACACAGACGTTGAGAACATTATGCTCAAAAACGGTCTTCTAGATGCGTTCGCAGTTACTACGGACAGCGGTTTCAATGTTAGGATTCTCGCGGAAGGAGGCTTGGGCTTCGCTTCGTCTAACAAATGGACAAAGCAAGAGGCAAAGCATGTTGTAGACATGGCGTACAAGATGGCTAAGAACGCCAACCGCAAAGACAAAATCAAATTCGCCGAAGAAAAAGCAGTCAAAACAAAATGGGACGTCGAACAGAAAAAGAAAGTTGAAAACGTTTCTTCTGAAGACAAAATAAAGAGGCTGTTGGAAGTTGACAAGGCGGTAATGTCGCAGAAGGCCAATGTGGTCTCCAGAATGTTCATCTACACGACTTTGCTCACGAAAGAATATTTTGTCAACTCTGAGGGTTCAGTCATTTCCTGCTTCGTGCCAAAACTAGAAGTAATGCCCATTGGTGTCACCGTTGTAGAAGGAGGAAAGACAGAGCAACTACCATACAAATGGTACGGCTATACTGGCGGTTGGGAAGCCTTTGAAGCATGGAAACTTGACGAAGACATAGCCCGAGAAGTCCAAGTGCTCCAACGGTTGCTCAAAGAAGGTAAGGCAATCAAGCCTAGCAAAATGGATTTGGTCTGCGGGCCAGAAGTTACAGGCATCGCGTGTCACGAATCTTGCGGGCATCCGATGGAGGCAGATAGAATCTTGGGAAGAGAAATGAGTCAAGCAGGCAGGTCTTTCATCTATCCAGACGGACCATATTGGATAGGTTCGCAAATCGGCTCTGATTTAGTGACGATTATTGACGACCCCACTATAGCGAATAGCTATGGCTACTACCTGTACGATGACGAAGGAATCAAAGCTAGGCCACGTTATCTTTATAAAAATGGCGTAATCAACGAGTTCCTGCAAAACCGCGAGACAGCGGCAAAATTGGGCACAAGAAGTAACGGTGCGTCTCGCTCGGTCAATTATGACAGAGAAGCCATCGTTAGAATGGCAAACACCTACCTGCAACCAGGCGACATGTCTGAAAAGGAAATATTCGAAGACATCAAACATGGCGTTTTCATGAATTCTTTCACCGAATGGAACATTGATGATGTGCGGTTTAACCAACGCTACATTGGACGAGAGGCATACCTCATCGAAAACGGCGAACTCAAAGCACCCGTACCGAGACCAATTATCGAAACGACAACCAAGACCTTCTGGACGGCAGTTGACGCGGTTTCCAAGAAAGTCGAATTCGTGAGTGCTTCTTGCGGAAAAGGCGATCCTGGTCAAGGGATTCCAGTTGATACGGGTGGTCCTTTGATTCGTTTGAAGGGGGTGCATGTTAGATGAGCGAAATAATGGCGAAGACTGAGGAGATAGTGAAGAAGGGCAAAGCCTTGGGCGCAGACGAGGTGATCGCCACTACTGCGTTTGCGGAGTATCGTCAGTCAAGGTTCAGCAATAACCAAATTGACATAGGCGTGGCATGGAACGACTACACCACTGATGTCTTACTTACGTGGAAAAAACGAGTCGTCGCCACGCAGATAAGAAACTTCGAAAACGTAGCGACCACAATGGAGAAACTATTCAAACTCGCCAAGGCTTCTCAAGAAAACCCCTTGTACGGCGGAGTGGCACAAGGCAAATTCAAATATGCCAAGCCAATGGCGGATGAGGCTGTTCGAGATGTCAGAGACCCATCCGAATACATCAATGAAGCCATCGAAGCAGCGAAAAAGCACATTGGAAAAAACATCGACAGCGGCGGCATCCTCTTCACTAAATACGAACAGATTTTTCTGGTTTCATCTGAAGGACCAGAAGGAATGGACGAACGATCAGCGATTGAATTGTCTATCAGAGCGTTCGCTGCGCGAGACGAGTCAGGACACGGAGTGGAATGCAACTCCTCGCTCAAAGGGTTCAAACCTGCAAGAGCTGGCGAAAAGGCTGGAGAAATTGCAAAGATGGCAAAGAATCCTAAGCCTGGCAAAACGGGCAAGTATGACATAATCTTTGAACCATTATTTTTTGGTTCGATGCTCGGCCATTATGGACCAATGGGTTCGGCGTTTAATGTGATGACAAAGATGTCTGTGTTCATCGACAAGCTTGGACACAGAGTGGCACCAGAAATAGTGACTATATGCGACAATCCTGGAAAATATTCAGTAAACAACAGAGTTTTCGACGACGAAGGCGTGCCAGTGAAAGAAACAGTCTTCATAGATAAAGGCGTGTTAAAAACTTACTTCCACAACACTTCCACCGCCAAAATCTTCAAAACCCAAACCACTGGTCACGCCGGCATAGTGCAACCCCATCCTTGGAGTCTTGAGATGAACGCTGGCGACATGAGCAGAGATGAAATGTTTAAGGAAGTGAAAAGAGGCTTGTATCTCACGAACACTTGGTACACAAGATTCCAAAACTTTACCACAGGCGATTTCTCAACTATTCCGCGGGACGGTGCACTCTGGATAGAGAATGGTGAGATAAAAGAGTCTTGGAAAGCCATTCGACTCAGCGATAACATTCAAAACCTCTTTGCAAGCATTGCTGGTGTTTCGAAAGAAAGATTACACGTTCACTGGTGGGGTGAAGCAGAACCGCCGTCTCTTTCGCCTTACGTCTTAGCTAGAAACATACAGATAACCCGCCCAGAGTAGCGTTTTCTTCGTTCTACTCTTTCTTTTTTTGTCTACTAATTCTGACGCGTTGAACAAAGGAAGCTACAATCATAATAAAACCTACCACGGCAAACACGCTTGAGGCAGTGATTATGTCAGGGTTTCCTGTCTGCAAGGTGACGGCTACCGAAACCGCTAGAAGGAAGACGCCGAAGTAGAGGCTGGCATTGCTTATTAGGAATTCAGTGAATTCTGTGCTTATGCTTTGCCAGTACCTTGCGACTATGATTAGTATGGATGCGAGTGCTAGAAAGGTTATTACGAGTGTGTAAGTGAGGTCTGTCCAGTAATTTCCAAACTCTGTGAGCAATAGTCCAACCTCATCGCCGATTAGTCCTCCTCCAGCACCGAAAAGAATGGCGGCAATTCGGTCAACGCGTTTGCTTTCGTAACTTATGCCTAGCCAGCCGCCTATGGCGAGTAATGCTACGCCGAACCAGAAGTGATGTATGTGATAGCCACTAAACCTCACGGTAGTCTCTGGAGATAAGCTTGTAAATGCTCGGGCGATTGCAAAAGAAGCTATGAAGGAGAGTAAAGCGGTCAAGGACAGGTTCGGTCGAGTCTTCATTTCTTCTTTTTCAGCCATACTGCGCACACTCCAACGTGGTTTTAGGAGTAGGCGTTCGTTTATTTGTCAAAATACTTGAAGGCTGCTATGCGTTCTTCTCTTTCCCTCTTGTGGTTTAGGTAAATTGGGCATCTCTGCTGAACGCATTGTTTAGCAAAGAATTCGCTCCAGTAGCTTCTCTCGTCGAATGTGCAGGCGTGAGCGATGGGTCGCCAGTTGAACCGCCAGCAAGTCATCTTCGCCTTGAAAGCAGGACATGGGTCGCATTTTCTCGGTTCAACGCCGCAGCCTGGGTTGACTATCCAGCAGAGGTCTTTCTCTTCCATTCGGACGTTCTCCACAAAGGAATTCGGTTGAATGGACTATTTAAATTAACATGTTAAAAAGGTTAATCTCGGCGCTGCTGCTTATTATTGTAGGAAGGGAGAATGTCAGCCATAGTGTCTCTCGGCACATTAGGTGCCACAGGATTTCTCGTAGGATACGCCATAAAGAAACTAGTCAAGCTGTTCCTTTTCCTAGTAGGCTTGTTTCTCTTAGTGCTCGTGGGTTTAGAGTACACTGGCGTGATAAAAATCTACTACGACAAACTCGGCGAAGCAGTGGTTAACGCTTTAACGAGTCTCGAGGGATTCTTGCCTCAAATCCTACCCATGCTATCAGGCTTGTTCTACTCGCTGAGTTTCGGCGCTGGTTTTCTGCTGGGCTTAATGAAAGGATAAAAAAAGAATAGGGAAAAGCGAAAGTGGAAACGACAGAAGAGGAACGTGTAAAAAAACTCAAACTGCCCAAGAAGCGATTTCTCAAGAAGCACGTGAGAAAAAAGTGATTCGATTTTTTCAAAACAAGCCTAAAATAGAACGTTTTGCACGTATATTTTCCCTCATCTAGGCTCTCATGGAGAAAGTCACATTGAGTAACAGTCCAGACGCTCTCATCAGCCTCAACCCGAACCCACTCGTTAGGCATCTAGGAAAACTGCCCAAGGATTTCACGAAAGAAGACCTGATAAAATTCGTCAAAGACAAAGAGGTAAAAATGATTAACTTTTGTCACGTTGCAGAGGACGGCAGGCTCAAGACGCTGAACTTCGCCATAGGCAACAAGGCACATCTGAGCGAAATCCTAAATCAAGGCGAACGGGTGGACGGTTCAAGCCTGTTCTCTTACATTGAGCAAAATAAGAGCGATGTTTACATCAAACCACAAGTCAACAAGGCATTCTTAAATCCCTTCAATGCTGTGCCTACTTTGAATGTTATGTGTGGCTATTTTGACGAGAAGGGAAAACCACTTGAAATAGCGCCTCAAAATATCCTTCTGAAGGCACAGGAAAAACTGCAAAAAGACACCGGCACAACTTTGAGGGCTTTATGCGAACTCGAATTCTACATAATAGCCAAACAAGAAACAGAGGCACTGTATCCGGGTATGCCGCAGAAGAATTATCAGGAATCCTCGCCGTTTGTGAAGTTTGAACAAGTGCGAAACGAAATTCTGACCACAATGGCTGCGACTGGATTGCCCGTGAAATATGGACACACAGAGGTTGGTACGCTGCAAAAAGATAATCGCCTCATGGAACAACACGAAGTCGAACTTCAACTCGAACAGCCAGAGGATATGGCTGACCACGTTTCCATAGCCAAATGGATAATAAGAAACATAGGCGCGAAACACGGCGTTGAAATCAGTTTCGCTCCCAAGCTTATATATGGACACGCTGGAAGCGGCATGCATGTGCACGTTTTGGGCACAAGAAACGATGAAAGCATAATGACCGCTAGTGATGGAAGACTTAGCGACGAAGCTAAAGCGATGATTGGTGGAGTGTTAAGGTTTGCGCCGAGTCTAACCGCCTTCGGCAATACTGTGCCCACTTCGTATCTTCGGCTTGTTCCGCAACAGGAAGCCCCTACACTTGTTTTCTGGGGCTACAAAAACCGCGAAGCACTTATCAGAGTTCCTTTAGGCTGGCAATCAGAAGAAAATGGAGAACGCAAAAACCTGCAAACTTTCGAGCTGAGGTTGCCTGATGGTTCGGCAAATGCTTACCTTCTTCTCGCAGGAATTCTTATGGCAGTTGATTATGGTTTGGCTAATAAGGAAAAAGCATTACAGATTGCAGACGAAACTTTGATAGACAATGCTGAGTTCAGGAAAGACAGCATGAAAAGCGTGCCCGCATCTTGCTATGAATCGGCTAAACTGCTTGAAAAACACAGAGAATACTACGAAAAAGGCAACGTATTCCCCAAACGAGTAATCAACGGAGTAATCCAACGGTTAAGACAATACAACGACCAAAACCTAAGTGAACAGTTAAGAAAAGACAGCCAAAAAACCGAAGAAATTACAAGAAAATACCTCCACTGCGGATAGAACCACTAGTTCTCTGGTCATATTTGTAGCATATTTGGAGCCTAGTAGTATCATATAGTGAACCGGGGCTAGAAGCATGTCACGCGCTCACAACAGAAAAATCAGGGCGGAAGGGCTACGGCTTTGATTCCCAGCCTCTTTTGAATTTCTCTGGCTAGGATTTCAGCATCTCCAACTCTGAAATTATCCGTAACCACAAACTTCGGCTTACTCTCAGCCACGTACTGAAGTAAACCATTAAAATCCGAATGATCACTCAAAGCCAAAACAAATTCTTTCTCTCCGATTTTCCGACATGCAGACGCAAATTCCCAACCGCTGACACATACACGAAAAGCGCCATCGCCTACACGACGCATAGAACTCATGTGATAAAACGCCACACAAGGCTCACCTTCATCCAAGATTCTCTTACCCTGCTCACCCGTGGAAAGCATAAACTTACCCAAACGCATACCATAACGCTCACAAATCTTAGAAACATGAAAAACCTTCTCAGGCGCAACAAAAGGCGCATTAACGTGCGCATCATGCAGAATCTGCATCGTCTCCTGCAGCTTACCGTGATAGCCAAAAACGTAAACAGGACCTTGCTTCAAACCCGTTTCAACCAACGAAACGAATAAATCCTCAACGTTTTCACCGAACTTCCGCACACGATTCGGATTCCCATATGTAGCCTCAATAACTAGAACATCACTCTCCAAAACAGGTGTATCACGAAACCGAAAATCACCCGTGTAAAGAAACCTTGTTCCCTCAAAATCCTTCACAAGCACCTGAGCCGCGCCCAAAATATGATCAGCAAAATGCAAACGCAAAGTGTCATTCTCAAAAGCCAAAGCCTCATCATAATGAAGCGTCTTCACGTTTCCCATCATCAAAAAAAGCGGTCCCATCATGACATCTATCAAATCCTTCGTCGCAGGCGTCATCACCAAACTCTCACACTGCATCAGACTCTGCCGCAAACCCAACATATGATCAGAATGTGCATGAGTAACCACCCGCACAGGACGGGCATCATCAAAAGCATCACAAGCCACATGCTTACCCAGAAACACCGCTCCTTTCTCAGTGACTCCCGCTTTTGAAAACATGCACTCAACCACTATAACAAAAAGGCAAAGCAGTTTTAAATCAGTTTCCAAAAAAAGTGCAGGGCTAAAGGGCTAAAGCGTTATTCAAAGCCTTTCAGGCATAACGATAGCTGTTTGAGTGTGCATCACTCCGCGTATGGAGAGGATTTTGCCCAGAATGTCGCCCAGCGTGTCGAGTTTGGGGGCCTCCACAAAAGCTATGACATCGTATGACCCTGTAACAGCGTGGGCCATTTTCACTCCATCTATTTTTAACGTGGCATCTGCGACCTCCCAAACGCTTGCGGGTTCTGTGGTGATGAGTATATACGCTTGCAAGCCTTTTCACCGTTTGTTCTTATTGTTCGTGATTGTTTAAATGTTTTATCTCATAAAAATGCAAAAGCATCTGTCATGATTTTTTGTATGTTTTCAGTTTCTCGATTAGCTCTTTCGGTATATTGACTGCGCGTCCAGATTTCTTGTCTGCGGTAACAACCACAACATAGCCTTCCGCGAGAAGCTGTCCAGATTTCTCGTTAACTATGGTAAAACCGTATTTGACTGCTTTTTCCATGATTTCTTCGATGGTTAAGCTGACTTCAAGCACGTCGCCGAATTTCGTTGGAGCCTTAAACTTGCAGAAAGCTTCCACTCTTGGGAGCCAGAAGTTGTATTTTTGTCGTATTT
>Ga0315268_10008203_pt1 | contig 10943 bp, 5 predicted proteins | sample C1_top_MG_FD_204535 | JGI IMG/M metagenome (GOLD analysis project Ga0315268, IMG submission 204535) | Sediment microbial communities from Yellowstone Lake, YNP, Wyoming, USA - C1_top | ecosystem: Environmental > Aquatic > Freshwater > Lake > Sediment | place: USA: Wyoming | collected 2017-08-01 | reverse complement strand
GCCATCACTGCCCGGGAGCCATTGCTCATACACCTCACGCCGGCGGAATACGAGCGGCAGAGTACGGGTCCCATCGAAGCTGTTGGCAATTCCACCCGGATGACTGCCTCACTGGCTTTTGTGCCGCTCAAGATCGGCGACCAAGTCAGAGGCATCATATCGGTGCAGAGCTATAAATTTGATGCCTACACCCAAGAGCATATGAACCTGCTGACCAGCATGGCCAACCAGATCGCCGTTGCACTGGAAAACGCGCGGCTATTTGAACAGACCCAGACGCGTGTGCAACAACTGGCAGTGTTGAACGAAATCAGTCGCGCTGCTTCGGGCCTGCTGGAAACAGAAAAACTGCTTACGGTAATCCGCGAGCAGGTGCAGCGCATCACAAAGATGGACACCTTCTTTGTAGGTCTGTATGATTTCGAAACACATATCATGACTTATCCGATGTGTTACGATAACGGCCAGCTCTACGAGGTGCCTGCCGAGCAACTGGCTCCAACTGCCCGCAGTTACCGTGTGATTACCTCCGGCGAACCGTTGCTCATCGAGTACACGCCAGAGCAAAGAGAGAAAATACAACTCGCGCCTGAGAACATGATGGGCGACGCGGGCCAGGTGTCGGCCTCGCTCATATATGTGCCTCTCAAGATAGGCGACCGCGTCTCCGGCGTCATGTCGGTGCAGAGCTATGAGCCCAAAGTCTACACGCAAGAGCATATCGGCTTGATGGTCGGCATCGCCAACCAGGTGGCGGTGGCGTTGGAAAATACGCGCCTGTTCGAGCAGGCCCGCCACCGAGCGCTGCAATTGGCCACGGCGTCAGAGGCTGGCCGGGCAGCCACTTCGATCTTGGATATGAATGAGCTGCTCCAGAGTGTGGTCGAGCTGGTACGGGCGCGGTTTGGCTACGACCATGCTTCCGTATTCCTGCTGGACGAGTCGAGCCAGTTCGCCATCTTGCGTGAGGCTACCGGCACAGCCAGCCAGCAACTCAAACAGGGCGGATATCAGTTTGCCGTCGGAGGTCAATCGTTGGTCGGCTGGGTGACCAGTAAGGGCCGCTCCCGCGTCGTAACCGACACCAATGAGGATGCGCGTTACCTCAAGACCGATCTGTGGCCGCAGTCTCGTTCAGAGTTGTGCATTCCCCTCAAGCGCGGCGAGCGGGTGATCGGCGCATTGGATGTTCACAGCTCCAAGCCGGCTGCCTTTTCGCAGGACGATGTGGCCGTGCTAGAGATGCTGACCGACCAGTTGGCCGTCGCCATCCAGAACGCGCGGCTGTATGGACAGACGCGCGAGCAATCCATCGTCTTGGAAAAGCGCGCTGCCGACCTGGCCGTGCTCAACGAGGCGTCACGGCTGATGGCGCAGACCTTTGACCCGGCCGAGATTCTCAATAGCGCGGCGCAGGTTATGGTGCGGCACTTTGGCGTCGGCCATGCCAGCATGATGCTGTTGAACGAATCCAAGACCATCTTGCACATAGCAGCCGAGCACCCGGAACGGGGCACCGCAGGCGCCGAGATACTGGCGGCTGATTCCCCAGCCCTCATGGAGTTGATTGCTTCCCGGCGTGCTATCGCCGTGGATGATGTGATGACCGACCCGCGTATGGAGCCGCTGCGACCCCTCTTCTTGCAGCTCAGCATCCGTTCGGTCGTGTTCCTACCGCTGGTGGTCAAGAATGATCTGGTCGGCTACGTCCGGTTAGATGCAATCGGTATGGTGCGTCGGTTTACCGACGAGGAAGTCTCGCTAGGCCAGACACTGGCCAGCCAGGTCGCTGTGGCCCTGCAAAACGCCTGGCTGTACCAGGCCGAGCAGCGCCGCGCCGCCCGGCAGGCCGCGTTGTACGAAGTCGGCCGCAGAATGACTGCCACGCTCGACCCCAACGAGCTGATGAACACTGTTGTGGAATCGGTGCAGCGTGATCTGGGCTTTGAGCGCGTGCTGATCTTGTTGATGGACGAGCCGGCTGGAGAAGTGTATGCCGCCTCGGCCTCCACCAATTTTGCCGACCTGATCCCGTCTGATTATCGCCAGCACATTGGCAGCGGAATGATCGGCCTGGCGGCGCAGACCGGCCAGACCCAGTTAGCCAACGACACCCGTGCCGACCCGAATTACTATGCTGTGGGTGCGTGGAATCCCCGTTCGGAACTGTGCGTGCCGCTCAAGGTCGGCGCGCGGGTTGTCGGCGTGCTCAATGTCGAAAACACTGTGCCGGGCGCCTTTGGTGTGGAGGATGTGCGGACGGTAGAAAGCTTGGCCGGTCAACTCGCCGTGGCGTTGGAAAATGCGCGCCTGTACGAGGAGACTCAACAGCGGGCGCGCGAAGTGCAGCGGCTCTATGAACTGGGCGGTGAACTCAGTTCTACGCTTGACCTGGATACTGTGGTGCAACTGGTGGCCAACGCAGCACGCGAGCTTTCCAACGCGACCGCTACCGTTGTGCATGTCCATCAAGAGGGCGGAGGCCGACGCTACTATTCCCCGCCCCGGCCGGACCGTCCCTCGCCTCACATGGTCACGCCGCAAGCAGAGGGGTACGTTGGTACCATTCTGCACACCGGGCAATCCATCTTGATTCCGGACGCCGAAAACGATCCTCTCATCAGTCCTATCACACGCGCGCGAGGCGTGCGCGGCCGGTTTGGATTGCCTATCCGGGTTGGCAACCGTACCATCGGCGTCTTGTCCGTCGACAGCGACAGGCCGAACGCATTTAGCAGGCACGATCAGGAGCTTTTATCCTTCCTGGGTGCACAGGCCGCCACCGCCATTCAAAACGCCCTGCTGTACGAAGAGCAAAAGCAGACCGCCGAAAAGCTGCGCGAAGTGGACCGCCTCAAGACCGAGTTCCTGGCCAATATGAGCCACGAGCTGCGCACGCCGCTTAACTCGATCATCGGCTTTTCGCGTGTGATCTTGAAAGGCATAGATGGCCCGCTGTCCGATCTGCAAAAGCAAGACCTGGAGGCGATCCACGGCAGCGGCCAGCACTTACTCGGCCTGATCAACGACATTCTCGACATTTCCAAGATCGAGGCAGGCAAGATGGAGTTGGCGTTCCAGGAAGTGGACTTGCACGAGATCATCAAGGGTGTGATGTCCAGCGCAGTCGGTTTGGTCAAAGGCAAGCCCGTCGAGTTGCGCCGCGAAGTGCCAGACGACCTGCCCACTGTTTGGGCCGATGTGACCCGCGCGCGTCAGGTCCTCCTTAACCTGGTTTCGAACGCCGCCAAGTTCACTGACAAGGGTTCGATCACCATCTTTACCCAGCATGATGACCACTTTGTTACGGTTGGCGTGCGCGATACCGGCATCGGCATCCTGGCCGACAAACAGGACAAGATCTTTGAAGAGTTCACCCAGGTGGACGCTTCGACCACGCGCCAGTACGGCGGCACAGGCCTGGGACTGGCCATCACGCGCCGGTTTGTGCAGATGCATGGCGGCCAGGTGTGGGTAGAAAGCGAGTTTGGCAAAGGCTCGACCTTTTACTTTACTCTGCCTCGTACTCAGCAGGTCGCGATGGAGGCGGACACCACACCGGTGGCCGAGGCAGGTAAGCGGCTGCTGTTGGCCGTTGACGATGATCCCGGTGTCATCACGCTTTACAAGCGGTATCTTGAAAAGCAGGGTTACCAGGTGATTGGCGTGAGCGACAGTCGCCAGGCAGTGGAACAAGCCCGCCGGCTCAAGCCCGACGTGATCACGGTGGATATTCTGATGCCGAACAAGGATGGCTGGTCGGTCATCCAGGAATTGCGTCAAGCAGACGATACCCGGCACATTCCGGTGGTAGTTTGCTCCATCATCAGCGATCAGGGTAAGGGCTTTAGCTTGGGTGTGGCCGATTACCTGGTCAAGCCCATCACAGAAGATGACCTGGTCATGGCGCTCAAGCGGTTAGATGGCCGCAATCAAGCGACCGTTCTCATCATTGACGACACGCCTGAAGATGTGCGACTGATCCGGCGTATCTTGCAAGCGCCGCGCCGGGATGGCGACGATCGGCCTGGTTACATCGTCCATGAGGCGCACAATGGAACTGAGGGCATTGCGGCGGTTCATCAGAACCTACCCAACCTGATCATCTTGGACCTCATGATGCCTGAAGTGGATGGCCTGGCTGTGTTGGAAGCGATCAAGGCAGATTCCACCACCCGCACCATCCCGATCATTGTGGTCACAGCCAAGGAACTGACCGACCAGGACCATCACCGCCTGAATGGCAATATTGAAGCTCTCTTGTCCAAAGGTCTATTCAGCGAACAAGAGTTGCTCGACGATGTGGCAGCGGCGCTAAGTGGCGCTCTGCAGATGTCACTCGACAAACCCAAACAATGCCAAAACCAGCAGAAACAGGAGTAACCCGAATTAGATGAGCACAATAGACCTGGAATGTTCTTCATGCGGCCGCCGCATCGCCTATGTGCGCCCTCTGGCGGTCTGCCCTCAGTGTGGCAACGAGTGGTTTGAGGCGCGTTATCCCTACACTGATTTGCGCCGGAGCCTGTCAGCTTTGCGCAACCGCCCGTTTAACATGTGGCGCTATCGAGATCTCTTGCCGCTGCGCGACGATGCCAACATCGTTTCGATGGGGGAGGGGGGTACGCCTCTGGTGCGGACGGACAATCTGGCGTTGATGATGGGCCGGCCTCACTTGTTCGTCAAGGACGAACGTCAAGGGCCGACCGGCTCTTTTAAGGATCGGCAAGCTAGCCTAGCCGTCTCGGTGATGAAGGAAAGCGGCGTCAATGAGGTCGTGGTCGCTTCCACCGGCAACGTCGCCATCTCGTATTCGGCGTACTGCGCACGGGCCGGCATCAAGCTGTGGGCTTTTATGAATAGCACAGTCGCCGCCGAAAAAATGCGCGAGGTGGCGCTATATGGCACAGAGGTAGTCAAAGTCACCGGCACTTACGACCAGGCCAAAGAAGTGGCGGCCACGTTTGCCGAACGCAAGGGTCTGCACCTGGATAAGGGCATCCGTTCCTTTGCAGCCCGCGAAAGTATGAAGACACTGGCGTACGAGATGTGTGAGCAGCTTGGGGCACTGTACGGGCCCGAGGTACCCGACAGCCCAATCCCCATGCGCGCGCCCGACTGGTACTTTCAATCTATTAGCGGCGGCCTGGGCCCGGTGGGCGTGTGGAAGGGCTTTGAAGAGTTATGCGAGATGGGCTTGATTCAAAAAACACCGCGCCTGGCTTGTATCCAGGCCGAAGGCTGTGCACCCTTCGTCAACTCGTTCCGGGCTGGGCTGGAAAAGCCCCAAGATGTCATGGTGCCGCAGACGCGCATTATCACCCTGGCGACCGGGCAGCCCGGCGTGGCTTATGGACCCTTGCGCCGTGCGGTGCTGGCATCGGACGGCGTGATGGAGACTGCCACCGACGAAGAGGGCTACCGCGCCATGCACGTGTTGGCCAAGATGGATGGCATCTCGATGGAGCCGGCCACTGGCGTCACATTTGCCGGCCTGTTCAAACTGATTGCTGCCCAGGTGGTCAAGCCGGAGGACGTGGTCGTGGTCAATTGTTCCGGTCATACTTTGCCCGTGACGGAAGAATTGTTGGGCGAAGGCTGGGCACGCAGCGTGGCGACCGATAGGGCCCAGACGGCGGCCACGCCTATTCCGCAGCAAGAGGGTTTGCTGGCCGCGTTGGAACGCTTGGATGAACGCATCAAGTCAGTCGCCATCATTGACGACGATCCGAATGCTGTCAGACTGCTCAAGCGCATCTTGCAGGCACGCGGGCAATACATTCTTTATGAAGCCCACACGGGGCGGGATGGCCTGGACATGGTGCGCCGCGAACAGCCCGACATGGTGCTGCTCGACTTGATGATGCCAGACTTGGATGGCTTTGGTGTGCTGGCGGCCATGAAGGAAGATGAGGCGCTCAGAGACATTCCCGTCATCGTCGTCTCGGCCAAAGAGCTGACGCCGGAGGAGCGGCGTCGCCTGGCCGGCCAGGTTCGGCTGTTGCTGCAAAAGGGCACCTTTACGGACCAGGACTTGCTGGAAGATATCCAGGCCGCGTTGGATGCTATGTGAGCCGTCGAGCGAGACGAATGATCCACCGACAATAGGTGATGAGCACAATGGAAGGCGCTTCCCGGATTCTCTACATCGAAGATGACCCGGTTGCCCGGCTGCTCGTACAGCGCGTACTGGCAACGGAAGGCTACGTGGTGCTGGAGGCCGAGGATGGCCTTTCTGGCATCGAGGTGGCGCGCCGCCAACGGCCTGCCTTGATCTTGATGGACATCAATGTCCCCAATATGGACGGCTACGCAGTGACCACGCGCCTCAAGAGCCTGGACGAGACACGCGATATTCCGGTGATTGCGCTGACGGCCAATGTGATGTTGGGTGACCGCGAGCGTTCACTGGCGGCAGGCTGCGATGGCTATATCCCCAAGCCGATTGATGTCGATACATTGCCTGGCCAGGTGGCGGCTTTCCTCAAGGGCAAGCGCGAGCGAGTAGGAGACCGAGAAAAAGTCGAGCGGCTCGAAGAGCACACGCGCCGCCTGGTTGACCGCCTGGAGCAGACGATCACCGAGTTGCGCGACGCAAATGCCAAGCTGCGCCGGATGGAAAAGGCCAAGTCTGACTTTATCGTGTTGGCCGGCCACGAGCTGCGCACGCCGCTCACGCTGATTTACGGGTATTCGCACTTGCTGTTGTCCACCAGCATGAAAGAGCATCTCGCGCCCGATGTGCAGTCCATGCTCGACCGGGTGTCCTCCGCTGCCGGACGCCTGTCGTCTGTGGTGGATGACATTATCAACGTGGCGCTCATAGATGCCGATCAGCTCGAGCTATCATTCGAGATGCTGGACTTGGGCGAACTGGTGCATGGGGTCCTCGAGCAGTTCAGGCAAGCCAGCCAGGAGCGCGGACAACGCCTGGAAGTCGCTCCGCTCGAGAGCCTCCCGTCCATCCTGGGGGACGCAAACTATTTGAAGCGTGCGGTGGGCAACGTGATCAGCAATGCCATCAAGTTCACGCCGGATGGCGGTCTGATCGAGATCTGGTGCGAAAACACGGACGGGTGGCTGGACCTGGTGGTGCGCGACACGGGCATCGGCATTGACCGCGACGAGCAAGACCGCATCTTTGACAAGTTCTATGTGCTGGAAAACACTGATTTTCATTCGACGAGTGAGACCAACTACAGAGGCGGAGGGTTGGGGCTGGGCCTTTCTGTAGTGCGGGGCATCGTCGCCGCGCATGGCGGACGCGTGTTTGTGGAAAGCAAGGGCTCTAACGAGGCTACATTGCCTGGCTCAACGTTTCACCTGATGTTGCCACTCAATTTTACCCCACCCAAACTCGACCGGCCGGAAAAATAAGAGCGGCCTCAGCAGGCTCTTGCTCATCCCGGCGGTTGGCTGTCTGCCAGTTCAGCTTTTTCGCGCCTCACCAGCAGGATGCTGGTGATGAGGACCACTGCGCCGATCCATTGCATGTTTGACAGCCGTTCGCCCAGCACGGCAAATGCTACCAACAGCGTAGTCAGCAGCTCCATGATGCCCAGTAGCGCCATCTGGATGCCTCCCAGCCGCTGCAGCCCGGCGAACATCATCAGCCGCGAAAGGGCCGTGACCACTGCCAGTCCTAGAATCGCTTCCCAACCTGGCACCGTAATTGGCTCGAGCGCCCGCCCACTGGTCACACGAGCCACGCCCACCACGGCGGCCATTGTCGTCAGCACGTACAAAGTCACGGTGCGTGCTGGCACATCGGCCAACACCCATTGACCCAGAACCAGGTGCCATCCGTACGCGGCGGCGGCGGCCAACATCAGCATCACGCCCAGGCTATTGGGCCGCGAGGGGCCGGCGCCAGTGACGAGATACAAACCGACCAATACCAATGCTAGCCGCGCTAACGCTATGCGCGAAATCTCGTGTCCTGAAGACGAAAGAAAGATAAATACCCAAATCGGGTACAACGTATAGAGGAGCGAGGCCAACGAAGCATCTAACCGTTGGAGCCCTGTGTAGTAGAAAAGCGATCCCACGCCGTTGACTACCCCCATCCCGAGACACCCCAACAGATCGTGCCAGCGGATGCGGATGCACGCGCGCCAGCGCACCAGATAAAAACCCCACAGGAGCACTACGGCCAACACAGTCCGCAGCGCGGCCAATGTGTAAGGCTCTACGCCAGCGCGATAGGCTATCTTGCCAAAGATCGGCGCCCAACCCAGCAGTACCGCCGCAAACAGCGCAGCCTGGACGCCGCTTACCTGGCGGCTCAGGAGGCGACGGGAATCATTCATCGGCGCACGGCCTCCAATACTTGGAAGCGGCGATCTTCATAGAGGGTCAGCACCTTGGCGAACAAGTCCCTCATGGTTCGCTCATAGCGGATAAAGCGGTTGGCGACGAGAATCAGCCGCCCACCACCTTCGAGCAGCACCTCTGCCGCATCGCGGACGAACTGCTGCGCCACGTGAAACTCGACGCCCAACCCTTGGTGGAAAGGCGGGTTCGTGACGACCACGTCAAAGCGCATGTCGCGCACGGCGGAAGCGCAATCGCTGGCGATCACTTGTGTGTGGGCAGTTGCTTTGTTCAGCTCTAACGTTGCGCGCGAAGCCTCTAGCGCCGCCGCGCTGCAATCCACCAGGATGGCTTGGCGTGCTGCCTGTGCGGCCACTGCGCCGATGATGCCGCAGCCACAGCCCAGGTCCAGCACGACCTCACCTGGTCGAATCACCATTGTCTCGATCAGCGCGCGTGTCCCGGCGTCCAATTCGCCGTGCGAAAACACCCCCGGCCGCGTGATAAAGCGGATTGTCCGCCCGCGCACGGTCGCTTCGCAGACTTGACCGTCCCTTGAAGGGGATCTGTGATTGGCCACGCCCGGCTGACCACTTTTTTCCGCCACAGCCAGACGGTGGCCGGCTTTGATTCGCGCTACCTCACACGGCCCCACAATTTCGCGGGCATCCTCCATAAACCCCTTGATGCCGCCGCGATTCGGCCCGGCCAGAAGCAATTTGCCGCCCGGACGCAGCGCGTGCGCCGCGACGCCGAGGAGATGCCGCACCCACTCACGCCCGCGCGGCGTATCTAGCAGGACAAGGTCGAAGCAAACTTCCGAAGATTCCGAGCCTTTGCAAGGTTGTATGGCGCCATCGCCATGAATCACCTGACCGGTGAGGCCGTTCAGTGCCAACGTTCGACGCGCTGCTTCCACTGCTACAAGGTTGTCATCGCACAGCGTCACGAGCGCGCCGCGTCGCGCGGCCAGCGCGCCACAGATACCTGTGCCGCAGCGCAAATCCAGCACACGCGGCCCTGGCCTGGCCGACATTCCCTCGGCCAAGAGTCGCGTTGCCGGGTCGAGCGCATCCCACGATTCCAGTCCAGGCTTGCCAGCCCAAAGAATCCGCTCGTCTGCTACTGTCGCCTCAAACTCTCGCCAGGTGTAATACTCTTCCGTCATTCGCCACCTGCCCCCGCGCCTTGACGGGGGTTCGTCACTCGAACAGCCTCGCGATTTCGTCGCGCTCAAATCGGGGCAGGTTGCGCCTGCCTTCCAGCGTGCACAATAGGACGCCGTGCGCAGCCTCGGTGGCTTGGCCAATAGCCGCCGCACGGACGCCTTGTGCTTCAAGCGCAGAGATGATTTTCCCCGCGTCGTCGGCTTGCACAGCCAGCAGCAATGCGCCGGAGGCGATAAGCCCCCAGGGGTCAAGCCCCGCCGCGCGACACAGTGCCGCCGTTTCCGGATAGATCGGCACGGCTTCCGCCTCGATCATCAGTCCGATGCCGGAAGTCTGCGCCATCTCGTGCAGGCCGGTGGCCAGTCCCCCTTCGGTTGGATCGTGCATCGCGTGGACGCGCCCGGCGGATATGGCAATCGCCGCATCGCGCACCACGCTTATCCCGGGCTCGACCAAAAAGCCGCGGCACCGCTTCAAGAATGCGGTGTCGAACCCGGTCAGCTCCTGGCTCTTTTCCCGCGCGAGGATGGCTGTGCCTTCCACGGCAATGCCTTTGGTCAACAAGATGATGTCGCCAGGTCTTGCGCCGGACGGTGTGACGAGTCCCTCACGCGCTACTTCGCCCAGCATCGCGCCGACGACAATCGGGCGGTCCAGCCCGTAGGTGATCTCGGTATGCCCGCCCACCAGGCTGACGCCGATGGCCGCACATGCGCCATGAATCTGGGAAAAGATATGCTCGGCCATCGTTTCGTCAGCGCGCGATTCGGGCAAGAGTAACGTGGCCATAAACCAATGCGGCGCGGCGCCGGTCGTGGCGATGTCATTCGCATTCACCTGCACCGCGTACCAGCCAATCGAATCGGTGGCAAATGTGATGGGGTCGGTCTTGGCGACCAGCAGCCGGTCGCCCATGTCAATCACCGCCGCATCCAGCCCGATGCCAGGGCCTTGGATCACACGCGGGTCTTTCAGTGTGACAGTAGCGAGAAGTCGCGCCAGCACGTCTGCCGGAAGTTTGCCGAGAGGAAAGCGAGTGCCCATCACGGGCCTATGATAGCACGAAAAGTCGGCAGGGGGAACTGATGTGCCACTTGTGTCCCCTTACCTTTTGGGAGTACAATATTCCTCAGGAGCACGACCTGACTCCACATGGCGCGGGTGGTGTCGGGCTTAAATTCCAAAGCAGGACCTCATCCCGACCGGCTTAGTTCAACTCTGGATGATGCGGCGGCTTTCGCCCGTTTCTTCCATGCGCAGGAGCTAACGGGCCGCGCGCTGCGACCCGGGCGGGCTCGCTATCACCGCGCCGCATCAATCCTCAATCGTTAGATGGGCACTTCGAGCTATGAAGGTGATGTGATGCAGGTTACCCACGATAATCACTTCGTCTCTCAGTCATATCTGAGGCGTTGGTCTAAAGATGGACACCACGTCTGGTGCTACAGAATTTTGGTTCAA
>Ga0315268_10008202_pt1 | contig 10944 bp, 12 predicted proteins | sample C1_top_MG_FD_204535 | JGI IMG/M metagenome (GOLD analysis project Ga0315268, IMG submission 204535) | Sediment microbial communities from Yellowstone Lake, YNP, Wyoming, USA - C1_top | ecosystem: Environmental > Aquatic > Freshwater > Lake > Sediment | place: USA: Wyoming | collected 2017-08-01 | reverse complement strand
TCGGCGATCTGGTTCTCCAGCGCGGTCACCCGGCCCTGCAGGTGGACGAAGTTCTGGTCGGCCTTAAGCTGGGGATAGTTCTCGGCCACCGCGAACAAGGTCTTTAGCGCTCCGGCCATGTCCGAGCTGGCCTGGGCCATGCCGGCCGGGGTCTTGGCCTCCATGAATTTGGTACGGGCCTCGGTCACCTTCTGCAGGGTCTCCTTCTCGTACTGCATGTAGCCCTCGCAGATCTTGACCAGCTTGGGGATCTCGTCAAAGCGCTGCTTCTCCATCACCTCGATGTTTCCCCAGGCCTTGTCGATGTTGACCTTCACCTGGATCAGCTGGTTGTAAATGCTGATCAGATAACCGATGATGCCCACCAGCAGCAGGCCGATGATGATCAGCAGCAGGAACACAACTATCATTTTGGTCTCCTTAATAAAGGTTTATATTTTCAAATACCTTTGGATTTAGTTGAAACGATCAGTGAACGATAACCTTCAGCAGCAAATAAGCCATCCAGACTATCAATCCGCTGCCGGAGACAAAAGAAAGCCCGGCTTGTATGGTTTTGTTCTTTATCACCTGTCGCTCGTCCTGGTCGGAGATGATCATGATGTTGTTGGATGGGTCGCAACTGATCACCACGTCGTCCTCCATCTGCTGGGGTTTTTCCAGCTGTTCCTTTAAAAGATCCTGCTCGGCCTGCTGGCGGGCCATCTCCCACTCGTCGCAGTCTATCTGGCCGTTGCCGTCCAGGTCGAACTTCTTCAGCCGCTCCTTGTCCTCCTTGATGGCCTTGAGTTTCTCCGCCACCTTGAACTTGTGGTCGTCGAAGGCGCTCTTCCACTTTTTGATGGTGCCGATGGCGTAAACGGTGTCGTTGGGGACTATGTACCATTCGGTGTAGCGCATCCTCTGGCCGCCGAAAATGGATGGTGTGCTGTAAGTATGTGTTTTCCCACTGGAGATTATGTCGGTGCCGGTGTATTTATAGTCCGAGCTCAGGTGCAGTTCGGCATCCACCGGGTCCACCAGGATCTTCCCGGTCTCGTCCTCCACGTAGAAAAAGTGAGTGGAACAACCCTCGTTGACCACCTTCCAGTGGCTGTTCTTGCCTTCCTGCTCGTATTTTTCCACCAGGAATTTGTAATAGAGGCAATCGGTGAGGGTCAGCGGGCTTTTAAGCCAGACGTAGGGCGCCGCTTTTCCCTGGACCTCGGCCAGCCCCATGGCCGCCGAGCGAGCCTTGGAGCGGGGAATGTTCTCCATCAGATTTTTCTGCCGCAGCAGTTCAAACCCCAAAGTAAAGACCAGAACGCCCAGCGCCAGCCCCAGCAGGGGAAGCACCACCGAAAAAAAGGAGTAGGCCCCGTAAATCCCGTTTCCCCTCATTACGAACGAAACAAGCATGTACAGGCCGAATCCCAGAAAGGCAAAGACCTGGGAGGCCTGTTTTCGGTTGTCGCGGAAATACATGGATATTTTTTGAAGCGGATGCATGCGATAGGGATCAGCTGATTGGGATTTGATGATTGGGTTTTGATCTCAAGAGGAACTCTAAACTGTAAACGGTATACTTGCGAACTGTTTTTAATGGCTCTGAGAAAGTTCCAGCAGCACGCCCTTGGTTGACTTGGGATGCAGGAAGGCTATCTTGTGGCCGCCGGCGCCGATCCGCGGGGTCTTGTCTATCAGCTGGTATCCCTTGGCCGTCAACTCTTCCAGTGCCTTTTCGATGTTGTCCACTTTCACCGCCAGGTGATGGATGCCCTCGCCTTTTGATTCGATGAATTTGGCGATGTTGCCGTCCGGGGCGGTGGACTCCAACAGTTCTATCCGGCTCTGTCCGATGCCGATGAAGGCCACTTTCACCTTTTGACTTTCGACAACTTCTGTGCCCTCTATCTTCAGGCCCAGGTCGGTGTAGAGTTTGGCGGCTTCTTCGATGTTCTTGACCGCGATGCCGATGTGGTCGATTTGTGAAGTTTGCATGGTGTTTGATTCCTGTTTATAATTAAAATGTTTAGTATTTTCCTTTGGCTCTAAATTTATTGGCCTTCACATTTTCCGGTTTATTTCTTATTTTAGTCCAGTATTCTACCCGTACGTCATCATCGATTTCCACATCAGTATTATATAAAGCATCTTTTCCGTCTTTACGACATCCAGAGATCCAATAATAATCGCCGCTTGATACTTCAAAATAATTTGCTTTAAATCCTTTGCCACTAAGGGTCTCAAGCCGTTTGCCTTGATAATAAACAGATTTTCCAGACTTTGAAAATGTTACCCTACCGATTCGGACACTACCTACTATTCCGTCTCCGTTTTTGTTTTCCACCCACATTATCCGGGATTTATTCATATTGCTACTCCTTGGCTAGTCTTTATAAAACGATCATTCCCGCATCCCCGTCCACCGTGATCATATCTCCGTCCTTTATCATCTTGGTCGCTCCTTTCACCCCCACCACCGCCGGTATCCCGTACTCCCTGGCCACGATGGCCCCGTGGCAGATGCTTCCGCCCACTTCCATTACCAGCGCTTTGGACAAAAGGAACAGCGGGGCCCAGCCCGGCTCGGTGAACGGCGCCACTAATATCTCGCCCTTTTGGAATCTGTGGGCCTGCGAAGGGTCCCGGATGATCCGGGCAATGCCGGTGACCCGGCCGCCCGAGGCCGCCACGCCCTTTAATATTTTACCCTCTTTTGCCGGGGTTGTCAATCCAAATACCTTTATTCCATCGCTGCGGATTATGAACTCGCCCGGGCTGTTCACCTGTTTCTGCCAACGGGCCTGGCGCCCGGCCACCAAGATCTTCATCTGGGCAGATCCCGGTCCTTGTCCCTTTTCCTGCCGTTCGATCTCCGGTATGGTCAGAAAATATATGTCGTCCGTTTTTGCGATCAGCCCGGCCTGAACGTAGCGCCGGCCGATCTCGGCAATTATCCGGCGGCTGCCGGGAAACACCTTGACCCCGTAGAATTTTTCGTTCTCCCGCCAGGGCAGAAAATCGTGCACCATCTTAAGTGCCCAGTCAAACACCAGACGTTTTACAGGAAACAACTTGTCAATTGTGTTTCTGGAAAGCCTGGCTCTGATCTCTGATTCCAGCGCCAAGCGCCCGGCCACCGCCCGCTGGAATTGCTCTAAGGGATCGTGACTTTTGGGCCCCTGCGACATGTAGCCTTTGAGCATGGCGAAAATGTAGGTGGGATCCTCCTTCCAACTGGGATGTCCCACGTCCAGGTCCTTGGAGCCCCGGTGTCCGTATTCATCAAGGAATGCGTCGACTGTTACCAGAAAAGCCCGGCCGGCCTGGCTTTTATCAAGTTCCCGGCGGATCCGGTGTACGTCCTTAATATTGACGAAATCATACCGGGCAAAACATTTTTTTACTTCTTCCGGGGCTAAAGAAAGCTTATAAAGCTCCAGCGCGGTTTCGGTGGTCTTGTTGCCGGGGATCCCGGCCAGCAGGCCGCCGCTTTTCAGGTCAGGCCATTTTTTTATCAGCCTGTCTATCACCCAAAGTCCCACCAAGGATTTGCTGGCCACCACCAGCAAAGGGAAGGCAAAACGGGAAATGATGCCACCGTAGCGCCGGACCTCGCCCAGCATCTGTTCCGTGGACAGTTCCTCCAGAGGCAGTTCCACGTATTCCTCGGCCTGGACCAAGAATATCTGGCAGCGTTTTTCTATCCAGCGGGGCGAGGCCAGCCAGGGAAAGAAGATGAAGGTCTTCAGGCCCTTTAACAGCGGGAGGATTAGCTGATGCCAGGGCAAAGGTATCTTAACCGGGACAAAATCACCGCGCTTTTGCAATTGGGAAAAGGCCGTGGCCGCTTCCTGGTCCAGCTTGCCCAGGTGCGGCATGATCATCCGCCCGGCAATGGGATGCCCGGCCAGCATTGACATGTTCCAGTAAGCCCGGCCGTTTACCAGATCCACGAACTGGCTGTATTGCGACAGGGCCGAGCCGGGCTTGGCTCCGTAAAGAACATTCCCGATAACCGGAACCAGCAGGTCGTTGAAGAACGACCAGGCCATGGGCTTTAGCGGATAAGCCATGTTCTCCCGGGTGTTCCAGTTGGACCAGAAGATGACCTGATTTCTGGAAAGCGCTTGATTGACCGGGTTTCCCCACTGCACCTCCGGCATGGCAGGCGGGGGTGAGGTCGCGGTTATCGGACGGGACTGCAGCACCCAGAACTGCTTTCCGTCGTGAGCCCATTCTATGTCCTGAAACGCACCGAACAGAGATTCTATCTTTTGGGCCAGGCCTGTCAGTTCTTTGATCTGTTCCCCTGATAGCACGGAAGAATTGCCCGACAAGCGCTGGGTGATGCTGCCGTTTGTCTTGCTCACCGAATACTCGTCGGGCGTGATCAGCCCCGAGACCAGCTTGTCACCCAAGCCTTTGGCGGCGTTGACCAGCATCTGGTCTGTTTGGCCATTGACCGGATTAACGGTGAATATCACTCCGGCGCTTTGAGCCTTGACCTGCAGCTGGACCAGCACTGCCATGCTGATCTTGCCGTCAGCGATCCCTTTCGCCCGCCGGCAGGAAACAGCCCTTTCCGACCAGAGCGAGGCCCAGCACTTTTTGACCGCCTCCAGCACCCCGGCCTCGGTTGTTACACCAAGGAATGTATCATGCTGGCCGGCAAATGATAGTCCGGACAGGTCTTCGCAAGTGGCCGAGGAACGCACGGCGAAAGAAGAGCCTGGGGGAAACCGTTTTAAGAATCCGGCGATGGAACCTGCTATTTCCTGCTGGAGCGGGAAGGGCAGAAAGGAAAGCAGCATCTGGTTGCGAATGGCCTCGGCTGTTTTTCTTGTTTTAGGGAAAGCGTGGAGCCCCTTTATCCCGCTGGCTTTCATGAACTCATTGTAGGCTTCAGTGGAGATGCACAAAACCGGGGGAACATTGAAGCCGGACCTGATCAATCTTTGCAGGCTGGCTCCTTTTCCTCCGGCTTTGTCAAGGGTCCACTCTTGGCTGTTATGCAGGATATGGTCCGGCATGGCTGGTCGCCCCTACAGCGACATCAGGGAAAAGACGAAGGCCAGCGCCACGCCCAGGACGAATATGATCCCGTAATTGAATGACAATAATAGGAATTTTATCACGGTCTTTCCCAGGTCCTGGCCGTAGAACCGCTTCATGGCCAGCAGCAGGTAAAGCGGGACCAGCCAGAAAAGATAATCAGCATGCTGTTTCAGGAATCCGCCTCCCCAGAGGTTGATGGCCAGGATGATAGAAAGGATGAAGAACACATAGGCATGAAAGTGCAGGGAGAATATCAGATGCTGCATGAAATAACGGCCCCGCCGGAGGTACAGCAATTTTAACAGCAGGGCGAAGATCGGCAGCAGCAGGAACATTATGTGCCCGAATTTTTCCACCGCCAGCTCCAGTACCTTTTCCGGATCTTCCTTGGCCTTTTCCCAGCCGTGCTCGGCCGCTTTCTCAAAACGATGAAGGAAACCGGTGGTGTCGCCTTGGGCTTCTGTGGAATCCGAAAAATGCAGGGAAAGGCCGGAAGTGGCCGGTTGTGTTTCTTCTCCGTCCTTTGTCAGACTTGGGTCCGCGATCCCATGGCGCTTCAAAGCCTTTGTGAGAAGTGAGTCGCCGATGCCGGCCTCCCTTAATGCCTGGGAAACGCTGTCCACGGGGGAGACGGCCCCGGTGCTGTCGGCCTCCTGTTCGGCCGCGGTGATGATCTTTTCCATGTCCACGTGACGGCTGCCGATGGCCAGCAGGAAGAACATCACCAGGCTGATGAAGACATACATCCTTAAGGGCGGCATGTAGCGGACCCGGCGGCCGGCGATGTAATCGGCGGTCAGCAGGCCGGGCTTGAAAAGCAGGGGGATGATGGTGTGGCCCAGCCGGGCGTCTATCTTCAGCTCATCCCGCAAGAACTCCTGGATCACCTCGCCCAGGGGCACGTCGATCTCGGTTCCCTTCTGCCCGCACTGGTAGCAATACTCGCCCTTAAGCTCCTGGTTGCAATTCAGGCAGTGGGTCAGCTGGTGATGCTTCGGCGATCTTTCAATGGTGATGAAGGCTCCGGTATTTTTACGGTATTCCCGGTAAACCTCGCCCAGTGCCGCCTCCAGGCTTCCGTCTTCGGCCTTGATCAGCGAACGGAGGATGAATCCCCAGGCTATGGAGACCGCCAGCATCATTGGAGAGTTGGCCAGGAACGAAGCAGCGAACAGAAACATCAGGATTCCCATGAACTGGGGATGGCGCAGTTTAAGGTATATGCCGCCGAACAAAGTTCTTTCCGGGCCGTCAAAGACGGTCCTGCGCCCGGCCGCCTTAAGCCCGGCCCAAAGATTATAGGCGGCGGGGAACAAAAGGATAAAACCAACGGTTGAAGACAACCCGGATGGCCAGGGCAGTTTTTCCAGCCATTTCATAGGCAGCGGACAATGACGGCAGGAATAGAAAAGGAACAGATGTACCCCCAGCAGGATCAAAGACAAGAACCGGAACTGGGCGGCGCGGCTGCGCCAGCCCCTTTCCGGTTCAACTGCGTTCCCGGCCGGTTTCAGGCTTAAGGCATAGAAATGCCGGAATAAAAAAGCCGTGACGACCAGCAATATCAGGTCAAGCCATGGGTTCATTCGGCCTCAACATTCTTTTCAGGGTTTTTCTATCCCCAGTTCGTTGATCATCTCTCCCGCCACCGAATAGGGGTCGGTCTTCTTCTGATACAGTTCCTCCAGGTTTTCCCTGATCTCCATGTCGTGGGTCAGCTTGGCCCGGGCCCACTTGTCCAGCCGGTTGGTGATGATGTTGTGGACCTCGTCCTTGACCCGGGCCCGGCGCTTGGCCTCCAGCCGGCCTTCGTTCATCAGATATTCCCGGTGCTTTTCGATGGCCGCGGCCAGCTCTTTGATCCCCTTGTTCTCCTTGGCCACCAGCTGCAGGATCGGCGGCAAAAAGGTGCTTTGGTCCATCTCCTTTACCGATAAAAGCTGCTCCAGCTCTATCACGCAGCGTTCCACCCCCTCCCGGTCGGCCTTGTTGATGGCGAAAATATCGGCGATCTCCATGGTCCCGGCCTTCAGCACCTGAACGTCGTCGCCCAGGCCGGGGACCGTGACCAGCACCGTGGTGTCCACCCGGCCGGCCACTTCCACCTCGGACTGCCCGATGCCCACCGTTTCGAAGATCACGATGTCGTATCCGGCGGCGTCCAGTATCTTGGCGGCGTCGGTGGTGGCCAGGGCCAGCCCGCCCAGATGTCCCCGGCTGCCCATGGAGCGGATGAAGACCCCGCTATCGGTGGCATGCTGCTGCATCCTTACCCGGTCGCCCAGAATGGCTCCGCCGGAGAAGGGGCTGGAGGGATCCACCGCCAGCACCCCTACCTTTTTCTTTTGTCCCCGGTACAGTTTGATCAGCTTGTCCACCAGGGTGGACTTGCCGCCGCCCGGCGGCCCGGTGATCCCTATCAGATAGGCCATCCCGGTGCGGGGGTACAGCTCCTTGAGCAATTCCTCGCCCTCCGGGCTGCCGTTCTCGACCAGGCTGATGCCCCGGGCAATGGAGCGGATGTCTCCGCTGATTATTTTGCCGGCCAGTTGGCTCATGGTTTGAAATATAGATATTTGTTTTGATAATCGAATACGATCTGATGGCCGCGCAGCAATGGCAGGCCTATATTGCCCTGTATTCTAGCGCCAAGAATGGAATCGGAACTGGAATCCTGACAGACCACGCTGGCTCCCGGCAAAGCGAGGCCGGCAAAGCCCACTGGACAGTCAATGACCGTTGCGTTGATTTTACCCTTCCCAGAAACTCCCCAGTGCCGGGTCTGACCTTTAGATGGAAATTTACAACGCAATCTCTCGACGATCCGTGGGGAATAAACGATGAGTGGTATCTTGGCGTTCCCGGTGTCAACCATAGCCGAGATCTTTATTCTGCCAGCTACTATTTTTACCAGCGGTATTCCGTTTACAAACCGACTAATGGGAACTCTGTGAATGAAGGATCGGGGTACCACTTTTATGCTGGCTAATCGTCTACGATCAACATCCAGCAGAATCAAGCGGTTTTGAAACAATTCCGCGCCCAGGATGCCAATGAATTTTATTTTAAGCGCCCGTTGCAGAGGCCCGTAATCAATTATCGCGCATTGTATCTCTTTTAGATGGATCGATCCTACGTTTATTCTGGAAACCAAAGCCAGCGGGATCTTTCCAATTCCGGTCACCGCGTCAAACCCCTGGGCGTATTCTTTTATTGCCAGCCCGGCTCGGCGGCAAAATACCTTGTCTAATGAAGTGGAACTGCACCCGGTATCCACCATCATCCAACCGGGTCTTCCGTTCACTGCCGCTTTTACAAAAATATTGCCTAAAACAAGCTTAATATTCACTGGTATAAACTGGTCAGGTACATCAGTTCTTGTTTATGTAATCCACCTGCCGGGAAAGTGTCCTTAAAATCCTTTTATAACGGTTCCGCCTTTTCCTTGATCTGGAGCCACATATCATCAACCTCTAAAACTACCGACCATTTCCCGATATAATTTTCATCCAGGCCCGCCCCCTGCACTTCGTAGACCCTGAGGGCGTCCTTAAACTGCTTTTGGCTGCCACCGGAAAGCTTGGCCCAGCGTAGTTTCATTAAAATAGTATCCTCGGGGCTGGAAACGTAAACCGGGAATCCGAAGACTTCTTCCCGCCGCCGCCGGGAGAAACGTTCGCGGTCGAATGGCTCTTCGGTCAATAACCAAAAATCTATCTTGTCCCCGCTGGCCGTCTCGATGACATTGAACATGCTGCGGGCCAAGGCGGCGGCCTGGGCGGCCATTAAGTCATAATGAAACTCCGGCGCGGCAAATACGGCGGATAATTCCGAGAGCTGCTTCTGGCTGACTACGACCACCATGTCTATGTCGTGGGTGGCCCGGGGCTCGCCCTGCATGCTGGAGACCGTGGAGCCGGTGAGCATATAGGGGATCCCGGCGGCTTCCAAAGCCCCGGAGGCCTTTTTTAATAATTCCTGTTGTGACATTTATCCAGCCTTTTTAGCATTAGCCGGTGCAGCTCCGGCTCGGGCAGGCCGGGAAACCGCCGCCTTAGGCCGTCCTGGAAAAGCCGGCGGGAATAATCCGATAGCTCAAAGGCCTTGGCCAGCCTCTGTTCGGGACTCATGGCCCTGAGGGCTTTTAAATATATTTTGTGATTGGGCCGGGCCTTGATATCCACGGTTCTCCTTAAAAGGTAACTTATAAATCGTGAATGGTGAATCGTAAATGATTCTCTGCGTCTCTGTGGCGATGTTCAGTTATTGTTGATGTAATCCACCACCTGCTGGGACGAGGCGCCCGGGGTGAATATCTCCTTGATCCCCGCGGCCTTCAGTCCCGGGATGTCGTCGGCCGGGATCACCCCGCCGCCGAAGACCTTGATGTCCGGCGCGTTCTTTTCCTTTAGCAATTGGACCACCCGGGGGAACAGGGAGTTGTGGGCCCCGGACAGGCAGGACAGCCCCACCCACTGCACGTCCTCCTGGACGGCGGCGGCGGCGATGGCTTCCGGGGTCTGGCGTAGGCCGGTGTAGATCACCTCGAACCCGGCGTCGCGCAGGGCCCGGGCAATGTACTTGGCGCCGCGGTCGTGCCCGTCCAGGCCGGGCTTGGCGATGAGAATGCGGATCTTGTTTGGCATGTTATATTCCTTTTAGTGTAATTTATATTATTTTCACGGTAGATGTTCAATGTCATTTAAATCTTTATGCCTTCCAGCGGCTTTTTTGTTTGACTTCAGGTCCTGCAACGATATTACATTGACGGCTATTCCATCAATATCAATTTTCTGACGGCGCCCATAACAGGCGGAAAAGTCCACGCCCGATGCGCCGGTTATTACTTCGATTCTGACCGGTGGGACGCCCATTCTTATTATCCTGTCTTTTTCCAGGAAATTTTCTTTTGTCGCATCGCTCACGCCAAAATCGTTGAGCATAACGGATATTTTATCCGCATTGATTTCATTGACGGCAATCCAAATGTCCATGTCTCCGGTGGCGCGCGGATAACCGTAGTAGCCTACCGCATAGCCGCCGACCAAGAGATACTCAACTCCGTGGGAGTTTAGCAACCTCAAAAAATCTTTGAAGTCTTGATGCAGTTCTATTCCGACCATAGATCATCCTTCTTTGAAGTTCTATAGCGTTAAGCCGCTCGGCCGGGCTTTTGGCAAGCCAGTATTCTTTCTCGGCCCGGTTGTCGTTGAGATTGGTAACGGCTACTGTTTTTTTATCAAGGCGTGGTAGTGTTTTCATTTTATTGTGTCCATAAATGCTTGTTTCGATACCATTCTCCGTGGCGGCCTGCCCGACGAAGCCTGATGGCGTAGTCGTGGGGAGGGAGAAAGGGAGGGGTCAACTGCCAAACAACTTCGCCCGGAAAAGAAAGAACACCGCGCCCAGCAGGCACAGACCGGCCCACAGGTAATCCAGGCTGGGCTTCTCCCTTAAATACAAAATGGAGAACGGCACGAACACGCTTAAGGTGATCACTTCCTGCAGTATCTTTAGTTGGCCCACGTTCATCACCTGGTAGCCGATGCGGTTGGCCGGAACCTGCACTAAGTATTCGAACAGGGCGATTCCCCAGCTGACCAAAGCGGCCAAGAACCACGACCGCCCGGACATGTTCTTAAGGTGCCCGTACCAGGCAAAGGTCATGAAGATGTTGCTGACGCACAGCAGGCCGGTGGTTAGGTAGTATGGTTTCATATATCAGGACACACCCCTTGCTCCCCTCTTCCCCAAGAGGGGACTTGGTCCGCAGACCTCTCCCCTAAAAAGGGGAGAACAAGAGGGGTGTCTTTTGTTTTGTGCTTTACAGTACCACCGATTCCTGGTACTCCCCGAACACTTCTCTCAGCACTCCGCAGATCTCTCCCAGCGTGGCGTACTTCC
>Ga0315268_10008200_pt1 | contig 10945 bp, 6 predicted proteins | sample C1_top_MG_FD_204535 | JGI IMG/M metagenome (GOLD analysis project Ga0315268, IMG submission 204535) | Sediment microbial communities from Yellowstone Lake, YNP, Wyoming, USA - C1_top | ecosystem: Environmental > Aquatic > Freshwater > Lake > Sediment | place: USA: Wyoming | collected 2017-08-01 | reverse complement strand
TGACAATGGGCGGCTAGGTGTCCTTGCCGGCGGCCACGCTGTTGAGGTAGTTATGCACCATCGTTTGACATAACCCATAGACGATGTCCTCCAGTTTAGCGCCGCTCTGCTGCTTGTGTATCATCTCGCTCTCGGCGAAGACGGTGCATCTGCCGCCGAGTTTATCCGGTGTGGCGCTGCGGCAGGCCAGTTCTCCGAACGCATCCAGGCTCAGTCCCAGCCTTTGTGCCTGGTGGTCCAGGAAGCTGCCGGTACCGGCGGCGCACACGGTGTTCATGCCGAAGTCCATCACCAGCCCGTCCTGTAGAAGTATCATCTTGCTGTCCTGCCCGCCTATTTCGATAACCGTGCGGGCCTCGGGGAAATAGTGCAGCGTGGCGGTGGCCTGGCTGGTAACCTCGTTCTTGATAATGTCCGCTCCCACCATCTTACCGATGAGTTCCCGCGCACTGCCGGTGACAGCCACCCTTTCGATGGAGATTTTGACGGGCAGTTGTCCTTTAAGCTGTTTGAGCCCTTCTTTGACCGAGGCGGCGGGTTCACCGCGTGTGGGCGTACAGACGTGCGCCACCAGTTCCCGTCCGCTACCCAGGACAGCCAGTTTGGTGGATACGGAGCCCACATCAATGCCGAGGTAGTATTCCATCTCTTGCGAGTGACAGTCGAATACGAATCAACCCGATTATTATACCCCTAAGATTTCGGGGTGGCAAAAAGAGACAGCAATCAGCAGTCAGCAATCAGCTCAGCGGTGGTGGCCAGCAGCCTTTTCACCCCGAAAGAGAGATTAGACCACAAGGGAATCCTGCACTCCCGGCAATGCAAAGGGCGGGTCTGAGACACGCCTACTGAATATTATAAACGCAATAATCCGTTATCGAAAGGTATGGCAGTATGCCTAATAAGGACAGTTGCTACGCAGGGATATTAACTCTTATCGAACTCCTGCCTGACAGCCGCCAAGGTGTCTGGTGATGCCAGCAGGTCGATAGCGGTCATAGCGAGCGCAGTGGCCGCCCTCAGACTTTGTGTCAGTGCCCTCTCGCCGGCGGTATAACGCGCGAACTCTGCGGTGTGTTCGCTCTCGCCGGGCGGCGCGATGGCCACCGAGGTGTGTATGGATGGCACTATCTGGCTGATGTTGCCCATGTCGGTGCTGCCGAAGGACTGCTCCGGGTTAAAGATGGGTATGGCGTGCCCCAACCGCTCCATATTCTCCGCGTAAAGCCGCGCCATGGTGATGTTGTTGCGCATGGGAGCGTAGTATGCCTTATCGTCCCAGCGGTACTCTAGGCGAGCGCCGGTGGCGGCAGCCCCTGCCTTAAAACACTCCAGCACCTTGTCCCTGAGGGTGTTGAGGTAGCTGAGGTTGCCGGCGCGTACAAGGAAGCGCCCGGCTGAGTGCGCCGGCACGACGTTGGCGGCCCTGCCGCCGTCGGTGATGATGCCGTGGATGCGCGCGTCCGAGCGCAGTTGTTGGCGCAGCGCGTTGATAGCGTTGAACGAAATTATCATGGACTCCAGTGCGTTGACGCCCAGGTCGGGGTGGGCGGCGGCATGCGCCTCCTTGCCGAAGAACTCTACGTTCAGTGCCATGCAGGCCAGCGCCGTGATGGTGGCGCTGTCGTGAGTGGCAGGATGCATCATCAAGGCGGCATCCAATCCTGCAAAAGCCCCGCGCTCCGCCATGATTATCTTGCCGCCCTGCAGCTCCTCTGCCGGCGTGCCGATTACCTGGATGGTGCCGCCCAAGCTGCCGGCGACCTCTTTTGAGCCGGTGGCGGCGGCCACGGCGGCGGTGGCGATGAGGTTATGCCCGCAGGCGTGCCCGATGTCCGGCAGCGCGTCATATTCGGCGATGAAGGCGATGATGGGCTTTCCCTTGCCGTATGAAGCACGGAAGGCCGTCGGCAGGTCGCAGATACCGCGTTCGACGGAGAAGCCATCGCTTTCGAGTTCCTGCGTCAGCCAGGTGGCCGCTTGGTGCTCGTTCATGGCGGTCTCGGGGTGGCTGTGGATGTTGTAGGCGAGAACCAGCATAGCCTCCTGGCGGCGCTTGATTGCCATGCGGGCCTGGGATTTAAGCTCAGAAAGTGCGTCGGTATCCATGAGGAATATTATAGACGAGGGAGGGGAGGGGGGCAAAGGGGTGGGAACAATCGCATGTCATTCCCGCGAAAGCGGGAATCCAGAGGTTCAAATGTTACTGATTGATTTCTTCCCATAGGTCTTTCCACTCCGGATTGGCATTCTCGATCAGAGCCAGCTTCCACTTCCGATTCCAGTCTTTCAGGCGTTTCTCCCGATTCAACGCTGCGTTAACGTCATTGGTTTCTTCATAGTAAACTAGCGAATGGACATGGAGCGTTTTGTGAAGCTCACAAAGAGGTTGTTGCGGTGTTCATATACTCTCGAACGAGGTCGTTTGTTACCCCGATGTAAAGCGTTCCATTGCGTTTACTGGCCATGATGTAAATGTAATATTTCTTTTCGGATCTGTTTCTCATGCCAGGCCATAATAGGTGTTCTGGATTGTCGGGTCAAGCCCGACAATGACACAAAGAGGGAGTTAGGGTTATAGTTTTTCGTTTGCCCCGTGGCAGCCTCGATGATACAATGTATGTGTAAGGTTCTATGCCTCAGAATTCCATTTTCATCAAGGGCGCGCGCGAGCACAACCTCAAGAACATCGATGTAACCATCCCCCGCGATAAGCTGGTGGTGATAACCGGCGTTTCCGGCTCGGGCAAGAGCTCGCTGGCTTTCGACACCATCTATGCCGAGGGCCAGCGGCGCTACATGGAATCGCTATCGGCCTACGCCCGCCAGTTCCTGGGGCGCATGGAAAAGCCCGATGTGGACTACATCGAGGGCCTTAGCCCGGCCATCTCCATCGACCAGAAGGGCGTCAGCCACAACCCGCGCTCCACCGTGGGCACCGTCACCGAAATCTACGACTACCTGCGATTGCTCTTCGCGCGCGTGGGCCATCCCCACTGCCCCCAGTGTGGACGTGAGATTGCTATGCAGACGGTGCAGCAGATTGTGGATGCCGTGCAGGCACTCCCCGACGGTTCGCGCATCATGGTTCTCGCCCCCATTGTCAAGGACCGCAAGGGCGAATATAAGGATGTTTTCGACGACCTGCGCAAGAGCGGCTACGCCCGCGTGCGCGTGGATGGGATAATTAAAGAACTCGATTCGGATATCGAGCTGGATAAAAAAAAGAAGCACACAGTAGAAGTCGTCATTGACCGTCTGGTTATCGGCCAGGAAGGCAACCAGAGCCGCATCGCAGACTCGGTGGAGACGGCCCTCAAGCTGGGCAAGGGCGTGGTGCTCATTTCCATTGTTGAGGGTGAGGAGTTGCTCTTCTCCGAGCAGTTCGCCTGCCCCGACTGCGGCATCAGCCTGGGCGAGGTGGAGCCACGCACCTTCAGCTTCAATAGCCCGCACGGCGCCTGTCCCGCCTGCACTGGTCTGGGCATCAAGATGGAGTTCGACCCCGACCTGGTCATCCCCAACAAGGACCTGTCGCTCTCGGAGGGGGCCATTCATCCTTACCAGTGGCAGACCTGGTATTACTCGCAGCTGGAAGACCTGGCACGGCGCTACCGCTTTTCTCTCAATACCCCTTTTAGGAATCTGAGTGAAGAGGCCGTGCAGGTTATCCTCTACGGCGAGGGTGGAGAAGCGCATACCTACCGCAACCGCTTCGGCAGACCGCGTACCTATTATGACGGCTTCGAGGGCGTCATCCCGCGTCTGGCGCGTCTGTATCACGACACCGAGAGCGAGCAGTCACGAGCAGCACTTGAGCAGTACATTGTGGCACTTCCCTGCCAGGTGTGCCAGGGCAAGCGCCTTAAGCCGGAAGCCCTGGCCGTTACCATCGGCGGCATCAATATCGTGCAGGCGGTGGGCATGTCGGTGAGCAAAGCCCTCGAATGGGGTAACAACCTCGCCGGTACGCAGACCATCCTCAGCGAGAAGGAGCGCACCATCGCCCGCGAGATATTAAAAGAGATAACATCGCGCCTGCGCTTCCTGGAAAACGTAGGCCTGGATTATCTGACTCTGGAACGCTCGTCCGGCACGCTTTCCGGCGGCGAGGGGCAGCGCATCCGACTGGCCACGCAGATAGGCAGCGGCCTGATGGGGGTACTCTACATCTGCGACGAGCCTACCATCGGCCTGCACCCGGCGGACGACTACCGGCTCGTTGAGACACTCAAACGTCTGCGCGACCTGGGCAACAGTGTGGTGGTGGTGGAGCACGACGAGGCCGTCATGCGTGCTGCCGATTATATCATCGATATGGGGCCGGGCGCCGGCGAGCACGGCGGCGAGGTAATCGTCGCAGGCACGCTGGGTGACATAATGCAGTCCGAAAAGTCCCTTACCGGTTTATACCTGTCGGGCCGCAAGCGTATCCCCACCCCGTCCGTGAGACGCAGCGGTTCGGGCGAGGAAATCGTTATCAAGGGAGCGCGTCAGAACAATCTCAAAAATATAGATGTTAACATACCCCTGGGCAGGCTGGTTGTCATCACCGGTGTTTCAGGCAGCGGCAAGAGCACGCTCATCAACGAGGTGCTCTACCACAAGCTGGCGCAGGTGCTCTATCGCTCGCGTGAAAAACCCGGCGAAGCCGAGGCCGTCATCGGCATAGAAAATATCGATAAGGTCATCGACATCGACCAGTCCCCCATCGGGCGCACGCCGCGCTCCAACCCGGCCACCTATACCGGCGTCTTCACCTACATACGCGAGCTGTTTGCTACTGCACCCGAAGCACGCTTACGCGGCTATGATGCCGGGCGTTTTTCCTTCAACGTCAAGGGCGGGCGCTGCGAGGCCTGCCGCGGCGAGGGGTACATACAGATAGAGATGCAGTTTCTGCCGGACGTGACGGTCCCCTGCGAGGTGTGCCACGGGGCACGCTACAACCGCGAGGTTCTCGAAATCAAATTCAAGGGCAAGAGCATAGCCGATGTGCTAGACATGACGGTGGAAGAGGCACTTCGCTTCTTCGAGCACTTCCCCAAGATTAAGAACAAGCTGGAGACGCTGCACGCCGTAGGCCTGAACTACATCCGGCTGGGGCAACCGGCCCCTCACCTCTCAGGAGGCGAGGCACAGCGCGTCAAGCTGTCTGCGGAACTGTCGCGTCGGGCCACCGGGCGTACGCTCTATATTCTCGATGAACCCACCACCGGCCTCTCCTTTGAGGATGTGGCGGCGCTCATGCGTGTGCTGCAAAGGCTGGTGGACAGCGGGAACTCAGTTGTCATCATAGAGCACCATCTGGACGTCATCAAGAACGCCGACTGGATAATCGACCTGGGGCCGGGAGCGGGAGACGCCGGAGGCAGGCTGGTGGCGGCCGGCACGCCGGAGCAGATAGCCCAGCACGAGACATCAGCCACTGGGTACTACCTCAAGAAAGTGCTGGGTGGGGCGACTCAAAAGGACGGCTAATTCCCCCGGCGGCTTGACTTATCCGTGGGGTGAGCCTCGGAGCCGAACCAGCACGCTCAAATCCTAAATTCTAATATCTAAATCCTAAATAAATCCCAATCTCAAAATCCAAAATTAGTGTTTTGATTTTTGGGCTTTGAAATTATTTAGGATTTGGTGCTTGGGATTTGGAATTTCCAGTCTGAAATGACACCATCCCTTAGAATAACATTGCACTGTCGGATGCTCCGACTAGTCCGGCTACTTCTCCAGAAGGTACGGCACCATCACCAGCGTTACGTTGGGGTGTTTCTCAAAGACAGCGCGCAGGCGGGCGGCTGTTCTGTTGTGCAGGAAGCGCTCCCAGAAATGCGCTGCGATGAACTCTGGCAGCACGATGGTGATGAAGGCCGAAGGGGACTGCGCATGTACGGCGTCAACATAGTCGGAGAGCGGCTGGATGAAACTTCGCGTCGGAGACTCAATAATCACTAGTTTGAGGTCCGGCGCGTATTTCTGCATCTTGTCCTTGAGTTTTTGCGTGCGTTCGGGGCTGGTCGAGATATGGACTACGACTTTCTCGGCGTCGATAGTGCGGGCAAAGGAAAAAGCACGTAGCGAAGCGTAGTTCACATCGTCGATGAGCACCAGCACCAGTTGCTTTATCTTCTGCGGTGGCAACTGGTCCGGAAAGATGCTCAGTTCCTTGCCCACCTGGTCATAGTGACGGTGAATACGCATGAGAGTCATGATGATAAGCGGAATTAAGACAGCAACTATCCAGCCGCCGCTGGAAAACTTGGTCAGAATGGCAATTATCATAATGCCTGTGGTAAATATCGCATCGATGCCATTGATAATGATGCTCTTTTTCCATCCCGGCCCCCTGGTTTTCCACCAGTGCACCACCATGCCTGTATCTGAACTGCTGAACGCCAGGAACACTCCAATGGCGTAAAGGTTAATCAGTCTTTCCACATTACCCGCGAAGGCCACAATAAGTAATGCGGCAATGCCACCCAGAAATACGATGCCGGTTGAAAAGGCCAAACGGTCGCCACGGAACTGGAACTGGTGCGGCATGTAGTTATCGCGCGCTAGCACAGAAGAAAGGCGCGGGAAGTCGGCGAAGGCCGTATTGCCGGCCACGACTAGGATACCCACTGTGGCGAATTGGAAGAGGTAATAAAATATATTTTTCCCGAAGACCGCCAGAGCCACCTGAGATATTATTGTCTCTTTACCGAGCTCGGGTACCAGCCCCATGTGTGTAGATAAAAACGAGATACCTAAGTAAAAAATGCCGAGTAACGCCGCCATTATAGTCAAAGTGGTAGCCGCGTTTTTGGATTCGGGAGGTTTGAAGGCTGGTACCCCGTTAGAAATTGCTTCCGTACCACTCATTGCGACGGCGCCAGCTGAAAAAGCGCGTAATATCAGCCATAGGGTAAGCGGTTCCGTGGCTACAAGAGGTGGAGGAGGGGTAGCGGGATGCAGTGTGCCGGTGAATGCCTTTATAAGCCCCAGTATGATCATGATGCTCACGCCGATGACGAACATATATGTAGGGATAGAGAATATCGTCCCTGCTTCGCGAATGCCCCGAAGGTTCCCGAGAACCATAATACCTATAAAAAGTAAGCTGATTACAACAGTCGGATTGAAGTATGTCGGCAGCGACGCGGTAATACCGGTCAGTTGTGGCCCATAGCCGGAGGCATACAATGCTGAGATTAGGGCTTGAGTGCCTGCTACGATAGAAACGGAGACAGTCAATACGTAATCAATTAGTAATGCCGCTGCGGCCACCAAGCCGAAAGTTTTACCCAGGTTTTGACTGGCGACGTTGTATGAACCGCCTCCATGCGGGTAAGCATAGACTGTCTGGCGGTAGGAGAACGCGACCATCGATAGTAATAGCGAAACAGCCAGCGCCGTCCAGAGGGCTACATTTAGGGCGCTGCTACCTGCCAATACTAGGATGAACAGTGAGGCCTCAGTGGCATAGGCGCAGGATGAGATAGGATCGGAACCGAAGACGGCGAGAGCCCTGATTTTATTTAAACGCTGATGACTCTCTTCAGCCGTTCGCAGGGGGCGGCCGATAAAGAGCCTCTTCAGGCCGCGATAGCTGCGCTCGGCCCTGCTCTGAGGAATCTCCGCTTCGGGCCTGGCCACGAAATAGCCGGGGCCGAGCTTGGTAAAGTGGCGCGGTACTCTTACCCTGGCATACGACCCGCCGGGGCGCGTTCCACGCTGGGTCTCGATGCTTATCAGTTCAGGATTGAGCTTGCTGTCCTTGCCTTCGTCCGTGTTAGCCGTATTTTGCTGTTTGTTATCGCTATCTGGATACATTATGGTATTTAATCCTGCCGGCACCTGCCGGCTCGATATTCGAATGCGCTTGTTAATCCGTATATTTATAGCACTTCCTGGGTTTTTATGCCATGGGAGGCAGCCGTTTGTTTTTTGTTCTCCTCGCTGAGTATGGCTGCCAGAAGTATGATGTCGGCATAGTAAAAGTAGTTCCACAGACTGCGCCAGGCGCAGAAGAGCGGCAGCAGGGCCAGCACCAGCCCCGCGTGCGGATAGCGGATACAGTTACGGTAGTACCATACGACGGCCATGACCGCGACACACACCTCCACAACGGCGAAAGGAAGCGCTGAAGTGATGTGCATCATACCGCTGCTAACCAGGGCTATCAGGCCGACTCCGGTAGGAAACATCCCATCTGTCATGGGCGCTGTAATGGAAGAGACCCACAATCCCGGGTCGCTGATTACGAATGGCAGATTGAAGACTGTAAAAACGCCTGCGGCGGCCACCAGGCTCAGCCAAGCCTTTCGCAACCCCATCGTGCGTAATATTAGAATCAGGTAGAACGGCAGGAAGAACCAGACTATCTGCTTGGTGGCTATAGCTACACCCATGCATAGTGCCGACAGCCACAGCCTGCGCCGCATGAGGAGCCAGGCTATGAGCAGGAAGGGAAAGTAGAGCATGCCGGTATCGCCGGCAGCTGCCGCATTCCATATCTCGATGCTGAGCACAGCCCCCAGAACGAAGTATAGCCTCCAGCCGGGCTTGATGCGCCAGGCGGCGTAAGCCAGTGCCGGCAGGGCAAGTATGATAAAGGCGATACGGATGTCTTTGATACCCAGTGCCACGAAGGGAGCGGGCAGCAGGAAGGAGCCGGCGGGATAGTTAAGATTGCTCTCGATTTCAACAGGCGGACTGTCGGGCTGGCTCAAGGCATTGCCCCAGAGAGTGCGCAACTGGTTGGTGGTGGGGTGGGGAAAGACACCCGCCAGCGTGCCCCTGCGCAGCGGAGTTATTTTGTCAAAAGCTGAGGACGCCTGTTTCAAGGCGGTGACGACATTGGCTGCGGAATAAGGGTTGTCGCCCTTCAGCAGGTTTTGCGCTGCCTGTTGCGTAAGTGCATCCGAGTCAGCTGGCTCGAAAGAGTGCATCACCGATTCGGCTAGCGGCGTTACTTCTCCGCTGGTACCCTCTATGCGTGTTGAACTGATAAAGATAACCGCTAGTCCTATGATTTCAACCATTGCAAAAATAGCAATGGCGGCTATGATGATGCGTGAGGCCGGTCTTAGCCAGCGTATAGCGTTTTGCAGGAGTCGGTCAGTAATCGGGAGGGCGACGGCGAACATGGTGCCGAGCCAGACAGCCCAAACCATGGTTGCACCCAATACGAGTTGAGGGATGTTTAGGAATGCCGCCAGGCCGGCCAGCATCGAACCGCACAGGTTTAAAAAAAGGGCTACGAAGAAAAGCCAGACCCTGGGAGGAGGCGCATTCCTCTCATCGTTTTGTGACACAGGAGCGAGTATAGCACAAGGCAGGTGAAAGCGTCCGATGGTCGAGGAGGGAGCATCAGGAGAGGCTGGAGTTGAAGAAAGCGGCCACTCTCTGAATATACTCGGCAGGGTTGTTTTTGTAACCCTCGCTGTGTAAGGTGCCGCTTATCTCCCAGAGCGTGTTCGACGCATTGGACGAAGTCTCCAGTAGCAGTTGCGTGTCGGCGAGAGTGGTCAGGTCGTCGTATTGCTCGTGTATGAAGAAGATGGGTGCCTTGACGCTGCCGACCACCTGGATGGGGTCGAGTTCGCGATAGTGGTACAAGGTGAAGGTGCTCAGCCGCAGGCCGGGTAGGAAGATATCCACGAATATTGCCGGGATATGCCTTTCAGCGGCCTGCCTGTAGATCATCCGGGTTACGCTGGCGAAACAACCGTCCAGCACCAGCGCCCCTACATCCTCCTGGCTGGCAAAGATGCAGGCCGAAGCCGCCCCGGAACAGAAGCCCAGGATGCCGATTTGAGACGGCGTGAAACCCCGGCTCTTGACATAATCGAAGGCGCCGCCCAGGTCGCGGTCGATGTTCAACAGGGAACGTCCCTTCCCCTGTGAATCCCCTCTGCCGCGCAGGTCAAAGAGCAGGATGTCGAAGCCCTGGTGATTGAGGTCGCGCGCCAGGTCGAGGGTGTCCACCACCTCGTCAACACGGTTCTGGAAACCACCGTGCACCACGATAATGGCTTTTACACCGTCGCCCGGTATGAACCAGCCTGTAAGCAGCAAGTCATCCACATTGCTGTGGAAGGAAACGTCCTCGTACGCCAGTCCAACATCAGCGGGCGACCCTTTTACCGGCAGGCGCGGTATCTCCATGGTGGCCACGGCGCCGAATATTGAAAGACCCGTGTAGATTAAGAGGCAGACAGCCAGTACAATGGCGAGGATTTTAAGCCAGCGAGATTTGCGAGGACGCCGCGCGGTGTCAGGCATTAGTGAGGTCGTGCTCCCTGCGAATTATGCCGCAGCATGTTTCTATGCTATAGCGGAGACGTTATGGCTGTCAATAGTTGAAAATAGTGGTGACGGGTTAGCATTGTCGTCTCTCCGTCGAAAAACTGAAACCTTGAGGATTGGACACACATTCGGTGAGAAAATCTTCGGATCAGCATCGCGGCAGCGTGAAGGAAAAAGTGCTGCCTTTACCCGGTTGGCTTTCTACTTTGATGCTGCCGCCCTGCGCATCGACAAGCTGTTTGGCGATGGCCAGCCCCAGCCCTGAGCCGCCTGTGGAGCGCGAGCGCGAGCGGTCTACCCTGTAGAAGCGTTCGAACACCATCGGCAGGTTTTCCGCAGAAATGCCCTTGCCTTGGTCGGTGACAGAGACCGTCACGCCGGCTTTATCGGAAGAGACTTTAACCTCCACTTGGCTGCCGTCCGGGCTGTACTTGAGGGCGTTATCTATGAGGTTGCGCAATACCTGTGCCGTGCGGTCGGCATCCGCGCTGACTGTTTCGACCTCTGGCGGCACTGAGAGAGCAATCTCGATGCAGTGCGGCGAAGCAACAGCCTTGAATGATTCTGCGACTCTGGCGCTCAGTTTTCCCAAGTCGACGGGTTGGAAATCGAACTTTAGCTGTCCTGCCTCGGCCAGCGATAGCGTGCGCAG
>Ga0315268_10008199_pt1 | contig 10946 bp, 7 predicted proteins | sample C1_top_MG_FD_204535 | JGI IMG/M metagenome (GOLD analysis project Ga0315268, IMG submission 204535) | Sediment microbial communities from Yellowstone Lake, YNP, Wyoming, USA - C1_top | ecosystem: Environmental > Aquatic > Freshwater > Lake > Sediment | place: USA: Wyoming | collected 2017-08-01 | reverse complement strand
TTTGGACAGGATAACAGGATTGGCAGGATTGGATTTATATCCAGTGTATCCTGTTATCCTGTCAAAATAAAAGTTTAAAATTCACCCGTTCGAAGTATATACTACGACGTGAGCCATATATTTGTTCGCTTCTTTGTTAATCATATCGAAGTGCGCTGGTCGGATCCTGTTTGGCTGCACGGACAGCGGGATAAGTCCCGAACAGAACACCGATAAAGGACGCAATAACCAAAGCGACCACCAGCAATTTTAGAGAAAAAACAGGAGTAAATATGGATACACAACTAATCAATTTTATTCCCAGGAATCCCATCAGGGTACCACCGCAGGCCCCGAAGACACACAAGAGAACAGACTCAGACATAAACTGAAGCATTATCGATTTCTGGGTTGCTCCTAAAGCTCTACGAATTCCAATCTCTCTCAACCTTTCAGTAACCGATACCAACATGATGTTCAGGATGCCGATTCCACCGACTGCTAATGAAATACTACTGATTGCCCAAAGGACATATTCGAATATTTTTGCGAACTTTTCTTGTGTCTGAAGAAGCTGTTTCTGACTTCGTATTTCAAATAAGACGTCATCTCCATATCGCATTTGAAAGAATCGTCGCAATTCGGCGATGACCTTGGAAGTATCTTTTGCAGTGATATAGAGAGTGCTGATGTCATCGGAATGAAAAAGACGTTGCACAAAGGGGAGAGGAACTAAAATTTCTCTTCCTATCTCGGTCATTCCGACCATCATACTATCGGGATCTTTTATGGTACCAATTACCTTGAACTGATATCCCTGAATAGAAAGTGATTGGCCCACGGGGTTCTTATCGCCAAAAATGAAAGATACTGCCTTAGTTCCGACCAGACAATTTTGATTTTGAGCCTCCACATCGAAATCGGAAATAAGCCTTCCACTCGCTGCCTTAAGCTTGAACATCTCCTGGTGTGATGTGGTGATACCCACCACAGTGAAGCTCTGCGAATCCTCTTTTTGATAGAACGTGGCTTGACCCTTGACAATAGGAGAAGCTATTGATATTGAGGGACAGTCTCGTTTGATGGCAGAGACATCATTAAACGAAAGCTTGCCACTTTTGAGTCCAGCGTTCTGTTGGGAGGGATTCATTCCCTCGACACTAAGAATATCTGCCCCCAGTTCTTCAATGCTCCGCAGAGTTGCCTGCCTGGCACCCTCACCAATTGAATACATAAGGGAAAAAGATCCGATACCGATTACAATGCCTAAAATTGAAAGCATAGAGCGCAAGCGGTGGTTCCAGAGACTATGCCAGGCACCATTGATGATGTCACGCGTCAACATGTTCGTAGGCCTTTTTATGAATCTTTTACAATCCGACCATCCTTTATATGAATGGTATGGTCCGCATAAGCAGCCAGTTCCTGATCATGGGTGACCATAATAATGGTCATACCACTCTCGTGAAGCTCTTTAATAATTTTCATTATCTCAAAACCTGTTCTACTATCCAGGTTCCCGGTTGGTTCATCGGCTAATAGTAAAGAAGGCTGTGTAGCCAACGCTCGGGCGATGGCCACACGTTGCTGCTCTCCTCCGGAGAGTTCGACTGGACGCCGGTTGCCCTTTCCAGACAGACCGACACGCTCAAGCATCTTTTCTGCTATCTCTCTGCGTCTGGAAGTTCGAATTTCCTGATATATAAGGGGCAGTTCCACATTACGATGGGCTGACAACCTGGGCAAGAGATTGAAGGATTGAAAAATAAAGCCGAATTCCCGATTGCGAAGATAGGAAAGCTGTTTATCACTGAGATTTTCTACATTGCGGTCTTGAAAATAATAAGTGCCTGACGACCCTGACCTGTCAAGGCACCCTATGAGGTTGAGCAGGGTTGTCTTACCTGAACCCGATGACCCCATAATCATAAGGAATTCTCCCTTACACACCGTAAGGTCAACCTCATTTAAGACAGGGCAAATTATTCCGCCGGTGTTGTGAACCTTACGGATTTTTACCATTCTGATAAGTACTTCGTTCTCCTTATACACCTCTTTATACACCATTGGATTCAGAATTCAAAAGCTTTGCAGGCACAATAGATAAAATCTTCTGACCCGCTGATAGTCCCTCTACAATCTGCGCCATGTCGCCATTGTTCAATCCCACGCTTACCGGACAGAAACGGTCGGAAGCCGATCCAGCCAGATATACGCCGGTAGTTGTTCCTTTTTTCACCAGGGCGGAAGTGGGGACAACCAAAACATTTTTCTTTTCTGCCAGAAGGATTTCAACATTCCCGGACATTCCCAGCCTGACCGGAGGGTTGAGCAGATCGATCTGACATCTCACCTGATAGACGGCTCGCGATGTTTCTGAGGACGTTGCCGAAATAGAAACCACATGTCCCGTGAATTCTCTGCCTGGAAGAGCTGGAATAGTAATTCTACACGGTTGGTTTTCTTTGACCCGATACACATCAAATTCATCCACCTGCACATCAACCGTAAAAATGCTCTGATCCGAGATTGTCAAAATTATGTCTGATGCAGATACGGATGAATTTTTTGATAACAACTTCTCCAGCGAATTTGCAGAATTATCAGGTGATTTCTGCCTTATGGTGATGACGCCTGAGATAGGGGCAATGATCTCCTTGTGAGCCGTTGCTTCTTTTGCCCTTCGGAAATCAATCTCAGCAACGGTGAACGCTGAGCGTGCTTCTTCCTGGGCTTTTTCATCTCCTTTAGCCGCTGTTTCCGTAAAACTGGCTTTAGCGACATCAAGATCGGATCGAGCGAGTTTTAAGTCGTATTCTGAAGTATCCAAATCCTGTTTTGATATTGCCTTTGCCTGAAGGAGATCCTGGTTTTCCTTATACTTCCTTTCTGCATCTTTGCATCGGGTTAAGACATTGGCAAGCTGGTTCTTTGAAGATATATAAGTTGATGAATTTTGCCATTTCTCAATTTCGTCTAAGTGAGCCTTTGCACTGAGATACTTACCCCGTGCGTTTTCCAGCTCATAAATCAGATCTTCTTCGTTAAGCCTGAGAATCACCTGACCTTTCTCAACACTGTCTCCATCGTTGACGAGCTTTTCCTTAACATGTGCATTGGTCGTGAAGGCGATATTCTCCGAGACGAGAAAGTTAGCTCTGCCGGAAAGCCGAAGCTTGGAGGAAATGTTTCCAGCTACAACTATATAAAGGTTCCGGCCAGCTTCCTGGCCTGGATTAGGACCCCGTCTTTGATTGAACATAAAAGCATATGTGCCGACACCAGCGAGCAGCCCGACTATCAGAAATCCTATTATAAACTTAAAAATCTTATGCATGATAATCTACTTTTCCTTGATTAATTGACCTGTGTCTTTGACTACAGATTTACCCATAGCTTTATACACCTTGATCTTGGAAAGGCTGTGGGCTATCAAAGCGTCCAGAAGATTTAATTCCGTGGTCCGCAGGTTATTTCGAGCATCAACCAGTTCCAGATAACTGCTCGTCCCCAGTCCATATCGAAGCTCAGTAACCTTCAGGCTTTCCTCTGCCAGCTTGATACTATCTTCCACAATTGATACTCGCTCCTGTGCATTTTCAAAGTTCGTCAACTCGTTTCTGACTTCGAGTCTAATTGAATCTACTGTTTGATCAATATCGGCCTGGGCTTGCTCCAAATTGATCCTGGCCTGAGTTCTTGACTCTCGTGTGGATCCGCCGTCAAAAGTAAAAAGTGGAATATTAAGGCTGGTTGTAACAGACCAATGCGGCTCCTTGGGTCGCGCATCAATAGCCTCCGAGTAACTGGTTCCTGAAATAGAGTAACCCCAATCCGCAGAAACACCCAGGGTAGGGCGATACACATCATAGGTGGATTTTAAAGAAATACGGGCCGCTTTCAGTCTTAAATGGGAAATTTTCATCTCCAGTCGATTCTGTAACGCTTCTTTTTCGGCAGCCTCATAGTCAAACTGGGCAGGAACATACTCTAATTCAGTTGTCGCAACGATCTCTGCCCCACGATCGAGCACAAGGGTGTTAAGCAGGGTGGACATGGCATTGAGATAGGTAGCTTCATCCGCCTTTGCGGTCTGTCTGGCATTATTCAGTTGTACCGTAGCTGTCAGGACATCGACTTCAGGGACTCTCCCTTTTTCCAAACGTGCTCTGGCGATGCGCAACTGTTCTTCTGCCGCCTCTACCTGGGCGTGATCAATGTCGATGGTTTTTCGGGAACGTAAGATTTCATAATATTGTGTGTAGACAGTTACGATCAGATTCTGGCATTCCGAAATATAATTGGCCTTGCTGGTGCTCAATGAAATGTACGATTGCTGAACGGACCGTCCGGTAGTTCCTGATATGTCCAAGGGCAGGCTAAAGTTGATTCCGATGCCGCCACTACCGGAATTCTGGATCGGCGGATCCGTAATTATATGAATATCGGCGCTATGGGATGTCGAGATATTTCCTGTCAGTCGGGGGTAGTAGCTGCCTCTGGCCGCACGGTAGCTTGATTCGGCACTTTTAAGGGACCTTCCGGTCGTTTGCAGACTACGGTTATTTTTCAGAGCCAATTCCACAGCCTCTTCAATAGACAGATGAATCTGCCGTTTTTGCGAATCCTCTTTTTTCTCTCCTTGAGCAAATACAATACCATTAAGCGCTATGAAAAGAAGAATGAATAAAAAAATTTTGGTGATTCGCTTCCGCATTTGCAAAAAATTGCCTCCTGGAATGCATAAAAGCAACTCTCCGGCATTTCACTATTTAGGCAGAAAAAAGTGTTTGATGACTACTCTACAAATCGGGCTTTCGGGTTCGTTTTGTTAGTAGCTTATATTAATATCTATAAAGATTAGTTATGATGAAACTCTATCAGAAAGAAAAAGATAAGTCAAGAAGATTATGATAAATTGCACCATTTTAATTATGGATATGAAAATAGGGAAACGGGTCAAATACACCCTAAACGTTCATGGCCAAGATTTGACTTTCAATAAATCAAAGCACTTAACTGGTAATGTGATAAAGTAGAATTAATTATATCCAACAATAAAAAAAGCCCCCTTAGCCGAAGGAGGAGAAAACGTATTATCCCCACACTTCAGAAGGAGGCCGCAAAAAATGTACAGGATCGAAAGGAGGCCAACAACATGTACATTATAGTATCGTTAAATAAGATTATTATTAATGACAAAATCTACTGAGATTGAGATAAAATTATACATATTCCCTGTAGTCACCATAGCTTCCAGTGAGCGCCTATTTTTCAAAAATCCTACGCTTCTGATTACCATAACGGTTCAAAAGGCGTGTCTGCTACAAGCACCAATGCGGTAGGGGACAGATTTGAAACCTGCCCCCTTTCAGGCAGCGGTTTACTCAAGCTCAGAACCGCTATAACCGCACTGTCTCTCATACTGACTCTCATACTGAGCAAATACGCTACGTTTATCACTTCTAACCTTAAGCGATTCAAAATCGAAGGGTTTTCAAGTTTTTGAAAAATATCCTGGGTTTGGAAGGTTTCCAGACGCATAAGTCTACAACGGAATTGTGGCCGTTTTAACTGATTACCTGAACTTCTAGACTTATCCGCTAAACTTCTAGACTTATCCGGTTTCAAGGTTCGAGATTTTGAATCCTATTAAAAATCGCTTATGTCTGGATATTGTAGTACTTTGCTACACTTCACAACCTGGTTTTATGTTAAATATTTCAACAACTTTTATGATATGTAATTAAAATTACTAAAATTGTATGATTAGGCTACAATTTTAGTAATATGATATTTATTAAATATCAATGGATTAGCTTCTGGCATATAAAATGCATATTTTATTATACAGTTAATATATTAATAATACTCAAATTAATATAAACTATTATATATTTGCTATATATAGTATATTATTTAGAAGATAACCATATGGTTCCTATAAGATAATCGGTTTTTCCCTTATCTACTCCTACCCTGCATCCACTCTCAAAGTGGTAAGGGAAATACCTGGAGAGACACGCTTTGCCGTGTCTGCACTTTGCGGCGTCCAGTCGCCTATTAGTCCTCGGTCACTAAAGGAGGATGCTGAGATGGCTTTTAAACTACCAAAGAGAATTCTAAGCCCTGAATTGTTCGCAAGGTACCTTCACGCCCCATGATCTTGATGTCCCCTGAAGCTTAAGTTTAGAAAGGTAAATATTTAACCTACTGAAATATCATACTTGAATATTATCATACTTGAATATCATAATACTTGAATATCATACTTGATGTTCAAATTTTTTTAACGGCGAATTGTAGCGGAGGTTTCAACCATGAAAAGAAGTTACCTGATCTTATGCTTAGTAGCATTTTTTTCTCTTTTTGCCGCCATACCTGTACAAGCGGCATCAACACCAACAGCATCTTTAAATGTGTTAAATACTAACATCAACGTGGGAGATAAATTTTACGTAGAAGTGTTGGCCAATGCTAATGGCAGTAGTGAAGCTTTATTAATGTTCGGTTTTGATGTTAAAACAACCGGGACATGCTTTTCTTATGATGGCTATGCCATTCAATCCGCTTTTTTTGATGCTTCAGACCCCAATGATCCAAATAATGTTAGTGGTATGATGGGGATAGGGACTGCCGGTAATAACGTCTTATTGGCAAGACTCTCATTTACTGCCCTTGCTGCCGGTACTGGTAGCGTCCAAGTCATCGGTTGTAATATCCATGACCTGTACACCAATCCCAACAGTAGTGCAGTACCGTACGATCCCAACCATGTAGTGTGCGATCCCAACCATCCCGATCAAAAATTTTATGGTTTGATGTATCAATCGAGCGAATATGTTATAAATGGTAACGCCACCGCTAACATAACGATTGGAAATCAAACAGCGCACCCAAATCTCGTTCAAATTTCTGGTGGTGGGTATCATACCGTAGGGTTAAAAGTTGGCGGCGCTGTTGTCGCCGCGGGATATGATGATTACGGCCAAACCGAGGTATCAAATTGGACAAATGTTAAGCAAGTTGCTGCTGGAGAGTCTCATACCGTAGGGTTAAAAGCTGACCCCAATGGCACTGTTATTGCCGTGGGAAGGAATGACAGCGGCCAATGCAATGTAGCAGGTTGGGCAAACATTAAGCAAATTGCTGCTGGATATCGTCATACCGTAGGGTTAAGAAAGAACGGCACTGTTGTCGCCGTGGGAAATAATTCTTCTCTACAATGCAATGTATCAAGTTGGACAAACATTATTCAAGTTGCTGCTGGAGGGTATCATACTTTAGGGTTAAAAGCTAATGGCACTGTTGTCGCCGCGAGCACTGGCATGTATGGCGTATCCAATGTATCAGGTTGGACAAACATTATTCAAGTTGCTGGTGGAGGGGATCATAGCGTAGGGTTAAAAGCTGATGGCACTGTTGTCGCCGTAGGAGAGTCTTCTTATCGCCAATGCAATGTATTAGGTTGGACAGATATTAAGCAAATTGCTGCTGGATATCGTCATACCGTAGGGTTAAAAAAGGATGGTACTGTTGTCGCCGTGGGATCGAATTCTTCTCACCAATGCGATGTATCAAGTTGGACAAACATTATTCAAATTGCTGCTGGAGAGTATCATACCTTAGGGTTAAAAGCTGATGGCAGTGTTGTCGCTGTCGGAAACAATTCCTATCACCAATGCGATTTAAGCTGGAATCTAACCCCCATCATCGTAAAGCCCGGAGACCTTAACCATGACGGAAATATTGATTTTAATGATCTCACCATCCTGATGAGTGCTATCCGCAAGTGCACCGGCGATTTTGAATTTATTTCGGAAGGTGATTATGATAAGGATGGATGTATTACCTTTAGTGATGTTCAGAAATGGAATGATTATTATTCATTAACAATTGTACCATAATAAGATTTTATAGGTAAATGATACCAGATATGGTATGGATATTATCAAGATCTTATAAGTGGTAGATCATCAAACCACTAGCAGCCTGTCGGAGATGTCAATAAATGCAGCATAAATGACTAATGCTGAGTCCCATTATTTATAAGGGCTTCCAAGGGACTCTCCGATAGGCTGCTAGCCAGGATATGAAAGCGCCCATTCGGGCAAGGGGAATCAGGTGCCGGGGTGAGGAGGTAACTACTCACCCCATTATCATTTCGAGCGAAGCGCGGCAAGGGCTCTGAGTAGTTATACGTTAAACGGCTTAAAACTAAACTTTTTGGACAGGATAACAGGATTGGCAGGATTGGATTTATATCCAGTGTATCCTGTTATCCTGTCAAAATAAAAGTTTAAAATTCACCCGTTCGAAGTATACAAGATAAATTAGCGCCCTTCGGGCGGACTTCGGAATGAGGGTGGCAGCCAACCCGTGGGGAATGACCTCTCGCAGAGGCGCAGAGAAAGACCGAAAATACTATCCTCTGCGTCTCAGCGTCTCTGCGAGAGAAATATCACATCGCCTGGGAAGCCGCATAAAAAAAATGGTAATTCCTCTACGATTAAATTATATGTATTTCATATAGTTGCTTAAAATAACGGCTATGTCCCTAACCCCTTCCTTCTGACTCCTCTTTCCCTGCACCGCTACTCAAAACCGCCTTTCCTGCTGCGGACAGGCGGTTACTCCATATACTCCATTCTTCCTCGATGCGCCGCAGAATTGAGAACAAAGCACTGTGTTCCGGTCTAATCGTGGTATGCCCCATGTCCAGGAGGTTCTGGTAGAGTGTCAGTGCTCTATCGACGCTTCTGGCTGTTGAGAATTCCCGCGCTGTGCTTATTGCCGCCTCCCGCATGAAGTGGGCCGTCCCATCACCTCTGGACACATCGGCTCCTGGCATGAGTTTAAGGGCGATTGAGGAAATGGCCTGAACGAATGGTTCTATTTTTTCCTCCTCAAGCAACCGGCCATTTACCGTGTCCCTGATTACCTCCCGCACACCCGGGGCATTTAAGGCTACAACCGGGACACCCGCAGCCATTGCCTCAACCAGCACCATACCCTGGGTTTCGCTCTTGGAAGTGAAAACAAAAATATCCATTGCCTGGTAGGCACTAACCAGCCTGTCCCCGCTCAAGACCCCGGTACAATGAAGTCGGTCACGGACATCCGCCTTGATGAATATCTCCTCCACGATCCCTTGAGATGGGCCGGAGCCGACAACAAGGGCATGGTTTTTCCGTGATTGCCTGATGAACTCAACTGCTGCAGCAGCCCAGAATTCAAGGTTTTTTTCTGGAGCGAGGCGTCCCACATAGCCAATAACCAGGGCATCGGATGGAATCCCCAACTCGGCCCGAAGTGCTGATCCATCCTCCCTGCTGAATCGTTCAACATCAACCCCCGTGGGGATAACAGTTACAGGCGTCTTTACTCCCCGCTTATGGAGAATTGCGGCTACGCTTTCACTTGGGGCAATAACGTGATTGCAGAGGTTGGCGTAGCCTGTAGACAGCTCAATAACAAAATGCCGAAGCGTGGGCGAGTCTCCCGGCACGTAGTGAGTATATTGCTCATACATGGTATGGTGAGTGAACACCAGGGGAACATTGAGCGATGCCGCTGTTCGAAGTGCCGTGTCTCCGAGCAGGTAAGGGTGATGTGAGTGGATAATGTCCACCTGGAACTGCTCCAGCTTTTTTGACAGCCCAAGTGGTATGCTCAGGCTGGCTGAAAAGTCACTCCCATTGAAGTTTTGAATAGCGGAAACTCTGATGACATCTTTTTCATCCGGCGGCATATGCTCAAAGGCCGGGGCTATGACCATAACGCGGTGCCCACGGCTGCGGTATTCATCCGCAAAGGCATTCACGGAATTGGCCACACCGCTTACATGCGGGATGAAGGTATTGGTAAACATGACGATATTCATGATTCGAGCTGCGAGTTGCACGCTACGGAAACTTACGGGGAAAACCCTTTTGGAAAAGGGTTTTCCCCGTAAACCCCTTTCCTAAAACTTTTAAAAGTTTTGGGAAAATGGCTTGGAAGAAACCCTTTTCCAAAAGGGTTTCTTCCAAAATCAGTGCCCGGAAACCTCATAGCCGTGCAATCTCTATCTTCTCTCCCTTCGTCTTTGCTGAGGCATCGATAATCCGGGGCTGAAGGCCGGGTATCCTCACTTCCATCACGGGTGCCTGGGCCAGCCAGGATGCCTGCCAGGTTATTACAACTTTTTGAGGATGCGGCTGTAACCTCAGAGAAATCCCGCCGTGCGGTGTCAGGGTAGGGCCAAGCTCCAGCACCTGCGGCTGGTCGAGCCACTCAGGCACTATGCCGGAAGCAAGGACCAGGCGGTCACCTTCCTCACGAACGAACATATTGCGCATCATCATAATCCATTCAGCCGCTGCCCAGACATGCTGGCCATCGCCCATACATCCGCCGCAGGTTATCGGATGAATGGCCTCAGGCCATTGACCGGTTGGTGAGGCCAGATCAGCTATGGTCCTGACCAGATCGTAAAAGCGGCTGTCTGCGGCCCGCAGAAGAACCTGAGCCAGATGCAAGGTCAGGTAAGCATTGATCCCCGAATGAACCATATCCTGGAAGAAAGCTCCATGTACAAAGCAGTTACTGATCAGGTAATCCACCGTACTTAATACCCGATGATCATCCGGTGTCCACAAACGCAAGGGGTAACTTACCACGATGCTGCCAATAGCTCCGGCATCCATCCGGCGATAGGGCGAGGCAGGGATTCCGGGATGCTTTCGAACGTTCCGTGATCGCTCCAGGCTCTGCTCAATCGCCTGCATAAGCGCATCCGACTCCTGATCAAAGACACGGGCGACGCAGGCCGCTCTCCAATTTACCAGGGAGTTGATCTTCGACTTTCCCAGGAATCTTATCTTCGAATCTCCAAAGGATCTGATCTTTGAATCTCCCTGGGATCTGATCTTTGAATCTCCAAAGGATCTGATCTTTGAATCTCCCTGGGATCTGATCTTTGAATC
>Ga0315268_10008198_pt1 | contig 10946 bp, 8 predicted proteins | sample C1_top_MG_FD_204535 | JGI IMG/M metagenome (GOLD analysis project Ga0315268, IMG submission 204535) | Sediment microbial communities from Yellowstone Lake, YNP, Wyoming, USA - C1_top | ecosystem: Environmental > Aquatic > Freshwater > Lake > Sediment | place: USA: Wyoming | collected 2017-08-01 | reverse complement strand
CCAGTTCATACCTCTATAGCTGGGAATGGCCCGCTGACGATTACGTCGAGGAAGACCAGCCGCGATTCTGGCCCAAAGCGCCGTCCGCGGCTTCCATAGCACGCCCGGCAACCACCGCGCAACCGCTCACGCGCCCATCGTTCATGACGCCCGCCGCCAACGCGCTGCCCACAGCGGCTCCGACAAAATACGTCCGCTACGCGGGCACCAGCGATGACCCCCGCGTTGGCGACGGCCGGCGCCTGCCCATGTACAGCATGATGCTCCGCGGGTTCAACATCCATCCGGGCGTCTACACCGGCCTGGCCGCGGCGGTCATCCTCGTGTGCGTCATTGCCGCGATTGGCATTTTCCCGTGGTCCCGCCGGCTGCGCGGGCAGAAGCTGGGCGATGCGCCGGCCGAGCCGTTCTGGAGATCAAGCCTGTGGCTTTGCGCCTGGCTTCTGCTGCCGACGTATCTTTTCTACTGCATGTCGCTGAAGGATTTCGCCGAGCCGAAGGAGTGGGTGCAGGCCGGCTGGTCAATCCTGCCGACGCCATGGTGGATCATTGCATCTGCGAGTGGTGCGCTGGCGGCGCTGCTGATGGTTCACAGGGTCGTCCCGAGGTTCGCTGCGCTGTTTGCGGTCTTCCTCACGGCGGGAATATTCATCTGGGCGGCGGCTCGAAGCGATCTTCTGGCCGTGTTTGACAGAACGAGCTGGTGGCGGATCGGCTCGTATCATCTCTCGCAGCAGTGGTGGCTGGCGCCGCGGCGATTTGGCGAATCCTGCTCGGCGCTTCTGACACGACCGTTGGTCTTGCTGATCGGCGCGATTGTGCTGCCGGCGCTGGCCTGGCATTACTGCGGGTCGAACTTGCGCCAGCGAGCCCTGCGGGCGCTGCAGCTCATCCTCGTGGTCGCATCGCTCTACGGCCTGGCGGAACTGGTCTTCATGGCCATGCACCGCTGGCCGCCGTCCATTCAGGGCCTGGTGTGGAACGCGCGCTACATCGGGATCATTTTCCCGGCCATCGCCATCGCCCTCAGCGCGCTGGTGATGCGGCTGCCGACCCGAGCGCTGCGCTATGCTGCGATCGCCATCATCCTTGGCACGAACCTGGCGCAGGCGTACGGGCGGATGTTCCTGGGCTCCGAGCCGCGGCTCGATCTGATGGTGGCCGACATTGTCGCGGGCAATGCGCCCGACAGCCCGTTGCGCACCTACAGCATGACGCCGCGCCTGTCCAACGCACATCCCGGCGGCGGCAGCCTCTCGATGATGCCCGGCAAATACTACCTTTCCATCCTCACCGGCATCCCGATCAAGCCCGTGGCGTTCATGTACGGCGCGGACGCCCAGGCGATGCGAGCGGTCAAGCTCAACTATCTGTGGTACTACAACGGCCCTGCCGGCGTGGCCGCCGATGTGCGCGCTGATGCGCGCCGGGCCAAGCCGATGCTTCAGAAGATCACCACCTGGGATCACATTGTGGACTGGTCGTTCCGCGAGACGAAAGACGACCTGCTGCCTCTGCTCGGCGCCGGCTGGGAGAGAGTCAGCGAGGATTTCTATCCCGTGCGATACCACTGGAACTGGTCCGATCTGTACATCGCCCGCCGGCGCGTCTACGTGCGTGTGCCGCCTGTACGGTCCTCGTGAATCCGGAGGATACATGATGCGATCGCATCTCCTTCTTGCGCTGTGCGCCGGGGCGGGATTGATCGTCGCGTCGGCGGCTTTGGCCCAGGAGCAGCGTCCGCAGCCGAATCCAAATCGCCGCGTCCAGCGGGACATCGAATACGCCAGAGTCGGCGACCGCGCGCTGTTGCTGGATCTGCACCTGCCGGCAAAGCCCGCCGACAAACCGCTGCCGCTGGTGATCCGGGTGCACGGCGGGGCGTGGCGGGCCGGCAACAGGAGCCAGACCCCGGCCGTCTTCCTCGTGGACAAGGGCTACGCCGTCGCATCCGTCGGCTACCGCCTGTCTCAGGTGGCCATCCTTCCGGCCCAGAGCGAGCTGCTCCATGCCGCGCTTCAGAAAGCCGGCGTGGAATCGACGTTCATCATTGTGAAGGGCGCCGGCCACGGCTTTGGCGGTCCGGCAAACCTCAAGCCCGTCGAGGAATTTCCGGACCGCCACCTTAAGAACGCCGCGCTCACAAAGCCTCAGTAACCCCGCTGCTCTGTCGCCAGCGAACTGCCGCTTAGGCGCGGTCTTGCGCCTCTGCTACCATTCGCGCCCATGAAGACGATCCACATCGTTGAGGATCTGCTGCCGGTCGCGTGGGAGAAGGCCGTCCTGGCCTGCTGGGAACAAGGCGAGAGCTTTCCGACGCAATACGACAAACCCAACGATCCGCACAGCCGCGATGTGGTTGCCATGATCCACGTGCGCAATCCCGCCGCCGAACCCCGAATCCACCGCGCATTCCCCGGCGGTCTCGACGACCTGGAAAAATACCGCACCGAAGTGCTCTACGGCGTGCACGACCACTGGATCAACCCGGCCGCGGGAATGTGGGAATACACCTACCACGAGCGCCTGTTCGACTACCGCGTTGCGCCGCCGCGCACGAACGGCGGGCGGCCTGTCGGGCCGGACGGATGGGTCCACATCGATCAGATCGCCGAATGCGTGAAGCTTCTGCGGGCCTGCGGTTTCACCCGCCGCGCGCAGGCCGTCACCTGGCAGGCCTGGAACGACCTGGGCATTTCCGACCCGGCCTGTCTGCAGCGCCTGTGGTTCCGCGTTCAGGACAATCGGCTGAACATGGTCATTCACATGCGGTCGAACGACGCGTTCAAGGCCGCGTTCATGAACATGTACGCGTTCACCGAACTTCAGGCCGACATCGCCGCCCAGGTCGGCGTGGGGATGGGCGAGTATTGCCATATCGCCGATTCGTTCCACATCTACGGCAGCTACTTCGACGAATTCGAGCATTTCCTCGACAGCGTCGGCAACCGCAGCCCGGAGGAGAAGGTCTACACCACGCAGTTCGCGGCGCCGTTCTTCATCGACGGCTGCGATGCGCTTTTAGCCGAGGCCGACATGCCGGCACATTGCCGCGAGAAGGTTGAGCTCAGGAAGAAGCAACTCGCGGCGATCGGGTGAGATGGGGCGGCTTTAGCCGCCGGGGACGGCGCGCCCCCGGCGGCTGAAGCCGCCCCTACGCGCTCAGCACTGACTTTCCGGTTGACTCGCTCCCCCCGCCCACGCATACTCGCCTTCAGCGGCATGCTCAAGCTGAAGATCAAGATCACCCTCTGCGCGATCGCGATGCTCTCATGCATCGTCGCCGCCGCGCCTCAGCAGCGGCCGCTTGCGCAGAGCATCCGCCCGGCGATTGCCGCCGCGCTCGACGAGCTCGAAAGGGCCGCGGATTTCGCGGCCGCGCAGTCGCGTCTGCTTGAGCTGTTTCAGCAGGTGATCGCCTTCGGCTCGCCGCGCGATCTCGATGCCTTCCGCGACGCCGCCTTTTCGCTGCGGCTGGTTCGCCAGCTTCGCCCCGTGCCTGCGGAAAAGCGGATCGCGCTCCTGAAGTACTTGCGCGCCAACGACGAGCTGGCGAGGACGCTCGTGTTCCTCGTCGATCCGAAGAACAGCCTCCCGGACGTCTTTTCGTTGCTGGATCGCCTGCGCGAAGCGCGCGGGGACCAGCCCGCGAAGTTCCCCGCGCTGACCGCCGCCATCTGCCTCGTGCACGACCGTCGCTTCCAGCGCGAGTTTCTCGGCTACAGGCTGCGATCGCCCGATCCACAGGCCATCTTCGACTACTTCGTCGCCAACGACGGCAAACTCCTGCGCTCGACGCGCGCGCTGCCGCCGGAACTGGTCATGTACCTCGTCGACACGACCTCGCCCATCGACGAGATGAGCTGGGCCCTGAAGAACTACGCCGGCAATCGCTACGTCGGCCGGCTGTTCTTTGATGTGCGCTACGATGTCGAACACTGGGAAACCGGCGCGATGAAGCGGATCGACAAGGAGAAATACACGCTGCCCAACCTCATCAAGCTCGGCGGCGTGTGCGGCGACCAGGCCTATTTCGCCGCCGCCGTCGGCAAGTCCATCGGCGTGCCTGCGGCGATGGTCCGCGGCGCCAATGCCGAGACCGGGCATTACTGGTGCGGGTTCTTCCAGTTTGCCGGCCGGCCGCACTGGAATTTCGAGATCGGGCGCTACGACGCCTACCAGGGTCTCCGCGGCGGCATCATCGACCCGCAGACGCGAGAGGAAATTCCCGACACCTTTGTCGCCCTCTTGGCGCTGCTGGCGCAGACGCCGGCCGAATCGCGCCAGACGGGGCGGGCTGTGGCCGACGCCGCCCTGCACATGATGGAGATGCAGGCGCTGAGCAGGGACCTGCCCGACCATCCGCCCGCGGGCGCGGAAGGCCTGACGCGCCGCGAGCCGGGGACCATCGCCGAGCTGGAACTGGTTGAGCTGGCCGTGCGCGCATCGCCGGGCGACCGCTTCTGCTGGGAACCCCTGCGCCAGCTTGCGGCCGCCGGCCGCCTGACGCTCGATATGAAGAAATACTGGAGCGATGCGCTGGCCCAGGTCTGCGGGACACAGTACCCCGATTTTGTGCTCGCCATGCTCACGCCCATGGTCAAGACGGTGGAAAACCCGGCCGAGCAGATGCTCACGTGGGACTGGGTTTGCGGCATCATCAAGTCGCGGTCCGACCTGGTCGCCCAGGTGCGCATGGAGCAGGCCGCTCTTTGCGAATCCCTCGATCGCCTCGACCGCGCCGCCGAGTACTACAGCGAGATCATCGAGAATTACGCGAATTCCGGGCCGTTTGTGATTGATGCGCTCCAGATGGCCGAGAAGATCCTGGTCAAGAAGCGGCAGCCGGAAAAGGTGCTCAAGCTTTACGAGCAGACCTGGTCGCGCATGCGCCGCCCGCGCGAAATAGCCGGCCCGTTCGTCACGCAGAGCAACTGGTACCGCGTCGGCCAGATGCTCGCGGCCGAGTATGAAGAGGCCGGCAAGAAGCCGAAGGCCGATTCGATCAGGGAACAGCTTGGGGGGAAGCAGTAGCGCATTGGCGTGATGCTGAAATCGGGGCCCCTCACCCTGCCCTCTCCCCGGAGTGCCGGGGCAAGGGTTGTCGCGACGGCTCTCCGCTCGTCACGCAGCACTCAGCACTCATCGCTCAGCAACGCGGCACCGCCGAGGATCGCGCCATTGCGCGACGAATCGAAAGAAGCCCGCTGATCAAGGAGGCTCGCGAGTGGAACCAAGGTCGCGATGCCCAACCGCCGCCGCACACTCAGCTTGTCGAAAAGCTCTACAAGGCCGGCGCCGGCAAGGTGTGCTTCGACATGGAGGGCGGGAAGATGGGCGAGCCGGCCAAGGCCTACGTGCAGCTCCCGTCCCTCTTCCTGTCAGAGCTTCGGCTGCTGCTGGGTGAGGCAGTGGATCGAGCCCAGCCCCCAGATCAGCTCGACGCAATCGATGCCGATCACTTGGTGCTCGGGCAGGTTCTCCTGCAGGATGCGCATCGCCCGCTTGTCGGTGTTGCGGTTGCCGTAGGTCGGCACGAGCACCGCGCCGTTGATGAAATAGAAGTTCACATACGTCGCCGGAAGGCGCTGGCCGCCGTGCTCGATCACTCCCGGCATGGGCATCTCGACGATCCGCAGAGGATTGCCATCCTGATCGACCGATTCCCGCAGGCGGGCGAGGTTGTCCTGGAGAATCTCGTAGTTGTCGTCCTTGGGATCATCCTCGACGGCCGCGACGATGGTGTTGGGATTGATGAAGCGCGCGATGTCGTCCACGTGGCCGTCGGTGTCGTCGCCGACGATGCCGCGCTTCAGCCAGATGACGTGTTTCTGCCCGTAATACGCCTTCAGCCGCAGCTCGATGCGCTTGCGCGAGAGTTTGGGATTGCGATTGCGGTTCAGCAGGCACGATTCGGTCGTGATGATCGTGCCTGCGCCGTTGACATCGATCGCGCCGCCTTCCATCACGATGCCGGGATAGAACACCGGCAGCCCCAGCTCCTCGGCCACACGGGTCGGCACCTGGTCGTCGTCCTCGTAGCGCGGGTATTTGCCGCCCCAGGCGTTGAAGCCCCAATCGACGATGGCCGCCTGCATCTTCCCCGTGCGCTTGCGCCGGAGCACGAACGCCGGCCCGTGGTCGCGGCACCAGCTCTCATCGCTGGCGATGAAGTGAAAGTACACATTGTCCAGCGGGCAGCCGTTCTCCTGCAAATCGCGCGAAACGATCACCTGGTAATTCTCGTTGGGAACGTTGATCTCGACACGCTCGCGCGGGGCGATCTCGCGGATGATGGCGGCCATATTGGCCGGCACGGTCTCATATTTCCGCGGAAACGAGATTCCTTCCGGGCGTGGCCAACTGAACCAGGTGGCCCGATGGGGATGCCACTCCGGCGGAAAGCTGTAGCCCAGCGAAGCGGGCGTTCCCTTGAGAACTCTGGCCATTCCGCTCAAGTCCTTTCGACGGAAGTGCCGAGTGCAAAGTGCTGAGTGCTGAGCCGGGAACCCGATTCAGCACTCAGCACTCGGCACTGAGCACTGGGCACTGGTTATCCATCCACAAAACGTTTTGTCAAATCTCCGTACGCGTCGGTTCGGCGGTCACGAAGGAAAGGCCAGTGAGTGCGGCTGAATTCGACCCTGGACAGGTCGCAATCGACCAACATGGCCTCTTCGCGGTCGGCGCTGGCCCTTTGCAGCACCTGCCCATCCGGGGCGGCCGCGAACGATTGCCCCCAAAACTCTATCCCATCGGGACTTGCGATCGTCCCATCCGATTTCTCGATCTTCTCCAATCCAACGCGGTTTGGCGCGCAGACAAAACACCCGTTGGCCAACGCGTGTGATCGCTGCATTAATTCCCAGGCCTCATGCTGCGCCGCGCCATACTGCGCTTTCTCCCTTGGATGCCAGCCTATAGCTGTAGGGTAGAAAAGGACTTGCGCGCCATGCAGTGCCGTCAGCCGCGCTGCCTCCGGAAACCACTGGTCCCAACAGACCAGCACGCCGATTCGGCAGTACTTCGTCTGCCATGCCCGAAATCCGCAGTCCCCTGGTGTGAAATAGAACTTCTCGTAATAGAGCGGATCGTCCGGTATGTGCATCTTGCGGTACACCCCCAGGATCGAGCCATCAGCATCGATGACGACCGCGCTGTTGTGGTACAGCCCCGCCGAACGACGCTCGAAGATCGAACCGACGATCACCAACTTGTGCTTGCGGGCCAAGCGGCAAAATGCCGCCGTGCTCGGCCCGGGGATGGTTTCGGCCATGTCGAAGAACCGATGGTCCTCGACCTGGCAGAAATACTGTGATCGGAACAGCTCCTGCGTGCAGCAGATCTGCGCGCCGCCGCGAGCGCATTTTTCCAGCAGCGTGATCTGTCTTGAGAGATTCGCGTCCGGGTCGGCGCTGCAGCGCATCTGCGTGAGACCGATGCGGACCGTCTGATCGCCCTTGCGTGCTTTTCTGGCCATGATCACGCCTTGGCCGCCAGAATGAACTTCTCCACGTTATCGCACATGTTGCCCAGCCCCTGTTTCGAGCGGTAATCCAGCTCGGCCAGCAGATCGATCATGCGCTGAACACCGCTCTCGCCCAGCGCATCGAGGGTTTTGAAGAAGCCGACCTGCTTGTCCCTGGGGAAGACTTTCAGTTCGTAGGCGATGGATGAGTCGCTCTGGCCGGCCTTGCGGAGCGCCAGGGCCTTGCGCGCCTTCTCAAGCCACATGGTCAGCCAGGTGATGGCTCGATATTCGGACGACGGGTCCGTCTGCATGAGCTGCTGCCATCGTTGCAGGGCCCTGGCGGTATGCCCGGCGGCGACCTCGTCGGTCATCCTCCACATCTCCTGCTCGCGCTGAAAAGAGACGCTCCTCAGGATGCTGGCGGAATCCGCCCTGCCGTCGCACTGGATCGCCAGCTTCGCCAGCTCGCTGTCGAGCTTGCCCAGGTCGGGGCCGATCAGGTCGGCCAGCAGGTTCGCTTCTGTAATGCCCATCGCCAACTTGTGCGCATTGCGGGCCCGATCGATGATCCACGTGGCCAGGTTCGCGGGCGGATTGCATTCGATCACCGCTCCGCGCGACGAAATCAGCCTGTATATCCGCTGGTTTTTCGGCAGGGAATTGAGTCGAAGAACAAGCGCTGAGCCCTCGGGGACCTTCGCCGATGCCAGGCGTTCCTCCAGGTCTTCCCGGTGCAACCTGACAAACTCGTCGGCGCTGCGAACGACAACCACCTTGGCTGTCGAGAACATCGCAAAGCTGTTCAGCTCGTCCAGCACGTCGCCGACCTGCGCCGTTTCGCCGTCGAAATCCGCTCTCTGCACGTCCCTGGGCGCATTCTTCAGCAGCTCCTTCAGCGCTTCGAGCTGGAGGAACAGATCGCTCCCGACCAGTACGTACATGGGCTTGAGCATGCGCAGGGTTTTTACGCCGGTGGGGCGCGAGCGTCAATCTCAAGCGGGCGGCGGCTGCAAGAACTGCAATGGCTGAGCTTTCGTATCCTTGGAAATAGGGTAGAGTAATAGCAGCCGGTGTGGCGCGGGAGTCCCGATCACCGGGTGGGCTTCGGGCCATGGGCACGGGAGTGGTTTATGTCGAATCCTTACGCGTCGTTCTGCCAGGATTTCTACATCAACATGCGTTTGAACACGCAGATCAATCTCCCCCACAACAGGGAGACCGTGCTGCATTTTTTCGAGCGGGTGCAGAAGGCATACCCGTCGATGACGCAGTTTCGGCGGTATGACAACGGCGATTTCAACCTCGAGGAAGATCGCCGCAGCGGTTCGTACCGGTGGGTGAGGCTCGAATCCAAGCGCCTGGTCAGCGGCCATGTGAACCCGCCCACGCTCGACGATGCGATGGCGCTGCACAGGTTTCTTCTCGAACTGGCGCCCTATCACCTGGGCATCAGCTCCCTGGAAATCGAGCACATCGAGGTGCTCTTCGGCTTCGACCTCTCTTATCGCGGCAACCACGACGAGATCGTTCTGGAAAGCCTTTACACCGACGCGCCGCTGGCCTGCCTGCTGGAAGAGCCGGACGCCCGCCCGGTGGATGTCCAGCCCACGATCGCCGTCTCGCTCAGCGACGACTGCCGCCTCCAGGCCCGCATCGAGGTGCTGACCCGCACCGACAATTACCAGGTCCGCACCGGCGAATACGCCGAGGACGAGATCAGCATCTACCTGACGGTGCGGCGCTACTGGGGCGACCGCCCGCGCGAAGCCCTCGACAAGGTCTTCGCCGATCTGTTCGAGCGGGCCGATTCGCTTTGCGCCTCGCGGGTCGTGCCCAAGGTGGTCCGCCCGATCTCGACGGCCATTGCATCGAGGTCGTGACACCGCCCGACGGCTACGCGTCCATTGGCCGCAGGCGCAGCTTCGGCGGGGTCTGCCCCGCCTTTCTTGTTCTGCGACGCGCCTGATGAATCGCGACGATCTGCAACTTCTCCGCGATGCGCGGCAGCGAACGGCCGAACTCCTTGGGCAGCTTTCCATCTGCCGCCAGGAGTTTCAGAGCGCCAAAACCGAACACGCTGCCGGCCAGGAGGTTCTCGACCGCACCATCGATTCCGCCAGGCGATTGCTGCAGACTATCGATCACGCGCTGAAAAATGCCGATAATCCTCCTGGCGAGTAGCCCATGAGCGATTCCTCAAACGAGCAGACCTCCGCCCCGTCGCCGCCGAGCGGCGATCAGGAGGTCGTCGCCCGCGCCGGCACCAGGTACCGCGTGACGCATTACATCGTGGTGGTGTTGCTGCTGGGGATCGGTCCGTTTTATGCCTATGACGGCTTTGTCCGGTATCCGCGGATGAACGCCGAGGCCGCCAAGCGCCACGAACCCCTGCCGCACGGGGAGGGCACGTATGGCAGCAAGGGCGCCTACGATGTGCCCATCAACCGCGCGGTCGGCGTGATCGCGCCTCTTCTGGGCATCGCTCTGCTGATCCGAACGCTCTACCGTTCGCGCGGGGTCTACCGCCTGGCGAACGATGTGCTCTACATTCCCGGCCATCCGCCCATCCCGCTGGAGGCGATCTGCGGCATCGACAAGCGCAAGTGGGACAAGAAGGGCATCGCCTTTGTCGACTACGAGACCGACGATGGCCAGGTCCACACCTTCCGTCTCGACGACTATCTCTACGACCGGCCGCCGACCGACAAGATTTTCGATCGCATCGACGCGCACATCCGCGCGCAAGCCGGGTAGGACGGCCGCTCCCGCCCGTCACGCATCGCAGAGTGATCGCGTACTCGTCGCCCGCGGCGGCGCGAAGCGTGCTTCCCGCTCCCCCTCGCGGTATACTTCCACCTGGTCCTGCAACGAGGTTCAAGACATGCTCAGGAAACTGCAACTGCCGCTGATTCTCTTCGGATGCCTGCTGGCTGGCGCTTGCGACCGCAAGTCGTCGCCCGAACCTTCGTCAAGATCGACGACCGCGCCGTCGGCGCTGAGCCGATACGACTGGCGGCCGATGTTCGACGGCAAGACCCTGGGCAAGTGGAAGGCCAGCGACTTCGCCGGGGCGGGCGAAGTCACCATCAAAGACGGCGCGATCGTCATGGCCCACGGCAACGGCGACATGACCGGCATCACCTGGACCGGCGAATACCCCAAGGTCAACTACGAAATCGCCCTTGAGGCGCAGCGCGTCGAGGGCAGCGATTTCTTCTGCGGGCTGACATTCCCCGTCAACGACACTTTTGCATCCCTGATTCTCGGCGGCTGGGGCGGCAGCGTCTGCGGCATATCCTGCCTCAACTACGAGGATGCCTCGCGCAACGAAACCACCACCACGCGCCAGTTCAAGACCGGCCAGTGGTATCGCGTGCGCATGCGCGTGAGCGGGGAGAAATTCCAGGCGTGGGTGGATGACGAGCGGATCGTCAACACCAGGCACAAGGGCCGGAAGGTGGATATCCGCATCGAA
>Ga0315268_10008197_pt1 | contig 10946 bp, 8 predicted proteins | sample C1_top_MG_FD_204535 | JGI IMG/M metagenome (GOLD analysis project Ga0315268, IMG submission 204535) | Sediment microbial communities from Yellowstone Lake, YNP, Wyoming, USA - C1_top | ecosystem: Environmental > Aquatic > Freshwater > Lake > Sediment | place: USA: Wyoming | collected 2017-08-01 | reverse complement strand
TCGGATTGAGACGGGTCTTCGCCCCGCAAGGGTTGGCTTGCGAAGACTGGAAAGTCATCGCACAGATCATGGCAGCCCAGGGCATCACGTTCCCCAAGGACCTTGATGCCATCCGCCAAGAAATAAGCGCCCTCGTGCCGGAGCTTGCCGATGTGAAGTGGTAATTTTTAAATCACTTTGTTGATCACAAGAAATTGAGGCTTTCACCTAAAAGCTTCTGATTATTACAGACTCCCGGCCGGAATTTGCATGTGATAACTTGACATCTTCATTATTTTTCCATAGATAGTTCTAAATATCATCCGTTAATTCCGAAAATCAGGTTCAGGAAAGAGCATATTATGTTTAAAGTCATAGTTAATCCGGATATATGTATAGGGGATGAGGAGTGTGTTGAAGTTTGTCCTGTAGACGTTTTTCAACTTCAAAACGGGAGAGCTTTTCCTTTTCAGGCCGATGAGTGCCTGGGCTGTGGAAGCTGTATAGAGGTTTGCGAACCTGCTGCAATCACCATAACCGAGGAATGAGATTTTTATTTTTGCAGGGTTCGTGATACAGTTGATGGAACAATTTGAATAACAGGTATTGAAAGGTAAAGTGTAATGTCAGAACAGCAGAATAAAATAATAGTAAACGGTCGAGAATTTTCATTCAATCCGGATGAGACGATTCTTTCGGTGGCTTCGCGAAACGGCATCGATATCCCGACATTATGTTACTTGAAAAGAACAATTCCCACAGGCGCCTGCAGAATCTGTGTTGTGGAGGTTAAAGGGGCCAAAAGCCTTATGCCTTCCTGTTCTACGCCTGCAGCGAAAAACATGATAGTATTCACGGAATCCGTGCCTGTAGTCGAAGCAAGGCGTCTTATCATTCAGCTCCTTCTCTCTTCAGGAAACCATAACTGTGACATAGGCGGTTCCGGCACTGAGGACTGCTGTCCGGTCTGCGGCGCCTGCACTCTTCAGGATCTTGCTTACAGATACCAGGTGAAGGGTGACAAGTTTCCTAAAACCGACACACTTTATCCTCCGGAGCTTGATAATCCTTTTATCATACGGGATTTTTCCAGATGTATTTTATGCGGCCGCTGCGTGCAGGCATGCAATGATGTGCAGGTAAATAATGCCATAAGCATAGGATACAGGGGTTCCTCCACCAAAATAATAGCCGCCGGCGACAGGCACCTTAAGGATTCCGATTGCGTATTTTGCGGAGAATGTGTCCAGGTATGTCCGGTGGGCGCTCTTGTTGAAAAGAGCACCTATAAAACAAGGGACTGGAAAACAAATAAAGTCCGAACGACATGCAGTTATTGCGGCGTGGGTTGCCAGCTCTACCTCCATGTCCATTACAACAGAGTTGTGAAGGTAACCGGAGTTGAGGATGTTCCGCCAAATTTCGGAAGCCTTTGCGTAAAGGGAAGATTCGGATATGATTTTATCAATTCCCCCGAACGGCTGACTTCTCCGCTTATAAAGGAAAACGGCGAATTCCGGAAAGCTTCCTGGGACGAAGCGCTCTCTCTTGCTGCCGGAAAGCTCGGTGAAATTAAAGAAAAGCACGGTCCGGACAGCATAGGCGTCCTGACCTCTGCAAGAATTACAAATGAAGAAAATTACATTGTCCAGAAATTTGCGAGGGCGGTTCTTAAAACAAACAACATAGACCATTGCGCCCGTCTCTGACATTCCTCAACAGTGGCCGGTCTGGCCGCGGCATTCGGAAGCGGGGCAATGACAAATACAATCGGGGATGTGGAAGAGGCTGATGTAATTCTGCTGACAGGTTCAAACACCACTGAAAACCATCCTGTTTTGTCTGCTTTTGTCAAAAGAGCGGTTAAATTCAAGGGAGCAAAACTCATAGTTGTCGATCCGAGACGAATCAAGATATCGGGATTTGCCGATATCTGGCTCCGCCAGAACCTCGGGACAGATGTGGCCTGGATAAACGGAATGATTCACGTCATCATCAAGGAGGGTCTTTACGATAAAATTTTTGTCGAAAACCGCACAACCGGTTTTGAAGAGTTAAAAAAGCTCTCCGAAAAATATACTCCCGAATATGTGGAATCGATAACTGGAATCCCGGCCCAAAGCCTCACCGAGGCGGCAAGGCTGTATGCCGGAGCAAAAGCAGGCGCCGTTTTGTACTGCATGGGCATCACACAGCATACCACCGGTACAGACAATGTGAAATCCCTGGCAAATCTTGCCATGTTGTGCGGCAATCTCGGCATCAGGGGAGGCGGAGTAAATCCGCTTCGCGGTCAGAACAATGTTCAGGGAGCCTGCGATATGGGAGGACTTCCTGATGTTTATTCCGGCTACCAGAAGGTTATCGACCTCGCGATAAGGAAAAAGATGGAGGATGTGTGGGGTGTTTCAGGTCTTCCGGATAAGCCAGGATTGAAAGTAACCGAGATGATACCAAAAGCGCACGACAAGACCCTGAAAGCTCTGTATATAGTCGGTGAAAATCCGCTTGTTTCCGATCCGGATCTTAATCATGCCGAAAAGAGCATAAAAAACCTCGATTTTCTTGTTGTGCAGGATATTTTTATGACAGAAACTGCTAAGCTCGCTGATGTTGTTCTTCCTTCAGTATGCTTTGCGGAGAAGGATGGAACCTTTTCAAACACGGAACGCAGGGTTCAGCGTGTGAGAAAAGCCGTCGATCCGCCAGGAGAAGCAAGGGATGACTGGAAAATCACATGTGAAATAGCCACCCGCATGGGATATCCGATGTCATATGAAAGCAGCCGGGCTATAATGGAGGAAATCGCAAAAGTGACCCCATCTTATGCCGGAATAAATTTTGACCGGATAGATAAGGAAGGGATCCACTGGCCATGCCCGACTCCCGGCCATCCGGGTACCCCCGTTCTTCACACTCAGGCTTTCCCTATCGGTAAAGGCGTTTTCCATGCAATAGATTATGCTCCGCCGGCAGAGCAGGTTAATGATGAATATCCGCTTTACCTCACTACCGGAAGACTGCTTTACCAGTATCACACCGGCACTATGACAATGAAAACGGAAGGACTCAATGATAGGGCGCCTGAAAACTTTGTTGAAATTTCTCAGGCTGATGCCAAGCGATTCGGTCTTGAAGACGGATCAATTGCAAAAGTCGCCTCAAGGAGAGGAGATATAAACGCAAAAGTAAAAGTCTCGGCGACTGCAGTCAATGGTACCGTTTTTATGCCATTCCATTTCGCGAAGTCGGCGGCAAACAAGCTGACCAACGCTGCGCTCGATCCGGTGTCGAAGATACCGGAATACAAGGTCTGCGCAGTTAAGCTCTCCAAAGCGGCATAACATAAGTGAAAGAGACAAATATAAAGCCCGTTTCTGTCTTTATGACAAAAACGGGCTTTTTTCTTTCATCAGATCGTACATCTGACTTCGTACTCCGATGTCCGACTCTTGAACCCTCGAACCCTTGACCCCTTGAATCCTTTGTTTCCTTCGATGTCCGATATTCGGTCCCTGGTCCACGGCCCCTGTTTATACTACCGGTCTCGGGAGCATCTTGGCACGCTCGGCAATCTCCGGAACCTTATGCTCCCACTCTATTGCCATGAGATGAACGCCTGCCACGCCCTTTAACTGCTTGAATTCTTCGATCTGCTCGCAGGCTATCTTTATTCCCTCGTCAGCCTGCATTTTTTTATCGACTCCCTGGAGACGCTTGATAAGTTCGTCCGGAACATCCATTCCGGGCACATTATTCTTCATGTACTTTGCCATACCAACACTTTTCATTGGAGTAACACCGGCAAGTATAAAGACTTTTTCGGTAAGGCCCATATCATTTGCCTGCTTCATCCACTCCCTGAATTTATCCATATTGTATATGCACTGGGTCTGAATAAAATCGACACCGGCTTTAATCTTCTTGGCAAGGCGGTGGACTCTCCACTCAAAAGGATCTGCAAACGGGTTTGCCGCGGCTCCGATGAATATTTTGGGCGGATGGCTTATTTCGGTACCACCCAGAAATTTTCCTTCATCACGCATGCGCTTTACCATGCCGATAAGCTGCATTGAATCTATGTCGAAAACCCCTTTTGCCTGCGGATGGTCGCCGAATTTCTGGTGATCTCCGGAAAGGCAGAGCATGTTTCGTATTCCGTGTGCATATGCACCAAGGATATCGCTCTGCATGGCAAGGCGGTTGCGGTCACGGCATACCATCTGGTAATTGGGCTCCAACCCTTCCTGAAGAATTATAATGGAAGCAGCCCAGCTCGCCATGCGAACAACGGCCGTCTGGTTGTCCGTTATATTTACCGCGTCCACCATACCTTTCAGGTGCGAAGCCTTTTTCCTGACTTCATCCGCATCAGTTCCGCGGGGGGGGCCGAGTTCACCGGTAAATGCAAAATGACCTGCCGTCAAGATTTTTTCCAAGTTGCTGCCTGATTTCATATTAATATCCCATACCTTTTTTTGGTTTTTTCTCACTAACTCTTTTCCGGCTTTTTATACCCTGGCTGTATCACTGTTCTCGGAACCTGGTTTTGCCAGTCGGAAGGAGGAGTGATCTCCATGATACAATCCAGGCGGTTCTGTGCCTTGAGCCTCTCATATATCATGTGCCACGCGCACGGCTGGTTCTTGTCTATTTCACAGCTTCCCTTGTTCGTTCCGCCGCAAGGACCGTTGTAAAGCCCTTTTGCGCACATGGTTACAGGGCATATACCGCCCGTCAGGCCAAGAACGCAACTGCTGCACGAACGGCACCTTTCCTCGTACCATCCCACGGCCTTGTTGACGCCTATAAACGTAGTGTCAACGGCAGGCAGCACCGGCTTTTCAGGATATCTTTCGGCGAGAAACTGAATTCCAGCCCCGCATGCCATTGAAAGGAGCGCGTCATATTCGCCCACCATGGAATCGAGAATTTCAAGATATTCCATATCGCACTGCCTTTCAACCGTAATCGCGCCCATCTCCACCGGATTATCTTCGAGCTTTCGCGCCATATCAAGCTCGGCATTAAGAACCGCAACTTCCTTTTCACCCCCTGCAAGACATACTGCAACGCATGTACCGCAGCCTACATTAAGAACTTTCCTGTAACTTTTAAGAAGGTCTTTTATCTCGTCAAAGGGTTTTCTCTTGGCAACAATCATATGCCCTCCTCAATATTAGGAGCCGTTACGAAATAACCAGTGTATTTCAAACTATTTCGTTACGGCTCCTTATGCCGTTTTTGACATGCGGCTTATTCGGCCGTCTCCGGATGAAATACATTCACCTCTTTAAGATCATCTCCCAGGTATTCCCGTTCGTTCGGCCCGAGTACTCCCAGAGAAAGACAAATAAGTGTCCAGAGGTGAACTACCGGATAATGACCGCCGTAATGCTCGCTCAGTTCATGAATCTGGGCATGGCAGTTATGGCAGCCGGCAATGCAGTAGTCGGCTCCGGTAGCCTTAATCTGCTCATCTTTCAGTCTTCCATATTCGAGGCGCTGATCCTTGAACCCCGACTGCAGGAATCCGCCGCCCCCGCCGCAACAGTAATTATTGGATCTGTTGGGATGCATGTCTACAAAATTTTCTTCGCCGACCACCGATTTCACAACAAACCTGAGATCTTCGGCTATCGGATCACCGTAGCTCTTTCGGACTATCTGGCAGGGATCCTGCACCGTAAACTTGATTTTCAGATCCTTGTTCCAGTCGGAATTGACTTTGAGTTTCCCTTCACGGATCCACTTGGCATAATATTCATAAATGTTCTTGACTTCGAAATTGTGCTCCAAATTGAATTTTTTCAGTCCGGCCCGGACTGAGAATGTCACGTGCCCTCACTCCGTGTTGAGAAATATTTTACACCCCAGCTTATTGGCCTGATTGACAGTTGTCCGGGTGATCTTTTCCCAGGAATTATTGTCCGCAAGGAACATGCAGTAGTTTTCACCCGCCCAGCCGTGGCTGCCGTACGTCCAGTCCGCACCGGCAATATGGAGGATTTTCCACAATGGAACCATTTCATTCGGCTCGGTCACCGGTTCCCTAGAATTCTGATTCAAAAAGAATTCGGCTCCCTGCTTGTCGATTGGAGCCTCCATATCCGCAAATTCAGGCTGCGACTCCCTGAATTCCTCGAGCACATCATTTACGACGAATATGAAATCATCAGGTGATGTCCCCATGGCGCTGGTGCTTTCATTCCTAAGCGCCATATCGCATGATCCGAGGATGCCTTTCGGCCTCTGATCCCTCGGCCGGAGGGTACGGGCATTAAAGACGAGCTGCGGAATGTCTATCTTCATCGGGCACACGTAAATGCACCTCTGGCACATCGTGCACATCCACGGCCAGTCCGATTTTGCGATTTCATCATCCATCCCCAGCGCCGCCATGCGCAGAAATTTTCTGGGATCCATTCCATCGAGTCCCGTAGCCGGGCATCCGGATGAACAGGCTCCGCAGGTGAGACAAAGGTTCAGATTCCCGCCGTCAGGGATGATTTCCTTGACTTTGTCTATAAACATGCTTTTCTTCTTACCGCCTAGTTTAATTGATTCTTCCGCCATAATCTACTCCTTGTTTTTGGCTCTCGCCCATTTCTTTAAAGGGTTCGGCCCAAGCTTTCTGATATGTTCAGTCATCTCCTTTGCATAAGCAGCAAAGGTGGGACCTTCACCGGAGGAAAGATTATACATTCTTACCCTGTCCCCCTCAAGACCAATTTCTTCAAGCAGTTTCTGCACATGCATAACCCGTTCGCGGGCCCTTAAATTGCCTTCATTATAATGGCACGAACCCTCCATGCAGCCAACCGCATAAACTCCGTCAGCGCCTCTTTGAATGGCTCCCAGGAGATGCATAACATCAACTTTTCCTGTGCAAGGCACACGGATTATTTTAATATTCGAGGGATAATCGAGTCTCATGGAACCCGCCAGGTCCGCAGCCGAATATCCTCAGTAATCACAACAAAAAGTTATGATTGTCGGTTCAAATTCTGACATTACATACCTCCCGCCATCAAGGCGTCTATTTTACACATTATCTGGTCATCTTCATAATAGTTTAACTGGATTGTCTGTCTCGGACAGACACCGGCACATATCCCGCATCCGTGGCAGAGAGCTTCATCTATTTGAATTAAACCCTCTTTTTCATTAAATACCGGAACCCCGAACGGGCAGGACCGCACACATGTCAGGCACTTCACGCAATGATCTGTGTCAACCTTTGCGGTAATTGCCGAAAGCTTGATTTCCGATTTCGATAAGAAGGTGGTCGCCCTTGATGCGGCAGCCTTTGCCTGGGCAATTGTCTCAGATATCAGCTTCGGCGCGTGAGCCATGCCGCATAGAAATATTCCGTCACCCGGCATGTCGACAGGTCTCAGCTTGACATGTGCCTCGATAAAGAAACCTTCCGGGTTGCGGCCAAGCTTCATGATGCCGCTCAGTTCCTCCGTATCCTGCGCATCAACGCCTGCGCTCAAAACCACCGCATCGGCTTCTATTTCAAGCTGTTTCAGGAGAATATGATCGTTTACCGAAACGACCAGCCCTTCGGGCGAGCTTTTGACTTCAGGAGGAGTCTTCTCATCAAAGCGTATGAATATCACACCGAGCTTTCTTGCCTCGGTATAGTAATCTTCGAGGAGTCCGTACGTTCTAATGTCCCTGTAAAGGACATATACCATAGCCTCGGGATTCTGCTTTTTAATAAGCAGGGCGTTCTTTACGGCATTCTGGCAGCAGATTCGGGAACAGTTCTGGTTTTTCTCATTTCTTGACCCGACGCACTGGATCATGACGACACTTGAGAGTCCGGATGCGCCCTTTTCCTCGAGGAGATCCCCGAACTGAATCTGGGTCATAACGCGGCTGTCTTCACCGTAGAGATATTCCTGCGGCTTATACTCATTGGCGCCTGTTGCAACGATAATTATTCCATGTTCAATGTTCTGCTTTTCCTTACCGGAGCCTGTAACAACATCGGTATTGAAGTTTCCCTTGTATCCGCCGAATCCCACAATGCGGGCATCGGTTAAGACTTTGATTTTTCCACAGCTATTTACCTCATCAGTAAGCTTTCTAATATATGCTCTTATATCTTTTCCTTCTATAGTATGATGAAGCTTTAAGGCCATTCCGCCAAGGGTTTTCTCTTTTTCAACCAGGACAACCTCAAAACCCTGTTTACCGAGGCCAAGAGCCGCATTCATTCCCGCAACTCCGCCGCCTATGACAAGGGCCCGCTTGTTAACAGGAATAACTCTTTCCGTAAGAGGTTTCAACGTTCCGACTCTCGCAACAGCCATGCGGACAAGATCCTTGGCCTTTTGAGTGGCAAGGTCAGGACTCTTTGAGTGAATCCACGAATTCTGGTTTCTTATGTTTGCCATTTCAAACAGGTACCTGTTAAGCCCGCAGGCTTCAAGAGTCTCCATGAACATCTTCTCATGGGTCTTGGGACTGCATGAGGCGACAACAAGGCGGTTCAACTTATGCTCAATTATTTTTTCCTTTATCTTGTCCTGTGTATCCTGGCTGCAGGTAAAAAGATTCTCGTCGGCATAGACGACATAAGGAAGTTTTGAGGAATATTCCTTAACCTCAGGAACATTTACAACTCCCCCGATATTTATACCGCAGTTGCATACAAAAACCCCGATCCTCGGAACTTCTCCCTTTACGTCTATCTCTTCAGGAACCTCGCGGAATTTGGTGTCGGTGCCCCTTGCTTCAGCCAGCCCGACTCCGGCTTCGCATGCAGCAGCTCCTGCTTCTGTTACAGAGCTTGGAATATCTTTGGGCCCCTGGAAAATCCCGCAGGTAAAAACCCCGGGACGAGATGTTGCCACAGGCGCAAACGGATCAGTGTCAACGAACCTGTACTTGTTCAGGTTAATATCAAGGCGTTTTGCAAGCTCCACGGAAGTATCCGGAACCTGAAGGCCTACCGAAAGGACAACCATGTTAAAGGTCTCTTCCATGATTGCGCCGCTCTCATCGGCAAAACGCAGACAAAGATCCCCTGTCTCAGGCAGCTCGCTGATCGTGTGGACTCTTGCCTTTACGAAACGGACTCCATCTTTATCTTTAGCACGCAGGTAATACTTTTCGTAATCCTTACCGAATGTCCTTATATCCATGTTGAATATGGCGCAGTCAAGCTCGCCGTGCGAGTGCTCTTTTGCTATCATGGCATCTTTTATCGCGTACATGCAGCACACCGAAGAACAGTAGCCGTTTCCGCATTTATTTGTATCTCTTGAACCTATGCACTGAAGCCATGCAATTTTTTTAGGATCGGTCTTATCGGAAGGACGCTCAAGATGACCCATTGTCGGTCCCGACGCGCTTAAGATTCTTTCAAACTCGAGGCTTGTCAGAACATTCGGGCTGACCTTGTACTGATAAAATTGGGCCAGTGCAGAAGGATCATAGACGTCATTTCCTGAGGAAAGAATAACTGACCCCACCCTGATATCTTTTTCAACGGTTTTCTGGGTATGGTCGATTGCTTTTGCAAGGCAGGCATCAACGCACTGGTAGCATTCCGAACATATTCCGCATTTTAAGCATCTTTCAGCTTCAAGGCGGGTTTCTTCTTCACCGTATCCGAGAGCAACTTCATTAAAGTTCCCGTCCCGTTCTTCAGGAGAAATCCGTTTCATCGGAAGACGCTCTTTTTTCTCTTCGAGGGATGTATCGGGTTTTTCAAAACTCCAGTCATTATCCCTGCCCTCTTTTAAATCGCGTCCATTTAAATAACGGTCTATGCTCTCTGCTGCCTCCTTACCGCTCGCAACGGCATCAACTACGGATTTCGGCCCGTATACAATGTCGCCGCCCGCAAAAATCCACGGAACCGGAGTCTGGAAAGTAAGTAAATCGGATTCGAGCCCGCCTCTTTTTGTAACGGGAATATTCTGCTCTTTTGCAAAAGATAGTTCGGCAGACTGCCCGATTGCAACTATAACAGTATCGGCATCAAGCGTTTGCAGGACATTTTCATCGTACTGGGGATTAAAGCAGCGGTTGTCATCGAATACGCATGTGCACTGCTTGAACTGGATGCCAGTGACTTTTCCGTCTTTTCCCGCAAAATTTTTAGGCCCGAAACAGTTTACTATCTGTATATTCTCTTCAAGAGCCTCTTCTATCTCATAATCCCATGCCGGCATTTCATCCCGCGATTCGAGACAAACCATTGATACATCGGCTGCGCCAAGGCGTTTGGCAGTTAATGCCACGTCAATGGCGACGTTTCCGCCGCCGACAACCACAACTTTTTTCCCAAGAGCAATCTTTTTATTTAATGCCGCGTCCCTTAAGAAAGCCACACCGGGGAGAACTCCATCCATATCTTCGCCGGGAACGCCCAGCTTCCGGCTACCATGCAGACCGGTCGCAAGGAATACGGCCTTGAACCCGTCGGCCTTCAGGCTTTCAAGGGTGATATCCTGACCGAAAGTCACACCGGTCCTGATTTCAACTCCCATTTTCTCAATTATTTTTATTTCGGCTGCAAGCTCGTTTCTCGGAAGGCGGTATGCCGGAATTCCAACGGCCATCATCCCCCCGGCAACCGGCAGCTTTTCGAATACTTTTACCTGGTAGCCTTTCATGGCAAGGTAATATGCCGTGGTAAGGCCGGCAGGACCGGAACCTATTATCGCAATCTTTTCGGATCTTTTTTCCGCAACTTGCGGGATAAAAGGAGACTCTCCCCTGGAATCATGGTCTGCTAAAAATCTGTGAAGGTACTGGATGGAAAGCGGTTTATCAACATCACTCCTTGTACAGACTCCTTCGCAGGGATGGTGGCAAACACGGCCGCAAACTCCCGGGAAAGGATGCTCCTGCTTGAAAAGCTCAAGAGCTTCCCTGTATTTACCGGTGTTGATAAGCGCAATAAAACCCTGGATGCTTACATGGGCAGGGCATGTTGCCTTGCA
>Ga0315268_10008196_pt1 | contig 10947 bp, 11 predicted proteins | sample C1_top_MG_FD_204535 | JGI IMG/M metagenome (GOLD analysis project Ga0315268, IMG submission 204535) | Sediment microbial communities from Yellowstone Lake, YNP, Wyoming, USA - C1_top | ecosystem: Environmental > Aquatic > Freshwater > Lake > Sediment | place: USA: Wyoming | collected 2017-08-01 | reverse complement strand
GTTGGAGAAAGACATCGCGCATGAAGGGTCAGAACAGTGAGCTAACCCAAAAGTATGCCCCGTTTCATGGACGGCTTCTTTAGCCGCGCGTTCGAGAAAAAGAGATTCATCAGGGTGGTTTCCATAAAACTCTGGATGAAGCCTTGCCAAGGATACTACCGCTGCTTTCCCAGGACTTTCTGCCTCGCCGAATACAAAGTTCAATTGAGGCACGAACAGGTCAAGGTCTATGACGCCCAATGTTTTGTCGGCATCGGTTTTCTTTGAGTGTTCTCGCACGAGCATGAGCAGAAGGCTAGAATAATATTGCCTTCGCGTTGCATCGAATGCCTTTGGTGATGGCTCTACTATTTCTTTCAAAATTATGACGTTAATCTGTGGAAACGCTTTGGTGAGTGCTTTTCGGATAAATTCGAGAATGTTTTGGTCGATCCTGCCGTTTTGGGGAATGGCGATTTTCATTTCTTAATCCTTTACACTTGGTGGGCGTCGCCTGAGTTTGGTGCAATCGCGTTTAGTCCTGTTTCTTTTTGTATCCATTTGGCGAATCTTTCGCAGTTGCCTTCTGCACCATGTACGACGTACACTTTGGGGTTTCCTTTTAGGTTCTTAATCAGCATTTGCAGTTGGCTTGCGCCGCAGTGTGAAGAGAAGTCGAAGTGTTTCACTCTGGATTTGACTCTGCGCATTTTTCCATCGATAACGCATCTTCCCTTCTCCAGTAATTCCTTCCCAGGAGTACCAGGAATCTGGAAACTAACCAGAAACACTGCGTTGTTTGCCTTTTTTCCGACTTTTGATATGTAAAACATCGCGGGTCCGCCTTTCAGCATACCCGCGGGAGTGATTATTACGCCTGGTTTCTTGGCTGCATATCTGCGGTCGCGCCAGCCGTCTGCCCAGTTGCTTGAGTTCACTGCGTCCTGGAACAGTCGCTGGTCTCGTACAGCGCTTGGATAATTGAGAACCACTCTGTTGACTTCCCGCGCCATTCCATCTATTGTCACTGGATGTTCGAAGTGGTGTGCCGCGAGTATGCAGGCGATTTCCTGTGAACGTCCGACGCTGAAGGCGGGCACGAGCACTGTTCCACCGTTTTCGACAACTTCTGTGACGTCGCTTACGAATTCGTTTTCGAGAGTTTTTCTGTCTGGGTGGTCGGCGTCTGCGTACGTGCTCTCCACGATTAACGCGTCGAGTTCTCCATAGTCCTGGTCGGCTGCTGGGAGAAGTCTTGTTTCTTGCGTGTTCAAATCGCCCGTGAAGAGAACTCTTTTTCCTTGTGTTTCCATGAGCGCTTGAGCGCTTCCAGGGATGTGTCCTGCGTCTAATATTTGGAGGTTTATGTCTCCGATTGTTTTCGGGGTTCGATAATCGAGAGCAACAGTGTTTCGCATCATTGTTCTGAGTTCCAGAAACTCGAATGGGAGATAATACGAGGATAAGTGGATGAAGTCCGATATCAGAATCTGTGCCAAGTCAAAGGTCAGTCGGGTTCCGTAGACGGGTTTTCGTTCTCTAATGTGAAATACAGGAACGGCGCCCGAATGATCAAGATGACTATGAGTCAGAACTATCGCGTCCACTTCTTTCGGAGGCACATGCATGGGAAAACCTGGTTCCTTGTCCATCATAACTCCATAGTCGAGCAGAATCTGGGTCTTCTCGGTTTTCACAGCAATGCTTATCCTTCCAATTTCCCTTGTGCCGCCGAGAAATCTGAGTTCTACTGGAAATTTGTTCACCTTCTATAAACCTGATATAACATGAATGTGTAGTCTTAAACCTTCATAAAACATTCACTATCGCTTAAAAACCTTCTCTATCTTTTCAAGCTCTGCCTCCGTAGGCGCAAAGGGATAATTGTACAGTGGACCGCCGGGTTTCTCGTTGTAGTATGGACGGTTGCAGTTGGGACAACCCGAAGTGACGAAGGGAGTACCCGTTCTAATAACCCGACCGAGGGTATCACTAGAAACTCCAAAATCAACAACCTTCCCATCACCATCAAAACGCATGCTCTCGCATCTTGTTTTTTCCTGAACGATGAGATACCGTGCCAATTGAATTCGTCTGTATTGCCCCATCATGGGAGGCGCTGAAAACTCTAACACAGTTCCAGAAATAGGTGTGAAAGCGAACAACCCTGGATAAACGCCAATGTCCACGCAATGCTGAATTGCGCTTATCATGTCTTTTTCGGTCTCTCCCAGCCCCACGATTAGATGAGTGCTCACGTTGCCTTTACCGAATATCTGCACGGCGTTTTCGAGTGTTTGGAGCTGTTTTTTCCAAGAGTACGGTCCTTTTGCTTGTTTGCCCTTTATTTTGTCGAAGATTTCTTCATTAGCCGCGTCCAGCGGAATTCCGATGCGTTCAACGCCTTCTTGGGCTAGTTTTTTCATTGTTTCAGTGTTTACTGGTTGACACGACACTGAGATGGGCACGGTACATTTTGCACGGATACTCGACACGACGCTTAATACATCGTCGAACACGGTGGGATAATTCAGCGCTTGTATACACACACGTTTAATCTTTCCATTATTAACCGCGTTCACTACTCCGTCAACAACTTGCACCGTCCTGAAAGCTGGCCACGTTACTCTTGAGAGCATGTCAGCGCGACTTTTGCTGTTTCTGGCTTGAGGACAAAAAGCACAGTTGGCGTTACATTTGTCTTTTCTATATGTCAGAAGGTAAACAGTCGTCGGCAAAGCGTCAAGACTACCTTTGACTAAGCCAAGCACTATGGCAGAGCCGATAGACACTCGAATCGTTTCGGGAACGCACCTACTGAAGGGCATGTTACATACTCTTTTTCAAGAACATAATAAACCAGTAAAATATATCCTTATACCAGTGTTTTCTTATGAAGAATTCAACGAAGAGGGACTCGACATAAACTACGAAAACCTATTAACAGCAGATGAAAAAACCTTCAACGACGCTCTCGCAGCCGCGCAAAGGATTAACGGAGAGAATTTTGGCAGAAAAATCCACTTTTATGCTCCGAGTTTTGTCCAATATAAAACAAAGCACTATTGCTCGTCGCCCACCTCTTTTCCGTCTATTTCTGTCACGGGCTCCTCTTGTGCCCTAAAGTGTAAGCACTGTGGCGGCGTTGTGCTAAACACAATGTATCCAGCGACTACACCTCAACGATTACTAGCACTATGCCAGGAACTGAAAAACAAAGGCGCAGTGGGCGTTCTCATAAGTGGCGGATGCCAGTCAGACGGTTCCGTGCCTCTGGACAGGTTTGTTGATGTCGTCGCCCAGATAAAAAAGGAACTCGGCTTAATCACCGTGGTGCACACTGGCGTTATAGATAAGAAATCAGCTCAGGAACTCGGAAATACAGGAATGGACGCCGCATTAATCGATATAATAGGGTCGGATGAGACTATTCAGGAAATTTACCGGTTAGACGCCAGAGTTGCAGATTACGACCAATCTCTCGCTAACCTAAGCAACGCTGGCATACCTGTTGTTCCTCACGTGCTGGTTGGGTTGCACTATGGAAAACTGAAGGGCGAGCTACAAGCGTTAAAAATGATCGCCAGATACAGTCCATCGGCTGTAATTATCATTTCCTTCATGCCCATACACGGAACAAAAATGGAAAACATTCAGCCGCCTTCACCGATGGATATCGGCAAAGTGCTTCTCGCGGCACGGTTGATGATGCCCAAAACGCCGTTAGTGTTGGGCTGCATGCGTCCGAAAGGCGTGCATAAAATCGAAACCGACACACTCGCATTAAGAATTGGAGTGAACGCCATCGCATTTCCCTCTGAGGCTGCTGTGACCTTGGCTGAGCAGTTGGGGTATCATGTTAGTTTCTCTTCCACGTGCTGCTCGCAGATATATGCCGACATTATGCAGGGTTTTTGAAGTCTGATTTGGAATTAGAATTCTTCGTTCATAAACGAATTATAACGTTAGGGCTCATGCCTTTATGTGGGCTAAAAATGGAGGTTGGTTGCTATTCCAGAGTCTCTATCTGAGCCTAAAATAGAAAGTGACATTAAGCTAAGATTTCCTTTCCGACGCATCCAAACAGGCATCGAAGGACTCGACGGACTAATCGAAGGCGGCTTCCTAAAAGGCGATGTCATACTGCTCGCAGGTAACACGGGAAGCGGAAAAACCATCTTCTCAACAGAATTCATCTACAAAGGCGCCACACAATTCCAAGAAAAGGGTGTATATGCCACATTTGAAGAAGACGAAAAGACGCTAAAACGAAACATGGCAAAATTCGGTTTCGACCTTGAAAAACTTGAGCAAGATGGCATGATAAAAGTCATCGGTTTAGAAGCAATGAAGGGCGCGGGGTTAAACGCTAATATTGAGCTCATTCTCAGCACGATTAAGGATCTAAAGGCGGAACGACTGGTTGTGGATTCGTTGACAGCGTTTTTCAATGCTAATCAGGAAAGGTTTGAGTATAGAACATTGATGCATATCTTCTATAAAGTCCTCAAGACCCTGAACTGCACGACTATAATGACCTGCAGCGTTCCGACAGGCTCAAGAACACTGGGTTTAGGGATTGAGGAATTCATATCAGACGCGGTCTTGTCATTGGAAAACGTAGTTCATGAAGCTGAAATAAAAACAAGATTCCTCATACGAAAAATGCGCGGCACAAACCACAGTAGACAATACCATGAAGTCATAATCCACGAGAGCGGACTGAAAATCGTGCCCTTTTCAATGGTCTAGTTCCCCCGCGTGAAGACGATGTTTGACTGGATTTTTTATGTCGTTTTTCTTTCCATTATCAGCTCATTGATACTTTTTTTCTTGAGACAGAAGGGCTCATATTTTAAGCCAGTCCAAATCCTGTTTATTCTCTCCTTCGCTTCTTTCGCTATAGTAATCCTCTGTGACTTCCTCAAGAATGACGTACTACTACAAGAATCGTGGGGGCTCTATTACGCCACAGCTGTAGGTATGACAACGGCTTTAATCGCTGGGATTGCCGTGGAACACGCGTCATTTGTACTTTACCGAAAAGGGCACTGTTCGCTTCCGAAGAAGGAATGCGCAGCGTTAAGCGTGGCGTCTTTGTTATTCAAAGGTTACGCGTTTGCTTTGTTGGTCATCGTGTGGGCTTTGGCTCCATGGTCTGCAGTTTCGGTTACGACGTTGTGGGGTGAACCGGTGTACAGTCCTGCGTATGCTCAGTGGTTTATGTATCTAATAGGCGGTTTTCTCATTTTCGTCATGGCATATCCCTGTGGCTTACTTATGTTGTCCAGCCTTCACTGCAAAGACAAACTCGTTTCTAAGGCTCTTGCTTGGCTCAGTGCGAGTTGGGCCTCAACGGGTTTTTCGCTCATGTTCTTCAACGGTTACATTCGTTCTATTGGGTATGAGATGGTGGAGATTGGTTATGCCATGAATGTTTTCCTCTTTGCCATAATAGCTTACTATTTTACGAAGACAACTATACTCGAAGAGTTTTTTGAGACGCCTCATCAGGTGCTTCAAGTGAAAGAGGGCGAACATCTCGTGGTTTTTTATACTTCCAACATTGATAAAATGAAGATTTTCGCAAGTTACCTCGCTGAAGGCTTGCAGCGTGGAGCGCGTGTTGTTTATGCTTTTCCTGATGAAGAGAGCACGGTTGCGCGGCTGAAACTGAAAGAACTCGGAATAGACGTTGAAAAACACGAAAAAGAAAGCTCGCTAGTCCTGATGGGACTCACGCAAGCCTACATTACTAACGGACACTTCGACAAAGCGAAACTGATTGATTTCTGGAAAAGATTCAAGGAGGAAACGAAGAAGAAAGGTTTCCGAAACGAGAGAGATCTGTTCGATCTGGGCAGCCTCGGTTTTCTCAAGGGAGAGGAAGAGAAGTATTTGGAGTATCTGCGTGAAGCAGACGCTCAGATTATGGATACTTACTTGACAGAATTGAGGGCAATAAACGTGGAGAAATTGGATCACAAATTCGTGGAAGAGTTCAGATTTCTCACCACAAAATCCATGGATATGTTGGAGCATATAGACAGGTTCGCTAAGCATTTGGGGCTGAAACATCAAGAATTTGCTAATAGAACCTTGCTGCTGGAAACTAGTCCTGTTTCCAGTTATGAAAATCTGATTCGAGATTTTGCTTTGGAAGCCGCGGCTAACATAGAGCCCATAACCGTTTTCACTACGCGGGGAAGTGCGGTTCATTCCGTTTTGGCCAATAGGGAGAATGCACGGTTTTTCCTTCTGACGCAGTTGGTTTCTGCTCCTCAAGCGAACGGGTCACAAGAAGACATGCTGTTACCCGCAAAGAACACTTCTCTGCTCTTGGACGCACTTGACAAGACGTTAAGAACCAACGCTTACAGCAGTCAAAACATCATTTTCGACAATCTGTCCACGCTTGTGTTGTCTGTGGGTTTTGAGAAAACCTACAGTTTTGTGCAATACGCGTTAGAACTGTTGTCCTCAAAGAGGGCTACAGCTTTGTTTTTGTTTAGTCCATCTGCACACGATTCGAAAATCGCGTCGGGTCTGAGGAGCCTGTTTAATGATCAAATACGATACGGAGAAAACGGGTTGGAAATCGTGAAGCTGCATCAACCTCAAAATGTAAGTATGGATGTTGCTTTAATGGGAGAGATTGAAAGTGAAAGGAGAAAATGAATTCAACAAACTGCTCGTAAAAACCATAGACAATTCGCTTAGAGAAGTCTTTGACGAAAACGCCACCTCCGCCATCTACGCATACTTGGAAAGCAATTACGCGCTCAATCAAAAGGAGATTCCAGAAAAACTGGATCTATTCATCGACGGACTCCATCAGTTTCTCAGCACTGGTGCCTACGCCGTGGAGCATGTTATCTTGGAAAAGCTGTGTTCAAACCTGAAGTGTGTGGGTCAACTTGAGGTCGACAACGAAAACGACTTTAAAGACTCAATAATGCAGTTGAAAAGCTGCCTTAAGCTGAGATGAACATTTTAGAAAAATGTACTTTCCGCATAGCTTCTGAGAATCTCTTCGCAACGTCGCTTCACGTTTGGTTCGTTGCTTTTGTTTTTCAATGTTTCTAGAAATTCCAGACGTTTGTTGACGGCGGTTAATTCGCCAGAGCCGCTGTAATAGGGTTTGTCTTCGAGAAAGTCTTTCATTTGTTGGACTTTTTGAACGAAAAAACTCGCTGCGTCAACAGGGTCTCGCAGGAGTTCACGGTTTGCCCAGATGGCGACTTCGGCTTCTCTCAGTTGGCTGAAGCCTTCGATTTCCACTATGTCACGGATGTAGGTGCGGAGAAAATCATAATACCCTGCGGTCTTGATGAGGTTGAGTGTTTCTTTTATTTTTTGTTTAAAGTCAGGTTTTCCTGTTATTGCCAATCGATGTTTCCAGCCTTGTTTAGCGTATGCCCTTGCTTGTTCCACTTCTTCTTTGGTGAAAACTCTTTTTGGGAAAGGTATACTCTCATTCTCCAAAGACTAATGATCAAAAAGAAGAGGGTTAATCTGCGGGTTTATAGACGAGAACGTTCCTGCTTCTCGAAACCAGTTTTACGGCGCCTTTTTTCTCTAATTCTTCCAAGAAATCCTTCGCCACACTGAGCCTAAGGTTAAACCGCGTAGCAACCACGTAGGGCGTGAGCACTTTGAGTTTTTTCATCTCGTCAACTATTTTGCCACTAGCGTCTGGCATGAACACGTCAGGAACCTTTCTTTCACTCGCACCACCCGAGGATTTGGATTCTTTCTTTTTTTCAGGCTTCTTCTCTTGCGCCCTCTCTATAGACGCGAGAGTGAGTTTCTTTTTTCCGCCACCCATGCTTGTATTCCTTCGAAGTTAAAAAGAAAAGACGCCTTTTATAGGTTTTCCTCTTAAGCAGTGACGGGTATTGCCAATGCTTTGTGTCTTTTTTGCCATTCCTTTATGGGTACGCCGAGTTTTTTCTCGATTTCTGCGCGGTGGAGAGAGTTCATGGTGCAGAAGGGTATTATTCGTCCGTCAGGAATTGCGTAGTGAATGCAGCATCTTTGAATTCTTTCCAAATCGAAGTTGTAAGGGTCCATAAAGTGCATGGAAGAGAGCAGTATGGATTTTCTCTGCAAATCTCCGAGAGCCTCGTAGCTGCCCGATGTCAAAACTGGCAAAATGTACTTACGCAAAAAGCTGAACTTGACATGGCGAAGGGTGCCGAAGAGTAGGCGAAGTTTCGCCCTTGTTGTGTGTCCCTTTGAGGCTGAATCATAAACTTTCTGCATGGTTTCCATAAACTTGTCCACGTTACCATAGTGAGTTATGGGCACGATTTCGCCGTTTTCGACGAAGAAGTACGTCGCCATACCACAGTGAGGATGCGCCGTGAACTCAACGTAACGCTTGTGCTTCAATGCGCCAACAGCCTGAGAAACGGGCACCACAGTAGGCACCGGGTAGAAGTCGGAAACTTTTATTTTTCCATCAGTTTTTTCTTCGCAGAGTTTCATAAAGTCGGGGATGGTTATGCGCATTTTCTCTCGTTCTTCTTGTGGAATGCGTCCGCAGATGGAAACTGGTTGGACGTTTATGCATCTCACAATGTCGAAGTTTTCGGTTGCGAACTTGATTATGTCGCCGATTTGGTGGTCGTTCACGCCTTTGATGAGTGTTACAACGAGCACTATGCTGTGTAAGCCTGCTTTGCGGCAGTTTTCAAGAGCTTTCATCTTTACGTCGAGCAGGTCTTTTCCGCGGGTGAATCTGTAAACATCTGAAGTCAAACCGTCAAACTGCAGATAAATGGTGCTGACACCTGCGTCAACAAGCTCCTTACAAAACTCCAGATTCTGAGAGAGCACGACACCGTTCGTGTTAACCTCCAAATGCCTAAACCCCAACTCCTTCGCCATACGAACAAGGTCTGGCAAATCCTTCCTAACAGTGGGCTCTCCACCGCTAAACTGCAACGCCGTCACTGGAACAGGATCATTACGTCGAAGGTTTACCAGCATACTCCTAATTTCGTCTTGTGTAGGTTCGTAAACAATACCGCTCGCGGCTGCATTTGCGAAACACACTGGGCAGCGGAGGTTGCAGCGGTTTGTCACGTCTATGATAGCTAGTACGGTGTGGCTCTTGTGTTGTGGGCATATGCCGCAGTCGTTTGGGCAGCCCTTCACTGTCTTTGTGCGAGGATTGTACAAGCCTGTGCCGTCTTTGCGGAATTTTTCGGCGCGTTTGTACTGTTCGTAATCGCTCCAGTAAAGCTCAGTGTACTCGCCGTGCACGGGGCATGCTTTCTTGATGTATACTTTCCCATCTTTTTCGAATATCTCGGCGTCCAAGACTTTGAAGCATTCTGGACAGATGGATTGGGTTTGCTTGATTGTTTGCGTGTTTATTCACCACTAATGGTTGTAAGTTTATATTCTAATGTGCTCTTGTTCAGGGTATAAGAACGTTTCCAAACTATTCATAAGGTGAAAAGTGTGGCAGCAAGTGATGCAGCGCGTCGTGTGTTGCGTGAGTTGGGCTTAACCGAGTACGAAACCGACACCTACATAGCGCTATTGAAGAGCGGAACGTTAACAGCCAGCCAAGTCAGCGAACAGTCAGACGTGCCCTACTCCAAAATTTATGAAGTGCTGAACGCGCTGGAAAAGAAGGGCTGGATAGAAGTCGAACACGGACGACCCAGCAAATACTTCCCAAAATCGCCCATAGAAGCCCTGTCGATGACCAAACTGCAGTTCGAAGAAAAACTCCACAACTGGGAAAAAACCATAGCCACAGAAATACAACCCATCTTCGAGCAACGCGAAATCCGAGAAAAACCAGACATATGGATTCTACGCGGAGAACTAAACGTGGTGGCAAAACTGCAGGAGATGATGGACAATGTCAAGACCGAAGCCATGATTGCCGCACCTGTTTTTGCCAAGCCTTTCGCTGAAATCTTCTTGAATCTGCTTAGAGGGCTTCATGATAGAAATGTGCAGGTTTTGTTCATGGTTGCGGGCAGTGTTAAAGAATGGAACACGGAACAGCTTTCATTGGTTGCCGAAGTTCGGACGCGGACTAAGATGTTTGGTGGCGGAGTGATTTGTGACGGAAAAGAAGCTCTACTCATGCTGGGCGAAGAAAAGCCAAGCTTGGTGATTTGGAGTAATCATGTGGGTTTGGTGAAGTTTGCACGTGACTATTTCCAGTACTTGTGGGACTCTTCGAAGAAAGTTGATGCGTCGAAATAGTATGATAGAGGCGTTCTTGTTTGCGTGTGGCGTCTTTGATTAGCGGCGGAAAAGATTCTGCGTTGGCGCTTCACCGAGCCATGAAGCAAGGCTATGAAATCAAATATTTGGTCACTATGATTCCGCTCCAAGCCGACAGTTGGATGTTCCACTATCCCAACACTCACCTGACAGACTTGTTTGCTCAAGCAGTAGACATTCCTATTGTAAAGGCGAAAACGAGCGGCGTCAAAGAAGTCGAATTGGAAGACTTGAAGCGTCTACTCAAAAAACTCGACATTGAAGGAGTAGTCTCGGGCGCCGTTGCTTCGGAGTATCAGAAAATGCGTATTGAGAGAATCTGCCAAGAATTGAATTTAGAGTCGATTACTCCGCTTTGGCACGAAGACCCCCACACACTCCTACAAGAAATTGTTACTGAGCGTTTTGAAGTAATCTTCGTGGGCGTTTACGCTTACGGTTTCGACGCTTCGTGGCTCGGAAGAAAAATCGACTCGAAAGCGATGGAAGAGCTTTCCGATTTAAACCGTAAACATCAGATATCCATAATAGGCGAAGGCGGAGAATACGAAACCCTGGTTTTGGATGCTCCTTTCTTCAAGAAAAAAATTCGTTTAGTGAGCATGGAGAAGGTTTGGGAAGGACAAAGCGGCTACTTACTCGTCAAGAAGGCTGAATTAGCGGAAAAGGTTTATTAAGCGTCTAACCGTTTCCTATGCAATTTGCGGGCGGATG
>Ga0315268_10008195_pt1 | contig 10947 bp, 5 predicted proteins | sample C1_top_MG_FD_204535 | JGI IMG/M metagenome (GOLD analysis project Ga0315268, IMG submission 204535) | Sediment microbial communities from Yellowstone Lake, YNP, Wyoming, USA - C1_top | ecosystem: Environmental > Aquatic > Freshwater > Lake > Sediment | place: USA: Wyoming | collected 2017-08-01 | reverse complement strand
AGATGCCGGAGCGGTTGAGGCCGCGGTTTTCGATGCCGATCGCGCCGCCGCTGTCGAGGGTGATGCGCTGGCACAGCTTTCCGACAAAAGCGCCATTGGTTTCGATGGTATAAGAGCCCTTCGCATCGCCGCGTCGGGTTGGGCGCCACATGCCGCTGATCTGGGCGGTGTCGGCGGTCTGCTGGCGGAACGCGATCTGACGCTTTTGGCCGGCGGTTTCGATCCAGAGGTTGCGAAAGCGGGCAGGGCGCTGCCAGACGCGAAGGGCGACGGTTCCTTGCTTCAGCGCCTGCGGATCGTCGAAGGACAGCGCCGGTTTGCCGGAGACGGTCAGGTCGATCTTCCTGCCGTCCAGGCGAGCACTGAGCGTGATCCACTGACCCACGGGGACCTGCACATCGGCCTCGGCCAGCGGACGCCAGTTCTGCTCGTGGCGGCCGAGGACGAGCTTCTGCCGGCGCGGATCGAGCGAAATCTCGTAGCCATCGAATGTGTCCGCGCCGAGGCCGGCGCGGGCGGTGCGGAGGATCAATCCGGCGTTGCCGGGGGCCTTGTCGTCGAAGAAGAGTTCAACGCCGGCAGATCCGTCCCCGAAAACGGGTTCGCGGCAGACGAGCTTGAAGCCCGCCCCGCCGTCGCCCGCGATCGCCTCATTCACGACGCGCCATCGGCCGCCGTGCGCATCGAAGCCATCGACAGGCAGCGCCGGCGGAGGCTCCTGGAAGCTCTCGCCAAAGACCATCTGGCTGTAGATACCGCCGTAGATTTCGTGGTTTACATCCTCGATGCACGCGCCGGTCATGTAGGGGCTGATGCGCGCGATCGGCCGGTCGGCGTGAACGGTGATTCGCGCCTCCTGAGCAATGGCCGGCGCGACAAGCCAGAATCCCAGTGCAAGGGCGAGCCCTCGGAGCATCATCCTCCCGGTCTGCGAAGGCTGCATGATGTTGCCCGGCCGGCCGCGTGTAAAGGCGTCGCCCGCATCTGCTTGCCCTTCCCGCGGGCGGGGTTAATCTCTGACTTGTGTTGTTTCAGCGTCGCGACCTTCTGCTGGCGGCAATTCTCATTGCTGCGCTGGCGGTGCGCCTGGGGTGGGGTCTGCGGCAGGGGAGCGGTGTCGATCCGCGTTTGCCGGATCAGAATGAATACCTGAGCATCGCGAAGAACGTCCTGGCCGGGCGCGGATTCGTGTTTCACGACGATCGCTTCGACCAGGACATTTATGCCTATCGCACGCCGGGTTATCCGCTCTTCCTGGCGGCTGCGGGCGGTTCGCCGCTGGCGGCGCGAGTTGCGCAGGCGCTGGTCGACACGTGCACGGTGCTGGGGGTGTATCTGCTTGGGCGGCGGTGGCTGAGGAGAAACTGGGCGCTGGTGCCGGCGGTCTTCGTCGCGTTGAATCCCTTTCTGGTTTACTTCTCAGGCCTGATTCTCAGTGAGACCGTATTCGCATCGCTGCTGATCTGGTCGCTGGTGCTCCTGGTGGCGAGCACGGATGCGAACTCGAAAGCCCGTCGATGGCAACTGCTGTCGGGATGCATCCTGCTTGGGTGCTCGGCGATGGTGCGGCCGTCGGCGCTGCTGCTGGCTCCGCTGCTCGCGTTTGCCATCGGGCCCAACAGCGTGCGGCAGCGGCTGGCGCATCTTGCACTGTGCATCGCCGCGCTGGCGGCGTTGTTCTTCCCATGGGCGCTGCGCAACCGGCTGGTGCTGGGGCGTTGGATTCTGGCGACAACAAATGGCGGGATAAGCCGTTACGACGGTTTTCATCCGGCGGCCAGCGGGGCAAGCGACCAGTCATTTCTGCAATGCCCTCAGTTTGCTGGAGTTAAGTCAATGGGGGAGGTGCAGCGCGATCGCTTCTTTTCCGACCTGGCCGATCAACGCTTCGCGGCGCTTTGCCGCGAGCATCCTTCGCAACTTCTGAGGCTATCTGTACTAAAGCTCGCGCGAACCTGGAGCCCCATCCCTCTAAGCCGTGATTTCGGCCGGCGCACTATATACATCGCCGCCGGCCTCGTTTATTACGCGCCGTTCTACCTCCTGATTGTCGCCGGCCTGTTCGGCCGCGCTATTCCGCTTTCTGCAAGGGTGCTTTTGGTCCTGCCGCCGATATACTTATCGGCCGTTCACGCCATGTCGGTCGGGTCGTTGAGGTATCGAATTCCGATCGAGCCGCCGATGGCGATTCTGGCGGGGGCCGGGGCTGTGGTGATCAGACGAGGCTTTGGGCGGCCTCAGGCAATCGTAACGGGCAGGTGATGATGGACGATGCGGCCGGATTGCTAACGACCTCTCTTCCCGAGAGGGCTGCCTTGTCGCGGCGGATGCGGCGGCGTCGGCGCCGCCAGGTCGTCATGGCGGTTCTGCTGCTGCTGTTCACCGGCACGATTGCGCTCTACTGGTTTCTGACCGACTCGGACCGCGTTCGCGTGATGGCTGAGAAATATCTCTCCGAGATGATTCACGGGCGCGTCACTGTTCACAAGGCGCGGCTTTCGGTCTTTGAGGGATTGCGGCTGGAGGGCGTGGAGATGTATCTGGACAGCGCGAAGCAGCCGGGGTCGAGGCTGCTGTCGGCGAGGATGTTCCAGGTGAAGGCCAGCGCGCGGGCGCTGCTGCGGGGGCGGCTGGAGGCCAGCCAGATTCTCGCCATTCAGCCGGTCATCTATCTGTGCGAGAACGTGGACGAGAACGACTGGAATTTCCGGCGCCTGATTTCCGAGCGGCGCGGCGCGCTGGAGAAGCCTGATCAGGCCATTCCGCCGCTGCCGGAGCTGTTGCTGCGGGGCGGGAGCGTCGAGTACAGCCGCATTCAGGACGGCAGGCATTTCCTGGTGGGCAAGATGAGCATCGATGGGCAGCTCACGCCCGATCCAAGCTCGGCGACGCCCGGGGGGCGCTACAAGAGTTTTTCATTCGAAGTCGAAGGGCGCGCGCCCGGCGAAGCGATCGGTCCGCGTGTCCACGGCAGTGTCGACCTGGACCGCCCTGCAGTTGAGGCGTCGCTCCAGGGCCTCGAATTCGACAAGTACATCCGGGCCATGCTGCCGCTGCAAGTGCAGCAATGGTGCGATGCGCATCAGGTGCGAGGCAGCGTTCGCGTTCCGCGCTGCCGCTACAGCTTCAAGCGCGACGGTCGCCCGGTGAGCTACGAGATTGAAATCCAGCTTGAGCGGGGCCAGCTCTCGATCTTGCCGCAGGAGGTGATGGCTGCGTACGACTCGAAGGGGCCCAAACGCCCGCCATACCTTCGGGCCAGCACCCGGCCGACCCAGGCTCGCGCCACGCAGCTCGGAGCTTATGAGAGAATGCGCCGCCTCCGCCCCGGCTTCTACGTGGGCCAGGGCAGCGGCTGCGAACTGGCCGGCCTCACCTGGGCCGCCGACCAGGTCGTTGGACCTGTGCCGATTCATCTGCGCAACGTCTCGGGCCGGTTTGTGTTCTCCGAGGACAGCATCCGCTTCACGGGCGTGAACGGTCAGCTCGAGGGCAACACCGTCTGCATCGACGGGCGCATCGATGGCTACAAATTCGAGTCGAGCGGCGTGGTTCGAGTGGTGGCCAACAACATCCGCGTCCCGCGTCGGCCGAGATATCTGAACATCCTGCCTCGCGAGGCGCGGGTGCAGTACGAGAAGTTTCGACCGCAGGGCGCGGCGAACCTGGTGCTGGAGCTGCGACGGGACCGGTCGTCCGGGCCGATTGAGCCGTCGTTGTGGCTCGAGCTGCTCGACGGCGAGTTCTGCTTTGATGAATTCAAGTATCCGTTGCGGGAAATTCGGGGGGGCCTGAAGTTTTCGCGCGACCCGAAAACCAAGGAGTATCGCGTCGACCTGATCGGCATCCGGGGCAAGGGCATTGCCGGCAGCAGGAACGCCGATCGGGAGGTCCATGTCGACGGCTGGATCTCGCCGCTGAACCGCAACAGCCGGGTCAAGATCACCGTGCGCGGCGACGGCATCCGGCTTGATCGACCGCTCCGCAGCGCCCTGCCGCCGGATGCGCAGGAGGCGTTGGCGCTGTTCGACCGCCACGTGCTCAACAGGGGCCCCAGCCAGGCGGATCGGGTCGTTCCCGTCGAGCTGTTCGGCAATTTCAGGGCCGAGCTGAATCGGGGCGGCGACGGCCCGCGCAAGCTCACGGTGGACGTGTATCTCGATATTTTGGAGGCGGCGGGGGCGTTCGCGTCGTTTCCGTATCCGCTCCAGGCCGTCAAGGGCCACGTCGAAGTGCATCCCAACCGCGTCGTGGTCAGCGACATCACGGGAAGCCACGGCAAAGCCCTCATGAAGATCGACGGCCACGTTGATTTTGGCCGTCAGCAGCCCGTTTCGCCGAGCCTGAACCTGGAAGCGCGGAACGTCCCCGTGGACCAAGTACTGCTGGGTGCATTCGCGCCCGAACAGCGGCAGTGGCTCGAAAAGCTCCAGGTGAACGGCACTATTGACCATCTCAAAGGGCGGATCTTCCGCGATGCATGGGCGTGGGACCGCCGTAAGCCCGCGCTGCGGCCGGGCGACGAGGCCGAATCCGACGACATCGACTTCGACCTGAAGCTGAGCGTCAAGGATGGGACGATCTGGCCCGTCGAGGGCACGCCCCTGGCCACCAACATCAAGGCCGACCTGCGGCTCACCCGATCGGAACTGCGCATCGACAAGGCCACGGGGCAACGCGGCCAGGCCGAGCTCACCGCCAAAGGGCTGATATCCTGGCCGCGGAAGGGCGTTCACCTGTCGCTGAACGTGGGGGCGAAGGATTTGTTTGCCGGTCCGATCATTCGAGCGATCCTGCCGGATGACGCGCAGCAGTGGTGGGATCAGCTTCGGCCGGCGGGGGTGGCGGATGTGCGGTTCGCGTATGACGGCGATGTTTCTGGAGAAGAGGGCTCCGGGGGCGCTTCGCCCCATTTCGACCTGACCGTCAGGCCCAAGTCGCTCGCGGTGACGCCGGTGAACTTTCCGTGGGCGATGGACATCGACTGCGGCGAACTGCACGTTACGCCAGGCAAGACGGAGCTGAAGGGCATCGTGCTCCGCCACGGCGAGGCGGCCATCAGCCTCAAAGGCGACAGCACCGGCGGCAACGGCTGGACGCTGACGCTGAGCGGGCGAAAGCTGCGCATTGAGGATGATTTAAGGCGGGCCGTTCCCAAGGGCATTCGCGATTTCATCGATGCCGTGAAGCTCCGCGGTGACGTGAGTTTTGAGGTCAAGGACCTCAAATATCAGACAGCCTCACAGGCGGTGGCCTCCGGCAAGCCGGTCGGTCCGGCAGTGACCAGCTATATCTTCTTCAACTCGGATATCACCCTTGCGGACGGCTCGATGGACGTTGGCGTGCCGCTCACGGGGATCGACGGATCGGCCAGGTTGGGCTTCGACATTCGCAACGGCGATCTGTACTGGATGGCCGGCAATTTCAAAGTGCCGGCGCTGCAGCTTGCCGGGCGGAAGCTCACCGGGCTGGAATGCCAGGTGGTTCGTCCCGAGCAGAAAGCCGACCGGAACGATCCCGACTATCGGTTCACCGACCTGCACGCGAAGATCGCCGGCGGCGACCTGGTCATCTCCAGCATCGATCTGTCCACGCCGGCGAATGGTCCGGCCACGTACACTCTGCTGGCTGTTCTCAAGGACGTGGACATTCCTGAGCTCGTGGGCGAGAAGGATCCCCGGATCAAGGGCGTGATCCGGGCCGGCAGCCTGGGGCTGAACGGCAAGTGGGGCGATCCGAACAGCCGGCGTGGGCGTGGCGAGATCATCGTCGAGGGCAAGGAGCTGTACCGGGTGCCGGTGGTGTTCGGGTTGCTGCAGGTGGCGAACCTGTCGCTGCCCATCAAGAGCCCGTTCAACGAGGCGACCGCCCGCTACATCATTGAAGGCGCCCAGCAGCGAGTCACCCTGGAAAGCCTCGAGCTGGTCTCATCCAACACGGTCATGCAGGGGCGCGGGTATCTCGACTTTTCGACGATGCGGGTGGAGATGCGCTTCAACACCGAGAGCCGCAATTGGCCGACGGTTCCGATCATCGGGCCGATCCAGCGGCAGTTGCTGGAAATCCGGGTCAGCGGGCGGATTCAGAGCCCCAAGTTCAGCTCCGGGGCGATGAGCACGTTCACGACGACGATGGACCGGATTGTAAACGCCACCCAACCCGAGGCGAAGGCCCCGACACCCCCCAAGCGCCGCAAGAAATGAGGGCGTCCGTTGCGGGTTAACCCGCCGGTCGCCGGTCACAGGCAAAACATGCCGAAAGAAAGCTCGTCCGGTATTTCCGGGGAGTGCCTTCTCATTGAGTGCTGAGTGCTGAGTACTGAGTCTCGGGGCTCAGCGCTCAGGACTCAGCACTCTCCCCGGAAATGCCGGAAGAGCCGGAAAAAAGACCCCGTAGGCGTGGGTGAGACCTACGGGGCAAGGAGGGGAGAAACACTTCGCACTTTTCTTACGGCGCGGCTCAGCAGCGGGTTCGCTGATCCGGAAAAAAATTCCGTCTTCACGAAAGAACTCCTGGCTGATCGCCCGCCGGAGCAAACGCCGACCGGCACCATTCGGTCTAAGCAAGAGTTCGCGAATGTCTGCGTGAGCTTAATCACTGTTCATTTGCTCACTTGAAATAAGCGCCTGCGCGGAGTATTTTTACTGTTCTTGGCCTGCCAAGGGCCAACTCAGTCGGCACGAGACCGGCACCGGGCCGAGTGGCGCAAAGCCGGCTGGGTTTCTGGTTGTTTCAACTTCGCGATCTAACCCAAGCCCAATGGCGGGGTTGCCGCGTCTTGGCCGCCGTAATCACACCCGGGCTGCCGGCCGTCGGTTCGGCCGTTGAATTGGAGTTTTTGAGTCATGGCACAAACACAGGCAGAGATGATCAAGGCGCTGGTGGACGCGGGCGTGCACTTCGGGCACCGCGTCAGCCGGTGGAACCCCAAGATGGAGCCCTACATCCACGGCAAGCGCAACATGATCCACATCATCGATGTGCGCGAGACCATCAAGGGCCTGATCCGGGCGCACAAGCTCATCCAGCAGACGGTGGCGCAGGGCAAGGATGTCCTGTTCGTGGGCACGAAGCGACAGGCGCGGCACGCGATCGAGGAAGAGGCCAGGCGCTGCAACATGCACTACGTATCCGAGCGATGGCTCGGCGGCACCCTCACCAACTTCCGCACCATTCGCTCGCGGCTGGCCCGCCTGGAAGAGCTGGAGAAGCTCTGGGAAACCGGGCAGATCGAGACCTATTCGAAGAAGATGAAGGCGACGCTGGCCCGCGAGATGCACAAGATCCGCACCAACCTCGAGGGCATCCGGCGCATGGACCGCATGCCGGGGGTCATGTTCGTGGTCGATACCCGCCGCGAACACATCGCGGTCAAGGAAGCGCGCAAGCTCGGCGTGACGAGCATCGCCATGATCGACACCGACAGCGATCCCGACCTGATCGACCTGCCCATCCCCGGCAACGATGACGCGATGCGAGCGATCGAGATCATCGTGCATGAGCTGGCGGATGCGGTGATCGAGGGCAAGGCCTCGCGGCCCGAGAAAGCGGAGGAGGCCGCCGCCCCGCAACGGCGGCGTTCGTCGCGAGCGACGTTCAGGGCCGACGAGCACGGCAGGCCCGAAGAGGCGCCGGCCGCTGCGCCGGCCGCCGTGCCTGCCGCGCCCGAATCGCCCGCCCCCGAGGCGCCGGCGCCGGTTGAGCCCGCGACGGTGGCCCCCACGGCCTGATGCTTTCGAGACTTCACGAGTGAAATCGAATTCGGCAGGAATGCCCGCGGTTTGTTTTCGCGGGCCCAATCAGCACGGAGAAGACGATGGCGGAGATCACCGCAAAACTGGTCAATGAACTGCGCGCCAAGTCCGGCCAGCCGATGATGGAATGCAAGAAGGCGCTGGCCGAGACGGGCGGCGACGTCGAGAAGGCTGTCGAGTACTTCCGCAAGAAGGGCGTGAAGACCAGCGTGCTGGGCCGCGAGGCGAAGGAGGGCCGCATCGGGGCGGCCCTGAGCGCCGATGCGCACACGGCCGTCGCCGTCGAAGTCCTCTGCAACACCGACTTCACGGCCAAGAGCGAGCCGGTGAGCAGGATTCTCGCGGCGGCGACGGCGGCGCTGCTAGGCAACAGCGGCGCGAAGGTGGGCGAGGACGCCGCGGTGAAGGACCTGACCACGCAGGCGGCGCAGCAGACCGGGGAGAACGTGCAGATCGGGCGGACGCAGGTGCTCAGCAATCCGGCCGGGAAAGTGGGCGTCTACCAGCATTACACGGGGCGGATCGCCGTGCTCGTGTCGTTCAGCGGGAGCCCCAGCGACGAGCTGATCAAGGATGTGTGCCTGCATATCGCCGGGCACAACCCGCCGCCGCTGGCGCTGACGCGCGAGCAGCTTCCGGCGGGGCTGGTGGCCAAGGAGCGCGAGATCGCCGTCGAGCAGGCGAAGGCGACCGGGAAGCCGCAGCAGATCGCCGAGAAGATCGCCGAGGGGAAGATGCGGACGTTCTACGAGGAGCGGGCGCTGCTGGATCAGAAGTTCGTGAAGGATGACAAGAAAACGGTGGCGCAACTCGTGCAGGGCGGCGGGGTGAAGCTCGAGGCTTTTGTTCGGATGGAGATCGGGCAGTAGGGGCCGATGACAACGAAATGGCTATAGGCGACCCACCGGTCGCCTTTTTTGTTGTGGCCCTGCCCGCAACGGCCGTATAATGCGGTCACGAACCGGCGGGCCGCTTTATGATCGATTTCCCGTGCCGTTGCGGATACAAGTTTTCTGTGCCGGCGGACCTGGCGGGCGGGGCGGTGCAGTGTCCGCAGTGCAAGCTGCTGGTCGACGTTCCCGGCCTGGGGGAGATCGCACAGCTCGAAGCGGACGGCACCATCAAGGTGGAGGGAATTCCGCTGAAGGATGAAGCGGCCGAAGAGCGCTTCCGACGGGCCTATGAGCAGCGCGTCGATGAGGATGGAGAGCTCGATTTGCGCCCGACGATGGACGAGATCATCAAGTCGGGGGCGGGCGAGATGCCGCTGGATTTGGCCGACGAACTGCTCCCCGGCAAGCCCAAATACGATCCTGAGACCGGGGAATTGATCAAGCCGATGGAGGTGCGCCCGCCGGTTGAGAACACGGAGATTCCCATCGCCGGGCTTGCGCCGACGCTGGGCTACGCGACGGACGGCGAGCGCCCCATGAAGCTGTTCGGGGTGCCGCTGCGCCTGCTGGGCGGCGGCAACATCGCGGCGTTGTTGGCGCTTACGGGGGTGCACCTTCTGCTGCTGATTTTCATGTTCATCGTCGGCAACGGCCTGTACTTCGTGGTGCCGCTGCCGGCGTTTTTCCTGATCTTCCTGCTGGCCCATTACACCAACGTGGTGGAGGAAGTCGGCCTGATGGAGCGCAACGAGATTCCCACCCCCGGGCGCGACATGTCCTGGGGGGAGGACATCTTGACACCTTTCACCCGCCTGATCATGTCGGTTCTGATCGCCTGGCCGGCGCTGCTGGTCTTCTTCGCCAGTGCCACGAACAAGATCGGCATGATCGCGATCTTCTTCTGGCCCGCGCTTCTCCTGCAGACTATGCACAGCAGCTTCAGCGGCGTGGCACTGCTTGAGTGGTGTATGTTCTTCGCCGGAGTGATCATCTTCCCGGCCGTTCTCATGACGCTGAGCACAAGCGGCGCTGTTCACAACCTCCGCCCCGATCGCCTCTGGGGCACGATGAAGGCCTGCGGCAGGATGTATTTGCAGGCGATGATCCTCTGTGCCATTGCGATGCCCACCTACATGCTGGGGCTCGGCGCCACGACCACCCACGTTATGTCGCTGGGTTGGATTACCGGGAATAATCCCGCCATCCGCGAGGCGGCCGATGCCATTCCCCCCCTGATCGCCTATCCGCTGCTGGTTTTCGGCATCTACGTCATGCACGCGTTTTGCTGGTTTCTGGGCCTGTACTATCGCGCGAACCACGCGAGATTCCCGTGGATTCTCCAGTGGCACACGCCGACGAAGAAGATCGAGCGACGGATTCCACCGCCACGGCCGAAGCGCCGACCCGCCGTCCAGGTGGAAGGCGCTGCGGCCCAGACGCCCGTCGGCGATCAGCAGGGGCAAGAGCACCTGCCCATGCCGCCCGACGGCACACCGGCGGGTAGTGCGCCTGTCGCGCAGGCCGCGCACGCGCAAGAGTACGCGCTCGCGCCACCTGCCGAGAGCGCTGCCCAGCCGCAGCCCGCATTTCCGCCTCCCCCGCCGATTCCCGATGATGACTCGCCCCTGCCTCTTGAGCCGCTGCCGGCGGCACCTGGGCCGGGGCAGGGTAAGCCCTAGTGCCGCTGCGACGACGGTCAACGCGCACTTCGCCCCTCACCCTGCCCTCTCCCCGGAGCACCGGGGCGAGGGATCCGAAGCCTTGAGCCTTGCGCGGCGGCGTGGTATTCAACGGGACATCTTTACGGAGGCGCCCGTGGCAAAATCATTTCGTGCGGCCGGTGTATTGCGGAAAATCCTCATTGCGATGGCGAGCCTCGCTGTTGCGGGGCCGGCGCTGGCGCAGGAGGGCGCGGTGCTGTGGCAGATCGGCAAAGCCGACAAGGCCAACGCCGAATTTGCGCTGGCGCCGGGCAACTACGCGAAGTTCCGCGACGATGCGTTCTACGTCGTCGGCGCGGCCGATGCGAAGCGCGACTGGCCGTATGTGCAGCCCGGTCCGGCGGATGGATGGGCAGGTGGGCGGCAGCATACGTTTGTGATCGCGTTTGGTTTGAAGGCGGCGCCGGCGGGGGGCGCCTGCAAGCTGGTTATCGATCTGGTGGACACACAGCAGGCGGTTCCGCCGCAGTTGCGGATCGACATCAACGGCAGGAGTTTCCGCCACAACACGCCGGGCGGCGGGGGGGATGATTCGGTGAACGGTCGGCTGGGCAAGGCCAGGCCCCACCACTTCGAGAT
>Ga0315268_10008194_pt1 | contig 10947 bp, 9 predicted proteins | sample C1_top_MG_FD_204535 | JGI IMG/M metagenome (GOLD analysis project Ga0315268, IMG submission 204535) | Sediment microbial communities from Yellowstone Lake, YNP, Wyoming, USA - C1_top | ecosystem: Environmental > Aquatic > Freshwater > Lake > Sediment | place: USA: Wyoming | collected 2017-08-01 | reverse complement strand
TGACGACTTCGGGGGTAGGTTTGTATAACTCCATTTCGACCTTCTGAGATTACATGCTTGTCCCCAACGGTTTGTCGGGGATGCAAGCATACCACACTTGTCACCGGGCGGCAATTTGACACTCTGGCACAGTGAGGTTACAATGTGTGCACCATGAGCAGGATAATCAGACCAGAGACCCGCCGCCGCATCCTCGTTTAAGCCGGGTTGAGTATCGAGGATCTGATCTAACTCTTGTGACTATGCCCCGTCTCTTTTACAGACTCTCGACCATTGCCGCTTTGTTCTCATTATTGGCGTCACTCTGTGTGGCTCCAACCCAAGCTCAGCGCGGCAGCGACCGGCGCTTTGGTGTGATCAATGCGTTCGAAAACCCGGCTGCCGCGTCGGCCCTAGGCGCAGGCTGGACCCGCATTGACTTTTATTGGAGTGCTATCCAGCCGAACGATTCTGGCCAGTGGAACGACGCCGGGCTGGAGGCGCTCGTCAACTCGGAGATAGCTGCCGGGCGCGAGGTTGCTGGACTGATCCTCCACACGCCACGCTGGGCGCTCAAAGACGGCAACGTAGCCGGCGTTCCAGCGGGGTTGGATTTGCCCTCGGGCGATCCCGAAAACGTCTGGGCCGTTTTTCTCCGCAAACTCGTCATAAAATACGCCGGGCGCATCAACCACTGGATCATTTGGAACGAGCCGGACATTTGGGACAACAAATATCCCGGCCAGATGTGGGGCGGCTCGGTAAACGAGTTCCTGCAATTTCAGCGTGTAGCTTATACCGTCGTCAAGTCTGCTAACCCTAACGCCGTGGTTCACCTGGCTGCGCTCACCTTTTGGTGGGACACGGTGTATAAGCGTGTGCCGTTCTTTCAACGGTTTCTCGATGCGATGCAAGCCGATCCCAACGCTGCCGCGAACAACTATTACTTTGACGTGGTCACGTCACACCAGTACTTTCGGACTGACATTGTGCACGATGTGACCGCCTGGCACCACACGGTGATGCGCGCCCACGGCTTTGACAAGCCCGTGTGGTTGGTGGAAACCAACGCCGCGCCATCGCTAGACCCGGCGTGGCCCGCGCCCGGCGCGCAGTTCAAGATCACGCTCGACGAGCAAGGCGCGTTCATCGTCCAGGTTTTTGCGATGGGACTGGCAAGCGGCGCGGAGCGCATCGCCATTTACAAGCTGGCCGATACTGAGACTGACAAGGTGGCCAATCCAGAACCCTTTGGTCTGGTAAAGATGGATGGCACGCGACGCCCGGCGTTCAAGGCGTTTCAAATCGCAGCGACGTATCTTGCCGGCTTTCTTTCTGCCCGGCTAGATCGGCGCGACGACGTAACGCAGGTGACGGTAGATCGGGGCACACAGACGACGACGGTGCTCTGGTCGCGCGGGCCTTTGCCGCAGCGGGTGACGCTGCTCGCGCATGCCAGCAGCGCATTGGTCGTGGATAGCCGTACAGGCGCAGTGCAAAGGGTGAATGCCTCTACTCGCAGATCCCCCTCTGGGGACGGACAGTACACGCTCGACCTGCCCGGCGCGGTTTGCACACAACGGGAGGCGGATGGGGCGTGCATTATCGGCGGATGGCCAGTGCTGGTGGTGGAGCAGGGCGGAGACGGGGCGACTCTGTCTATCGGTCAATCAGTGACTTTGCCGGTCGCGACGGCGACTGCTGCGCCAACTGCGACACAGACGCCAATGCCTTTGCCGACACAGACGCCGACTACGACCTCGACTCCCACTGCGACTTCGACTCCCACGGTGACGCCGTCGGTCACACTGACCTTAACGCCCACGCCCAATACCGCGGTCAGCGCGCCAGATTTTGATGCGCGGTCGGGCCTCATCATCGGCGGGATCGTGTTGATGTTTCTCGCCGCCTTCGCGCTTGGCCCACGGCCACGCTGAATAAACCTCCCTGAAGGCTTGAGAGCTTTCGGGGAGTAGGCTAACCAATCGGCTTGATCCCCGGCAGGGGTATACCTTCCATCCCGCGTCTCAATTCCCACGGATAAACAATGATCGCGTCGGTGATGGCGGCGTAATACGTTGGTCTAGCCTGCCTGAACAGATTGCTGCTCGGCTTGTAGTGCAGGACGGCGGTTTCGGCTCGTCCGCCAGAGGTCTCGACCCGGCCGATGACCGTAGTGATCGTTCGACCGCTGCTCCATAGGTCGTCCACGACCAGTACGCGCCGGTCGCGCAAGAGCGCATCTTCGGGAAACTGGAGGAAAGTCGGCCAGGCCAGCCGTTTGTCCCGCAATTCTGTCGGGAAGCGGACGGCGGCGGTGAGGATATAATTGATGTCCAGCCTTTCGGCAATCATTCCGCCGGGGACGATGCCGCCGCGCGTGACTAGCAGCAGCGCGTCGAATGTCCCCCGCATCTGCGGCATCAGGTGATCCACCAGCGCAACCACATCTCCCCACGTCAACACTTCTTGGCGCGTTGGCATATCTCTCTCCTGGAAATGACGAATGACGGATAGGCCTTCAGTTTGCAGGCTACATGCTTGAATTATACAACTGGAAGCGGCGCATGTAAAAGTCGGCGTTGTGCTGGAGAAACCTGTTTTCTCAGCTCCGCTCCGCCTCGTTTCGGTGGCTTGCGGGAAGACGTGTTGCGGGGCGGGCCGTATGTTGCAAGCCAAGCACCAACACAAAGGAGGTGTTATAATCCCTGGCATGAGCATCGAGCTGGACTGGCAAGTTGTTGACCAGGACACTGATAGCCCCGAGGATCAACCGCCACCCTCTTCAACCAAGCCGCCCCCGAGACGTTGGCGCACGCGCCATACATGGCTTGTGCTGGTGGGTCTGGTACTGCTGATAGCGGCAGCTTTGGCCACATACTCGGCGTGGACGTATCACACACGGCTCAACCAGGTGAGCGGGCAAGTCCGCCTCGTCTCCCAGTTAGAGGCTCGGGCGGTGACGACAAATGATCTGGCCTCCTTTGTGGCGTTACAGGACCCGGACGATTGGGCATGGCGGGCGATGCAGGAAAAGCGCTTTGCCCGACTGGACCGTGTTGGCTTGCCCGAGTTTGGCTGGAAGGCGATGGGTTCGCAGCCGCAACCCGGCGACATTTCGCTAGAGCCAGGCGGCGCGCGGCTTGATGTGACGTATCAGTTTTCGGTGACACAGCCAATGCCGGGTGGCCCGGTGAGCATCACGCTGCGTGCAACGCGGTTTTACAAACCTACCCCGGCGGGTTGGGTGCGCGCGACGCCGGGCGCGGACTTTTGGGGGCGGTGGCGCACCAAAAGCGGCAAGCGCTTTGCCATTGCATATGTGCAGCGCGATGCCAGCCTGCTGGAACCCTTGATCCCACGCATGGATGAAATGCTTGGGCGTGTGTGCGGCCCATTACCCTGCCCATCACAGCCAGTATTCATCATCTTTGATATCACGGCAGATACGCTGGCACGCCTTTCGGATTTCTCCAACGGCTTTGACGACGGCGCTTTTATGCTGAGGCTGCCTTCGCCGCACCTGTTCGGTGTGCCCGCCGATGCAGGTTCGCGCGATGAGTTGTATCGCGCACTGGGAACGCGGGTGGTGCAAGCGCTGGTGTACGAGGCCTCGCAGCGGCGCTTGAACATGAGCTATCTTTCGTCCCAAGAGGTTTTGCGCTGGGAGCTAGCACAGGCCGGGCTGACCGGGCCATTCATCACGTCGGTGATCACCCCCACACTCGTCAAGGCGATGCAGTCTGGAGCGTGGCAGACACTGGACGCAATCCCGCTGCGCTCAAGCCCAAGTGGGATAGAGACTGCGCCGGGTGAAGTCATGATGTCCCTGGCACTCGATTTCCTCGAGCAGCGTTTCGGCGAGGGCACGGTCGCCCACTTGCTGCCGGCGATGGCTTCGGGCCGGGCAAGGACGTTGGGCGATGTGATCAGCACGACGCTGCGGGTGAACCCGGCGACGCTGAGGGTGGCATGGTTGACGTATCTGCGAAATCGAGCCGGTTTGCCGGTGGCTGACCTGGCACCCCCGGCAGGTGAGCTGGCGCTGCTGTGCGCGCTGAATCAGAACCGATCCGCCATCTGGCGCGTCCGGACCGATGGAACTGGCCTGGAAAAGATCACGCGGGACGATCAGAATGCCGCGCAGCCCGCCTGGTCACAGGACGGGAAAATGCTGGCTTACCGGCAAGGTAACGTGGGCGTGGTCATGGATGCCGATGGCCGGCAGTTCAAGACTCTGGCGGCCCGGCAGTCAATCAACGGGATTGCTTGGCTGCCCGATGGCCGCGTCCGCGTCAATCTACAGGGAGATGCGTCGAGCCATCTGGTGAACCTTGATACAGAGCAAGTCACCGAAATCACTCGTACGAGTCCCATCTGGTCACCCGATGGGAAGCGGATGGCATATCAGGCATCTGCGCTCAGTGCGCCCTCCGGCATCTTGATCGCCGATGCGAACGGCGGCGATGAGCAGAGGGTTGAATGGGGAGCCACGCCGGCCTGGTCGCCAGATAGCAAGCGGCTGGCGTTCTTGTCGGGTTCTGCTCTCACCCCGTACGGTTTAGGTGTGGAACTCGAGCAGGCGACCGAGATCTCTATCGTGGATGCAACGGGCTATCCTGTGACGAGACTGCGCCTGGGCGAACTGCTGCGAACTCTGGTGGGTGACCGCGACCTGGCGAGTTGGGCGGGTGACCTGATCTGGTCACCCGATGGCTCCATGCTCGCGGTGTACATCAACCGACGCGAAGGGCCGATGCTGCTCATCGTGGATGCGGACACGGGCGCGCTGCGTACGCATTGGCGCAAGGCGAGTGGGCGTTTGCTTGCGCCAGCCTGGTCGCCGAGCAGTCGCCAGGTGGCATTTCAGGTGATGCCCGGTGGTCAAACCCGGGCAGATACAGTCGGCATTGTGGACGCACAGACGGGCGACTACCTAGCGTTGCCGGGCAGAGGGTACGATTGGTCGCCGGACGGCAAGTGGCTGGCAGTCACGGAGGAGCCCACAGGCGTCTTGCTCGTCACGCCGGACTGGGCGTCCATACAGTGGCTGGAAACGTCGAGTTGCTCTAGTGTAGCATGGCGACCGAGAGGGGGTTGAGCGTGGAGTGTGTGGCGTAGAGCGTAGAGTGTGGTGCGTTGAGCGCTCTACTCTTCATTCTCCACAATAAAATGCGTATCATCAGTTATCCTCAGACAAGGTATTTGGGTCGGCGCCGTAAAGTGGTGAGGGGGGCCTTTGCTCTCGGCGCTGCGGTGTGCTTTCTGCTCGCAGGTGGGCTGGTTACCACATTGTTCATGGCGCGCCTCATCCCACCGCGCTATGTAGCGCGCTTTGTCCCCGCGCCACTTCAAAGCTATTTCCAGTTGGCGCCGGTTGAATTGCCGACGCCCGTGGCTATGCCACACGCGGTTGTCGCGCTGCTCACGCCGATTCCGGTTGCTACGAACTCCCCAGAGACCCGAGCACCTCAACCCACTGTCACGGTTCGGCTGACGGCTACGTCCATGCCGCATCCCACAGTAACCCTCACGCCGGTTCCTTTTCCGAATCCCACTATCGCCGCGCGATCTACACCGGCCGCACTCTCATCCGCCATTGTGCTCCTTACCGGCTTTCGCCAGACGTTTCAGACGTGGAACAATTGCGGCCCGGCCAACCTGACGATGGAGCTTTCGTATTACGGCTGGAAGGGCACGCAGGCTCAGGCCGCCGCCTCGCTCAAACCAGACCCGGAGGACCGCAACGTGAACCCGGACGAGGTGGCCGCGTTCGCGCGCTCGCAGGGATTCCAGGCGGTTGTCCGCGTCAACGGCTCGCTCGACTTGCTCAAGGCGCTCTTGCGTGCTGGGTTCCCAACGATTGTCGAGAAGGGCTTTGAACCGGAGGAAAAGCTTGGCTGGATGGGTCACTATGAAGTTGTCGTCGGCTGGAGCGATACGACACGCGAGTTTGTCGTGATGGATTCGTACCTGGGACCGAACCTGAGTGTGCCGTTCGACGAAATGGACAAGTATTGGCGCCAGTTCAATTGGACATACGTTGTTGTCTACCGGCCCGACCAGGCCGAGGCGCTCGCCAAGGTCATTGGCGCAGAGATGGATGATGCGACCATGTATCGCAACGCGCTGGCGCGGGCGCAGGCAGAGCTGACCTCGAACCCGAATGACGCTTTCGGCTGGTTCAACCTAGGGACGAACTATTCTGCGCTGGGGATGCCGAGCGAATCCGTCAAAGCTTACGATGAGGCCCGGCGGCTCGGTCTGCCCTGGCGGATGACGTGGTATCAGTTCGGCTGGTTCGAAGCATACCTGGCTGCCGATCGCACCGACGATGTGATGGCACTGGCCGATGCGACGCTCAAGAGCAACCCGTATTCCGAAGAGATGTATTTTTACAAAGGGTTGGTCTTGCAGAAGCGCGGCGATGCCAACGCGGCCAAAGAACAGTTTGAGCTGGCGTTGAAGCACAATCCGAATTTCGTGCGGGCCAGGCAGGCGTTGGATACGCTGGGTCAGTGACCAGTGTCGCTTGGTACATGAAGGAACACGCAACACGCATAAATCCACGACATGACTACACAACCCTCCACCTCCCACCGCATTTTCCGCGCCTCGCTCATCGTGATGGGTGCCTATGTCATAGCCAAGCCGGTCGGATTGGTCCGCCAGGCCCTCATCGCGCGCGCGTTTGGCACCGGGCCAGCGCTGGACGCGTTCGTCGCCGCATCTAATTTTCCCGAGTTGCTCTTTACCCTCATCTCGGGCGGGGCGCTGCTCACTGCGTTCCTGCCTGTGTTCACTGGCTACCTGGCACGCGAAGAGCGCGATGGCGCGTGGAAACTTGCCAGCGCCACGCTCAATGTAGTGTTCCTGCTCACCGCTCTGCTGGCGCTGATCAGCGCAGCCTTTGCTCCGTGGATCGCACGCCTGGCCGCGCCAGGATTTTCCGATGAGAACCTGGAGCTGACGGCCAGCTTGATGCGGCTCATCCTGGTCTCGACGGTGGTGTTCTCTGCCAGCGGCATTGTGATGGGGACGCTGAACGCGCATCAGCATTTCTTGCTGCCCGCCATTGCGCCGATCCTCTATGACCTGGGCATCATCGCCGGGGCGCTGGTCCTTGCGCCGCGCATCGGTGTATACGGGCTGGCATGGGGCATTGTGGCTGGATCACTGTTGCATCTGGGTGTGCAGATACCAGGGCTGATCCGTATCGGCGCACGGTGGACAGCGGCGCTCGACTTGCGTGATGCGGGCCTGCGGCGGGTCGCCGCATTGATGGTGCCGCGGGCACTAGGGTTGGGCGTCGTCCAGCTCAATTTCGTCATCACCTACGCGCTGGCCTCTCTTATTGGGGCGGGCGCAGTCTCGACGTTGCGTTTCGGCTGGATGTTGATGCAGGTGCCGGAGACAATCATCGGCACGGCGATTGCCACTGCTGCGTTCCCCACGCTTTCTGAACAGGCGGCCCGCAATTCACCCGACGGCCTGCGGCAGACCTTATCCTCCACATTGCGCGCAATCCTGGCGCTGACTATTCCCGCTGCAGTGGGGTTGGTGTTGGTGGGCCGCCCGCTCACGCGGCTGATGTTTGAGCGCGGCAGTTTTGATGCCGCCTCCACGCAGGCGGTGGTGTGGGCGTTGCAGTTCTATGCCGTCGGCCTCGCCGGCCACGCAGCGCTCGAGGTCGTCGCGCGGACGTTCTTTGCACAGCAAGATACGCGCACGCCGCTGGGTGTTGCGTTTGCAGCGATGTTGGTCAACGTCATGTTGAGCTTGCTGCTGATGCGTCCTCTGGGCCACGGCGGGCTGGCGTTGGCTAACTCATTGGCCGTCACGCTAGAGGTCACGTGGCTGCTGCTCATCGCGCGGCGGCGGCTGGGCGGCATTGAGGGACGCGCGCTGCTCACCTCAGTGGCTCGATTCGCTACAGGGTCGGCTGCGATGGCATTGGTCATTGGTCTGTGGATGATACTTGCTCGCTCGGTAGACGAACGACTGGTGGGAATGGCGAGTGCGATTCTCGGCGCTGCAGTCTATTTGGTTGTGACGCTCGCCATGGGTTCACCGGAAATCCGTGCATTGCTCAAGCTCGTGATGCGTCGGCGCACAGAGAAACGTGATGCAGCAGCAATCGAGCCGGGATGATACTCATCTTATCGCTATGTGACATTCGTCACTGGTTTAGTGTGGTCAGTCAGTCAATAATTAAGCGGCGTGAGTTCGCCATTCGCTCGTGTCCGCCACCCGCGTACTTGAGTAAGGAGGTTCCCCTTGACAACATCTGAGGCCATTGACCTGACAGGGACGAAACGCAATCCTGCTTTTTCGGACAGCCTCACCCCGGCCGGTCACAAGCTTCGCACTTGCATCCAGTGTGGCACCTGCACCGCTTCTTGCCCTTCTGCTGAAGCGATGGACATCTCTCCCCGCCAGATGTGGCGCATGGTCAACTTGGGCCTGGAAGACGAGGTGCTTCACAGCAAGACGATGTGGCTGTGCAGCGTGTGCTATCAGTGCCACGTCCGCTGCCCGCGCGGCATCCCGCTCACCGAAACCATCGCCAAGCTCAAGCAACTAGCGATCCAGACGCGGATCAAAGAGTGGCGCGAAAGCACCAACTTTTACCACGTCTTTGCCGATGTGATGCGCCGCTATGGCCACATGAGGGAAATGGAGTTCATGGCCCGCTATTTCCTCACGACCAACCCCTTTGCGGCTATGCAGTTCACCGGCATGGCCCTGGCGATGCTAAGCCGCGGCAAGATTCGCCCCGAGATTCCCAAGCTGGGTGGTGAGGGCCGATTGGATCGCCTGTTCAACCGCGTAGCAGAATTGGAGGGGCGGAAATGACATACCTTTTCTACCCCGGCTGCTCGATGGACGCTTCAGCGCTCGAATACAAGACCTCCATGTTGGCCGTGTTCAAGACGCTCGGCGCCGAGGTACAAGAGCTGAAAGATTGGACATGCTGCGGCGCAAGTGTCGCGCCGGTGATGAGCGACCTGTTGGGCCTAGCGCTCCCGGCGCGCAACCTGGCGCTGGCCGAACAGAACGGCGAGCGCGAATTGCTGGTGGGATGCAGCGCGTGCTACACTAACTTTCTCCGCGTGGCACAGGCGGCGGCTAACCCGGCGACGCTGGCGAGAATCAACCAGGCGCTCGAGGTCGAGAACGTGACCTATCACGGCCGAATCCGGGCGCGACATATGCTCGAAGTTCTGGCGACTGACTATGGCAAGGACGCTATCGCCGCACTGGTCAAGCGCCCACTCAAGGGGTTAAAGATCGCGCCGTACTATGGCTGCCAGACCGTTCGCCCATACGCGAGCTACGATGACGGCCAGCATCCGACTTCGATGGTTGGCCTCATCGAGGCACTAGGCGCGACAGTACAGCATCACCTTCACGAAGCAACGTGCTGCGGTACCGCTCTGCTTACGACCAAGCCGCACGTCGGGTTTGAGATCGTCGCGCAGATTCTGAATGCAGCCAGCTCCGCAGATTGCATCGCCGCCGTTTGTCCAATGTGCCATCTGAACCTGGACAGCTACCAGGACAAGGCTTCGATGGTGTTGGGCAAGCCGGTCAAGGTCCCGGTGCTGTTCCTGCCGCAGTTGATTGGCCTGGCATTTGGATTACCTCAGAGCGATTTGATGCTCCAGCGCGAAGTCGTGCCGGTGGATTCGGTGCTTGCCAAGTTGCCGGCCTAACGGCGTATGTCTTGGAAGGTGGCCCTGTGACAACGCAGCGCACGACATACACGGCGGTCGGTAGATTGTTTGAGTTAGGTGTGTGTACGGAGTAGGCTAGAAGAGACCGGTCTGCCTGCATGCGCGAGCTGAGTTTGCACATCCTGGACGCCCTGCAGAATTCGCGAGAAGCGGGAGCTACTCTTGTCGAATTGACGATTGAGGAAGACCTGACAGCGGATCGCTTGACCATTACTGTTCATGATAACGGGCGAGGAATGAGTGAGGCGCAATTGGCCCGCATTTTCGATCCTTTCTACACCACGCGCAAGACACGACACGTGGGATTGGGTCTCCCCCTCTTCAAGGCTGCCGCAGAGCAATGCCATGGGGACTTGACGGTCACTTCGCAGTTGGAGAAGGGTACTACGCTTCGGGCGACCTTTAAGCACAGTCACATTGACCGCGCTCCACTCGGAGATGTGCCTGGCGCGCTGATGGTCGTCATCTTGGGCGGGACGTGCGATATACATTTTACGCACCGGGTGGATGGAAAAGAGTTCGAATTCCACACGGCAAACATCAAAGCTGAACTAGGAGGGATACCACTAACGCACCCGCGTATCTGCAAGTGGTTGCGGGAATTCATCGCCGACGGAGAAAGAGATCTGAGGTGACCGGCTGGTGTTGCGCTTCTTTACTGCCGACCTCCACGTTCATACCGTTCTCTCCGCCTGTGCCGAGCTGGAGATGTTTCCCGAGTTCATCATGGAACAGGCACAGGAGCTGGGCCTAGGATTGATCGCCGTCACCGATCACAACTCGGCGGAAAATGCAGCGGCGATGCTCAGGGCCGCCGAAGGGACGGGCATCAAGGTACTGCCGGGGATGGAGGTGCAGACGCGAGAAGAAGTGCATCTGCTCTGCCTGTTTGATACGCTGGCGCAAGTTGTGAACTGGCAGGAAGAGGTTTATGCCCACCTCCCTCACTTGAAAAACAGAGAGGATGTGTTTGGAACTCAGGTGGTGCTCGATGCCGGCGGGGAACCTATTGGCACGAATGACCGGCTGCTGGCGACCTCGACCTCCTTTTCGGTGGAGCAGGTTGTCCAACGGGTTCTGGGCCTGAACGGCCTGTGTATCCCCTCGCACGTGGACCGGCCCGCTTATAGCCTCATTGCCAATCTGGGATTTATCCCGCCTGACCTGGGAATCGTGGGAGTAGAGATCTCGCACCTTGTCGGTCCAAAGGAGGCTCGCGCCCGCTTCCCAC
>Ga0315268_10008193_pt1 | contig 10947 bp, 7 predicted proteins | sample C1_top_MG_FD_204535 | JGI IMG/M metagenome (GOLD analysis project Ga0315268, IMG submission 204535) | Sediment microbial communities from Yellowstone Lake, YNP, Wyoming, USA - C1_top | ecosystem: Environmental > Aquatic > Freshwater > Lake > Sediment | place: USA: Wyoming | collected 2017-08-01 | reverse complement strand
GGCCATCGCCATCCCCGAGATGATGCGCCTGCTGATGGACGATGAAGGCCTGGAATGGGACGCGGCCTGGGACCTGACCAACCGGGTCTTCGCCTACACCAACCACACCGTGATGCCCGAGGCCCTGGAGCACTGGCCGGTGGCCATGATGGACCACCTGCTGCCCCGCCACATGCAGATCATCGGGGAGATCAACCGCCGCTTTCTGGAGGCGGTGGCCAAAAGATATCCCGGAGACCAGTCCAAGCTCAAAGCCATGTCCATCATCGGCGAAGGTCCCGACCCCCAGGTGAAGATGGCCCATCTGGCCATAGTGGGCAGCCATTCGGTGAACGGGGTGGCCGAGCTGCATACCGGCATCCTTAAGGAAAAGGTGTTCCCGGAATTCAACGATTTCTTTCCGGGTAAATTCAACAACAAGACCAACGGCATCACCCCCCGGCGCTGGCTCAACACCTGCAACCGGGACCTGGCCGGGCTGATCACCAAGAAGATAGGCAGCGGATGGGTGAAGGACCTGACCCAGCTGAAGAAGCTGGAACCCTTTGCCGACGACGTGCTGTTCCGGGAAAAGTGGCAGGTGGTCAAGCGTTCCAACAAGATCCGGCTGGCTGAGTACATCCGCCGCCACAACGGGATCGAGGTGCCGGTGGATTCGCTGTTCGACTGCCAGGTCAAAAGGATGCACGAGTACAAGCGCCAACTATTGAACATTTTAGGGGTGATCGACCGCTACCAGCAGATCAAGCAGAACCCCGGCGGCCCGCATGTCAAGCGGACCGTGATCTTTGCCGGCAAGGCCGCCCCCAGCTACGCCACGGCCAAGCTGATCATCCGGCTGATCAACGCCGTAGCCGAGAAGGTGAACCACGACCCGGAAGTGGGCCAGAACCTGAAGGTGGTGTTTTTGGCCAATTACGGGGTCAGCCTGGCCGAGCTGACCATCCCGGCCGCCGACCTCTCCCAGCAGATCTCCACCGCCGGGATGGAGGCCTCCGGCACCGGCAACATGAAGTTCGCCCTGAACGGGGCGCTGACCATCGGAACTTTGGACGGGGCCAACGTGGAGATCATGGAGGAAGTGGGGGCGGATAACATCTTCATCTTCGGCCTTAAGGCCGACCAGGTGCTGGATCTGCGGCGGCGGGGCTATGACCCACGCAAATACTACGAATCCGAGCCCCGGTTAAAATCAGTGCTGGACCTGGTGTCCGGCGGACATTTTTCCCCGGAGGAGCCAGGGTTGTTCAAGCCGCTGGTGGATAACCTGCTGAACCAGGGCGACCATTACATGCTGCTGGCCGACTTTGCCGACTACCTGCGCTGCCAGCACGAGGTGGACCAGACCTTTTTGCAGCCCGACCTCTGGCTCAAGAAATCCATCTACAACGTGGCCAGGATGGGCAAGTTCTCCAGCGACCGCTCCATCGCCCAGTATGCCGAAGAAATATGGAAGGTGGATCCGGTCAAAGTGGCGGAATAAAATATTTTAACCGTTCAGGTCTTTTTACCTATACTAGCCGCATAAAGCAAGCCCTGAGCTGCCAGACTGAGCGGCCCGGCTGAGCGTTCGAATGATCTCACGCCGAAGTCAAGCCGAAGCCCAGCCGAAGTCCGGGTCGAATGGGCACATAAGCCACAAAACAATTTTCATATCCTCTTTACTATCCGACCTACTCCACCTACTTCTATTTAAGGAGCCCTTATGTCCAAACAGGAACTGCAATGGAACTTGAACGACATCATTGCCCGGGGCAAGTTTGACGACTTTACCAAAACTTTCGAAAAGAACATCCTGAAACTGGGTGACTATTGCAAGGCCCTCTCCCCGGCCATGCCCGAAGAAAGCTTCCGCCAAATGATGTCCTTCACCGAGAGGCTCAAGGAGGACGTCAACCGGCTGGGAGCATACGGTTCCCTCTGGATGTCGGTGGACATCAATTCCCAGGACGCCATGCTTTACAAATCCCGGGCCCAGGACCTGATGGTCAGCCACACCCAGGCCCTGATGCCCATCACCCAGTGGCTGATGGGCAAGCCGGTGGAGGGCCTGCGCCGGCTGGATGATACCAACGCCCAAAGGCTGTTCAAGGCTGTCCCCGACCTGGAATATGTTTTGGACCACCAGCGCCGGGGGGCGGTCCATACCCTGGAACAGGATGTGGAAAAAGTGATGGCCCGCAAGAAGGTCACCGGGGCCGACCCCCTGAACGAGATATATAACCTGGTCAGCGACGGTTTTGAGTACCGTTTTAAACCCAAGGGCAAGAAAGAAAAAGTATTCAAGACCCAGAGCCAGGTCCGGGCTTACTTTTACAGCTCCAGCCCGGCCGAGCGCCAGGCCGCCTACCAGGCGCTTTTCCAGCCCTATCGGGAAAATATATCCAAATTCTACGTCATCTATCAGGCCCTGTCCAAGGACTGGGACCAGGATGCCAAAGACCGGAATTTTGTGTCACCGATAGCCATGCGCAATTTTTACAACCAGGTCCCGGATAAGGCCATCGAAACCCTGCTGCAGGTCAGCGCCGACAATGCCGGGATCTACCAGGAATATTTCCGGCTTAAGGCCCGGCTGCTGGGGATAAAAAAACTGCGGCGCTACGACATCTATGCTCCGCTGGAAAAGCAAAGGACCTCCATGCCTTTTGACCGGGCCAAGGCCCTGGTCTTGGATATCTTCAAGGAATTTTCACCCGGCCTGGCCCAGAACGCCCGGCAGATCTTTGAGGCCGGCCACATCGACACCCATCCCCGGCCCGGCAAGGAGGCCGGCGCCTTCTGCGCCATGATCACGCCCAAGACAACCCCCTACATCCTGCTGAACTATACCGGCGACAATTCCTCGGTGATGACCATGGCCCACGAGCTGGGGCACGGGGCCCACGACCTTTACGCTTCGGCCCACTCGGTCACGCCGGCCGAGACCACCCTGCCCCTGGCCGAGACCGCCTCCACCACCGCCGAAATGCTGGTGTTCGAAAGGCTGCTGTCCCAGACAAAATCGGACCGGGAAAAGCGGGCCATGCTGCTGGAGAAGATCGGCGACTCCTACGCCACCGTGATGCGCCAGGCTTATTTCGTCAAGTTCGAGGTGGCCGCCCATCAGCTTCTGTTGCAGGGCGCCAAGGAAAGCCAGCTCTCCGACCTTTATCTGAAGATGCTCAAGGAGCAGTTGGGATCATCGGTGGACGTGGCAGATGAATTCCGCTACGAATGGGCCTACATCGCCCACATCTTCAAAACCCCCTTCTATTGCTACGCCTACAATTTCGGGGAGCTGCTGTCCATGGCCCTTTACGCTCGTTACAAAAAGGAAGGCCGATCCTTTGTACCCAAGATAGAGAAGATCCTGTCCTACGGGGGCTCGCAAAGCCCGGAGCTGATCCTGCAGCAGGTGGGGATAGACATGTGCTCGGCCTCTTTCTGGCAGGGCAGTTACGACGTGGTGAGAGGCTGGCTGGAGGAGCTTAAAAGATTGAGCAAATAGCCGACAAACAGAAAAAGCCGTTCCGCAAAATGCGGAACGGCTTTTTGATTGTCCATTAGCTTAAAACAACCGACACCAAACCTGGTTGTCGCGTTAAAACGATCAGTGAGCATCGCAGTTGATGGCGGAAAAAGCTTGTCTGGCCTGTTTGAGGGCTTGGCCAAAGCCCGAGTTCAGACAAGCCCGTCAGCAACGAGAAGCGCAGCGCCCGGTGAGTTTTAAGCGACGAGCTTTTTCTTTTGGTTCTTTGCTTTTTGGCGGTACAAAAAGAAAAGAACAGAGTAGTGATTGGTCTGCATTTTTGACAGATATTTACTATATGCCTAATTGTCCCAAGAAAGACAGACCGCCGCAATCATTTTTCTTAAATCGTCAACCCAGCGCTTCTCAAAACTAGTGCCAGGCCCTCTGCGTCCTGCTGGTCAAAAGCCCCCAGCTCCCGGCTGTCCAGGTCCAGCACCGCCCGGCAACTGCCGTCGGGCTCTATCACCGGGACCACGATCTCGGACAGATTGGCCGGATCGCAGATGATATGCTTGTCTCCAAGGGCATAGACGTCCTTCACTATCTGGGCGGCCTTGTCCTTCATCCCCTTTCCGCAGACGCCCTGCAGGCCGATGGGAGAGCAGGCCGCCCGGGGCTGTCGGCATACCAGCTCCATTCCTTCGCCGTTCTGGGCCAGGCGATAAAACCCCACCCAGTCCAGTCCCTTGTCCCTGAGACCGTCCCAAAGCGCATTGGTGGCCAGCCGCATCCTTTCTTCGGTGGTTTGCGCGGATGAAAGTTCTCCTTTTACCCTGTCCGCCATGGCCTGGTAGTCGCGCTTGACGTTCTTGGCCGAGATGGTTTCTATCAGCTCCTTCACCTTCTTCTCGATGTCATCCCGCACGCAGCGGAAGAACTCCACCGGCTGGCCCTTGGGATCTGGCAGCTTCCACTCGATCTGTTTGGTGGTGGAGAAGATCGGGCAGAGGTCATGGCAGCCCATGGTCACCAGATAGTCCACTTTCTTTACCGGCAGGTCGGTAATGGCTTTGGTGCGGTTACCGGAAATATCCGCGCCCTTTTCCATCATTACGGCAATGGCTGACTGATTGATACTGCCAGCAGGATTTGAGCCTGCGCTATGGGCTTCGATCACCCCGCCCCCCAGTTGTCTGGCAAAAGCCTCGGCCATCTGGCTGCGGCAGGAATTTTCGGTGCAGAGGAATAGTACTGTTTTCATGAGTGCTTACGGCGGTTGTTTTTGGTCTTGTTAACTGCCCGGGCAGTTTTGCCCAGGCCGTTTCCCTGTGTCATAGTGTGAATTTCTCGCCCAAAAATTTCTCCCGGGCCCCTGAATGGTCCACTATTTCCTGGGGAGTGCCGGAAGCGAATACCCTGCCTTCATAGATCACATAGGCCCGGTCGGTTATCTCCAGAGTCTCCCGCACATTGTGGTCGGTGATCAGCACCCCTATTCCCTTCTCCTTGAGCTTGACCACCACCTGCTGGATGTCGGCCCGGGCTATGGGATCGATCCCGGTGAAGGGCTCGTCCAGGAGCAAAAAAGAGGGATTGGTGACCAGGGCCCGGGTCACCTCCACCCGCCTCCGCTCCCCGCCGGAAATGGCGTAGGCCTTTTTCTTGGACAGGTGCTCGATGTTTAGCTCCTTCAGCAGGAATCTCAGCCGTTCCTGGCGCTGCTCCTTGTTCAGCGGCATCATCTCCAAAATGGCCATGATGTTGTCCTCCACCGACAATTTTCTAAAGACGGAAGCCTCCTGGGTCAGGTATCCCAGTCCCAGCCGGGCCCGCTGGTACATGGGCAGGCCGGTGATCTCGGTCTGGTCCAGCAATACTTTGCCGGAATCAGGCTTTAACAGCCCGGTGATGATGTTGAAGGTGGTGGTCTTGCCGGCCCCGTTGGGTCCCAGCAGTCCGACCACCTCGCCCTGCTTCACTTCCAGGGAGATCCCGTTGACCGCCCGGTGCTTTTTATAGCTTTTGAAGATATCCTCGGTCTTCAGGGTCTGCAATGTCTTCATTTGGTCCACAATTTTCCGTCCTTTAATTCCAGTGTGCGTTGCGCCCTTTGGGCAATTTCCTGGTTGTGGGTGACTATCACCAATGCTATTCCGGTCCTCTGATTGAGGTCCCATAAAAGCTGGACCACGTTCTGTCCGGTGGCCCGGTCCAGGTTTCCGGTGGGTTCATCGGCCAGCAGCACCAGCGGCCCGGTGACCATGGCCCTGGCGATGGCCACCCTCTGCTGTTCACCTCCTGACAACTCGTTGGGCTTATGCTCGGCCCTCTGCTCCAAGCCCAGTTCAGACAGGATCTGCCGGCCGGCCTCTTCGGCCTTTTTAAGCTCCCGGCCCTGCACCAGCAGCGGCATGGCCACATTCTCCCAGGCACAGAATTCCGGAAGCAGATGATGGAATTGGAAGACGAACCCGATGCTTTTATTCCGAAGCCGGGCCAGTTCCCGGTCAGTAAACCTTGAAGTGTCCCTCCCGCCTATCATCACCAGTCCGGTGCTGGGGCGGTCCAGACAGCCCAGGATCTGCAGCAGGGTTGATTTGCCCGAGCCGGAGGCCCCGGTGATGGCAGTGGTCTGCCCCGGCTCTATGGTGAGGTTCAATTCCGACAAGACCTTTAGTTCCCCCTTGGGAGCTTTGAATGTCCTGCCGACGTTAATGGCTTCGATGACTGCCGGCATTTATTTCTTCCCCTTGACCAGCAACACGAACATAGCCACCGCCACCAAGGCGGCTACGGCCCCATAGAGAAAGGTGGCCCGGTAACCAAAGGCCTGCCACAGCAGCCCGGCCGCGGTGCTGGCGGCAAAGGTGGCCAGCCCGTTGGACATATGGTATACGCCCATCCCGGTGGCCCTCAGGTCTTCCTGCACCAGTCTGGAGGCATAGGCCTTTCCCACTCCGTCGGTAAAAGCCGTATAGAATCCGTAGACGGCGAAAAGGACCCAGACCGCCGCCGGATGACGGTTAAAGGCAAACCCCAGGTAGACCAGACTGAACAGCAGCAACCCGAAAGCATATACCTTCCGGGAGCCGATCCGGTCGGCCAGCATCCCGGCGGGATAAGATCCCAGGGAGTAGGTCAGGTTGTAAAGCACGTATGCCAGGATCACTGTCGCCACGGCGTTTGAGGTTCCGGCAAAAAGATCCTTGGCCCGGATGATCAGGAAGACGTCCGATGAATTGCCGATGGCGAAGATCAGGTTTATGAAAATGAATATCTTGAAATCACGGTTGAACGACCTCCATCCGAACCGGGGCTTCTTATAACGGGAGGTAAATGTTTTTTCCTTCACCAGAAACAGTATGGTCACTCCCAATAAGGCCGGGACAAAGGCCCAGAGAAAGACCTGGCGGTAGGTTATAGCCTGGACGGCCGTAGGGGAGGAGTTCATTTTGCTCATAAAGAACAGGGCGGCCAGCGGACCCAGCACCGCTCCCAGTGAATCCATGGCCCGGTGCAGGCCGAAGGCCTGGCCCCGCTGGGATTCCGGAGTGTAATCGGCGATCAGGGCGTCGCGGGCCGAGGTCCTCAAACCCTTGCCGGTGCGGTCCATGATCCGCATGACCAGCACGAAGGGCCAGCCCAGATGCTGGGCGAAGGCCAGCAGGGGCTTGGAAAAGGCCGACAGGGAGTAACCCCCGATCACGAACGGCCTTCGTTTGCCGGCCTGATCGGACCACCAGCCGGAGAAGATCTTGAGGATATTGGCCGCGCTTTCGGCCAGCCCCTCGATCAGGCCCAGGGCCGCCATCGGCGCACCCAGCACGGAGGTGATGAATATCGGCACGATCGGGTAGAGCATCTCCGAGGAGATATCCGTCAGCAGGCTGACCCAGCCCAGCCTTACCACGTTCTGCGACACTTTTTGTTTCCCGTTATTTTCCAATTATCGCCCCCTGTGATCTGTTGACAGTTGAAGGCCATCCATCTAGTATGCCCCGCCTCCCAGTATCACTACCGGCAGGGTCTTGAACAATATTTCTATGTCCAGCACCGGGGAACCGTGCTCCAGGTAATAGATGTCCAGCAGCACCATCTCTTCAAAGGAAAGTTCACTGCGGCCCGAAACCTGCCACAGCCCGGTCATTCCCTGGGGCCCTTCCAGCCGTCTTTTGTGCCATTCCTTGTATTGGGCCACTTCGGACGGCAGGGGCGGACGGGGACCCACCAGGCTCATCTCCCCCAGGAAGACGTTGATCAGTTGGGGAAGTTCGTCCAGGCTCAAACGCCGCAGCCAGCGGCCCACCGGGGTGATCCGGGGATCTTTTCGGATCTTGAATATCGGCCCGTCCGCTTCGTTCTTCTCCATCAGGTGGTGCTTATGCTTCTCGGCTCCAAGGAACATGGTGCGGAACTTGAACAGCCTGAATTCACTTCCGTTCTCGCCCAGCCTGATCTGCCGGAAAAATACCGGCCCGGGCGAATCCGCCTTTATAAAAACAGCCGCCAGACCGAAAACCGGAGAAAGCAGGGCCAAACCGAAACCGGAGCCGATGACATCCACCGTCCGTTTGAATGCCCGGTAGGCCTTTTGCACCGATCGGTGATGCGCCCGGAACAGGGATATCCCGGCCATGTCATAGATTCCGGCCACCCGGGCCAGCAGATCGGTGCGATGGGACACTATCCGCACTTCGATCTTATGGTTACGGCAGTAATCAAGGAGATGGCTGTAATCGGCCAGATGGCGGGAAAGGTCAGGTATGAACACCTCTTGAATTCCTCGCCGGGCTATGGATTGATGGCAGTCCGAGTAAAGCCCCAGGGCCGTTATCCCGCAATAGCTGAAGTTCAGGTCCTTGGGGGCTTCCACTAAAAAACCCACGATCTTATATCCCAGAGCATGGTTGATAATCAAATGATCCAAGATGGTCTTGGCGGACCGGCCGTTCCCCACTATCACGGCGTTTTTCACTCCCCAGCCTTTTTGCATCCGGCCTAGGTTCCACCGGAACAGCAGCAGCCGGCTCAGGGATAAGAACAAAGGAGTTACTACGAAATAAAGGACTATGTACCCCCTGGAATAATGGTATCCTTTGAACAGGAAGACAATTGTGATCATTGCAATCAGGCTGTAAAGGGCCGACTTCAGAAGGTCCAGCACCTGCTCCGAGCGGGGTTGCTTTCCCACCCGGCGGTAACTGCCGATCATGGCCAGCCAAAAGACATAGGCCAGCAGCACCCACAATTTCAACTCGGGGACCGAGGACCGGCCCGATGTGGCAAACGGCAGCAGGTCAAACCAGATCCATTTGGTCAGCCCGGCCGCCAGCCAGGCCACCATGCAATCTGCCAGCAGGGCCAAGGCGGGAAAGATCTCCCCCCAGTTTCTTCGGATATTCATCTCTTACCCTCCCGGAACTTTGTATACTCTTGATCCACGATTTGCTTCAAATTGCTGATGAATTTATTTTGATTGAATTGTTGGGCATGCCCTCTTATCCTGTCCCGGTCAAAACTCATTTCCTCAAAGCGGTTCACGGCCGCTATCAATGATTCTACGGTCTGCTGGTAAAAGAACACTCCGGTCTCTCCCTCCACCACAGTTTCCAGGGCCCCCCCCTGTCCATAGGCTATGACCGGCTTGCCGCAGCATTGGGCCTCCAGCGGCGTAAGGCCGAAATCTTCCAGTGTGGGAAAGACCAGGGCCCGGCAATTCTGGTAATAATCCAAAAGCTGGCGGTCGGAGACCTTGCCTACAAACCGTATGTTGGGAAGAGCCATTTTTTTCAGGCGCTTCATTTCCGAGCCATCGCCCACCACCACCAAAATCCGGCCGGTCAGGTTGAAGGCCTTCACCGCCAGATCCACTCTCTTGTAAGGCTTCAGCCTGGAGACCACCAGATAATATTCATTTTCACCGCCGTCATTTTGCGGCAGAAAAAACTCGGTATCAACCGCCGGATGCAGTACTATGGATTCGCGGCGGTAGTATTTGAATATCCGCTTTTGTATTTCCGCCGAAACGGCAATGATCCGGTCGGGGCGCTGAGCGCTCATCACGTCCCAGCGGCGGATGCTGCTGAGCATCAGCTTTAAAAACACCCTGGCTATCCAGGGATATTCTCTTAAGGTCTGATGATACCAATCCCAGACAAAACGCATGGGACTGTAAAGATAACAGAGATGCCAGGTGCGGTGGTCGGTGATGGCCCCCTTGACCCATGCGCTGGAGCTGGAAACCAGGATGTCATATCCGGTGAAATCAAAACTTTCCACCGCCATCGGGTAAAAACCGAAATATTCCCGGAACTGCCCCCATTCCGTGCCCGGCAGATGTTGGACGAACGAGGTCCTGGCCTTCGCCATATCAAGGTGCTCCTCCAGCAACCCGTCCCCCCGCTGGCACACCAAGGTGTACAGGTCGGCCTGGGGAAATATCTTCTGCAAAAGGGCCAACACCCTCTCGGCTCCGCCGTATTGCGTCAAATAATCATGGACGATGGCCACTTTGGGCTGGCCCGGAGCGGACGGGGCGGGGCGGGACTCGTCTTGCAGCCGGGGCTGGAACCTCCATCCGTACTTATTGAAATACCTGGCCATGCTGCTCAGATGCACCCAGAACATCCGGTTCAAAGGACTGGCGCTTTGGCGGTGGAACCGGTGATTGACAAAGGCTCCCCCATGATAGAAAACCTTCCATCCGGACAGGGCAATGCGGCGGCAGATATCTACGTCCTCAAAATACAGGAAGAACCGTTCATCGAAACCGCCGATCTGCTCCAGGGCCCGGCGGCGGAACATCATCAACGAACCCTGGAACCAATCGGCCTCAAAGTCTCCCTTATAATCCTCGCCCAGCATTTCGTGGCGGTCGGCTATCCCGTGCAGGCGGCGGTTTTTTAAGGGAAACCTCCGGGCCCAGATATCAACCAGCGAAGGGAACGTCCGGCAGTTATGCTGGACCTCGCGATCATGCCAGTTCAACAGGCGGCAGGTGCTCACCCCGCATTCCGGACGGCCTTCCATGAATTCCAGCAGGCCTTTGGCGGTTTCTTTTTCAAATTTCAGGTCGGCGTTCAAAACCAGCAGGTATTTCCCCAGGGCCCGCCTGAGGTTTGAATTATGGTTGGCCCCGTAGCCCCGGGGCCGGTGGTTGACCGCGATTTTTATCTGGGGATAGTTCTGGCGGAGGTAATCCACGGTCTGATCCCGGGAACAGTTGTCCACCAGCAATATCTCATGACTGATGCCCTGAATCGACTCCAACAGCGAGGGCAGCAGTATTTTAAGATGCTTGAGCTCACTGTGTGATATCAATGATATTGAAAGTAATACTTGATCGGTCATTTTGTTGATCGGGAGTATGGTTGTTATATAATGACGCTCCTCGCAGCAAGCTGCGAGGTATCTAAGTTAAAAGTCTAAGGTTAGTTGACTTCGGTATATCCGTTTATACTTACCACCCTGTTCTTTTACATACTTTTTAATTG
>Ga0315268_10008191_pt1 | contig 10948 bp, 8 predicted proteins | sample C1_top_MG_FD_204535 | JGI IMG/M metagenome (GOLD analysis project Ga0315268, IMG submission 204535) | Sediment microbial communities from Yellowstone Lake, YNP, Wyoming, USA - C1_top | ecosystem: Environmental > Aquatic > Freshwater > Lake > Sediment | place: USA: Wyoming | collected 2017-08-01 | reverse complement strand
AAGGCAGTTCTTATCTTCGCCGCATCTTCCTTTTTTGCTCCGATCTCGTTCAATATTTTGTCGTACAGGTCACAAACTTCTACGTCTTTCAACTGCTCTAGTTCGAGGTTTGACTTAACTGTCGCCTTCTCTATGAGTTCGACTATCTTTGGTTTGATCTTATTTATCAGATCTGCTATGAGTGATTCCATCTCTTCTCGTATCGCTGAGAACAGCGCCTCGTCAAAAGAAACAGTAGTTTTCGCTTCCACTATGACCTTCTCTGCTAACTTTCCAACGTCGTAAATCTCTCTCTTCATATCTTTGCAGTACTGGTTTACCAAATGATCCTTTACCGTTTCGACTGAAGTGTCTTCTACTAATTCATCTATTTTACCCTCAAGTTTAGAGAACTCTTCCTCTTTGATCTTCTCTCTAAACTCATCTATGAGAGTTATCAGTTCGTTCTCTATCCTAGAGACAGCATCCTTTAAGAACTTCGTATCTACAGTTGGTTTGAGCCTTCTTTCTACCTCTCCTTTCAGCTCTTGTTCAAATTCATATATTACAGAGTCGTCTGGCATCGGTTTAGGCAGAATGTTCTTGAGTCTCATGAACTCCGTTAAGTATATAGGTAGACCTATGGGCATAGGTCTCCCTTTTTCGTCCTTGATTTTAGTTGAGAACGCAAACGGAGACAGAGCTTCTAGCTCATACGTTTGATCGTTCATCCAAGTCCGCAGGTCCTGCTCGTCTATCAGGCCGAAAGTTTGTAGGTGCTTAAACATCTTCTGCGCTTCTTCATTCGAACTTAAGCGCTTCTCTTCTACATCGTTTGGAAGACCTAATCTAGATCCAACCGAAGGATACAGTCCGGCTAGGTGAATTCTTTCTCCGCTAGCTCTGAGATTCAGGTGCCTACTGGCTTCTGAACCCATAGGTATCAGAGACTGCATCTTCGCTCCGTATACGTCTCCGTCTGTAAAGAATATGAAAGGAAACTTCTCGTGGTATTTAGCCGTGAAACGGAATATAGCTCTGTTGAACGTTCCTCCGACTGTTATCACGGCAGCGTTAGTTAGCTTTGGAAAATCAGTACTGATGAGCCTAGATGCTGCTGCTTCCTTCTCAATCGTCAAAACCAAACAGCAATTAGGGAGATCCGTAGCTCTGATAGTATCCATTGCTAGTTCTTCGCTGAAAGCTACTTTTCTATCAGGATCTCCGTAGTATGAAAATGGGTAGAATATGTATCCTCTACTGTTAGTCGAGACTGTGAAAGCCGCTCTGTCAACGTCGCATATGATCTCAGATACGTTGATGTGATCTAGTATAGATCCGTAGAGCGTCTCTGGTCTCACGTCAAAAAACTTGACTATATCTGGTCTCTGCCTGAGAATGTAGTAGAACTCCCTAAGTCCTAGTTTAGGCATTATCGTTGACAGCTTAGTCACTGCATAGGCTCTTTGGATTGTCTTGCTGTCGGGCTTTATTTCAGCTTCCTTCTTAGCTAGGTAGAAACCGTAGTTTTCGTCAAACAGTTCTACGTCCTGACCAGATGGTTTCTGGGCAGTGAAAGTTTGATTGTTCTCAACCGCATATACGAACTCTTCCCTTCTGTCTTGGTTAGATATCTCGAATTTTTCCATATTCATCCCTTCAACGCATCTTTGATTTCATGCATCATGGTCTCCTCGCCGAAGTAGCACCTCAAGTCTTCGAGATCATCCTTCGTAAACAGCTCCATAATCAGGGAACAGAGCCTGTTCTCAAACTCCAGGATCCTTCTACGCAGCTCATTCTCAGCCATCACACACCACCCCCAACCTTTTTCACGCCGACCATGTTTCGGCTTATAACCCAAGTCTTAAACCCCTGCTGCCTGAGCTGATACGCCAGCAGATCTGTGCTGTGAGGGCTCGCGGTCCGGATCGACGCAACACCCTCTCCAGCAGAGAGAACCTCTGCACCCCACCTCGCTGTTCGCGTGCAGTTGCCTATCGCCTTCTCAAGCTCCTCTTTCAGACTAGTCTCCACCTTTTCTTCACCCATCACACATCACCCTCTTGGTCTTCTCCTTCAATTTTTGCCATCTTTAGAGGGCGTCGTAGACGCGCTGAAAATCAACTTGGTTATCCTTCCTCGAGACCTCGAAGACCACGCCCATCCGTTCGGGGAGGACGTAGGCCCGGAATCCCTCGTCACCCTGATCGTCCCACCAGTAGGTCAGCTCGATCTCGCCTTGATCCTCTGGGTCGCCGGCGTAGGGCTCGTAGCCGATCCCGGCACGGTCGAGGAACTCGGCGAACTCATTCTCACTCCCAAACACCCTTACCATTCCACTTCCCGCCATCTTTTTCACCTCAACAACTCTCTCAGTGTCTCTTCTGGGATAGTGTTTCTTTTTTCTTTCCGCAAGCCGCTTGTTCCGCCTTCCCAAGAAATAGTTGTCTTAGTCGTGAGACCAACATTATCCTGAAATTCCTTACCTAAAACAAAGATCCCATCTCTGTCCTTATCTTTATCTCTGATAAAAACAGTTCTTGGTTCCTTGAGTTCCTTGGATTCAGTTATATTGGGTTCCTTGGATTCAGTTATATTGGGTTCCTTATCAGTTCTCGGGAGTCTGTCTTTCCCCCATGTTCCTCCAGTGTCAAGTTGCCACCCTTTAGTGGCACAGATCAAATCGAACTTTTTCTGATACTTGTTCCTAGTATCAGTAGGCATTTTCTCGCTCCCTCTCGATCTCTTCCACTGTCATGCCAGCGAAGCTACACTCTTCTGAGCATTGCCAGCACCAGACGTGGACGTTGATATCCGTTAGAGTCTCTGGGCAGATCGCAATCAAAGCGCCGTCGTGTCGTTCATAGGTTTTCGGAGTCTTCATTTTTCCCATTTTTTCACCTCCCTGTGATCCAGATTCCCATTGACTACAGGAGTTTATCCCTGCAGTCACCTTTCTACTGCAGCGACAGATCCCCAGTGGGTAGCTCTCTCTGGTCACCTTCCAGAGCCTGCAGGTTCCACAGGACATCTCTTGCAGACTTCGCTCCTGATCCTGTTCAGTTATCTTAGGCATTTTTCTACCTCCCTGTAGGATAATGTGTCGCAAGAAGTATATAAAATTTATTATAATTTCCATCGCGCTGATCTATGGAGTTCTAGATCGCCAAGTCGTCCTAGCCGTGAACATCTTATCCTCTGGCGGTGAGCCTAAAGATGCGTACTTAACGGCTATACCAACACTCATCCATCCGAACCACTCTAACAACCTATGGAGTGAGAATGAGTACTCAAGAGCTAATTGGCTAGCTCTCTGCGCCCTAAACCAGTGAGGATATATGTTCCTAGGTTTCATACTTTTATCAGTTGGCATAAATTCCCTGACCCTTGACCCGTATTTCTCAATCATAGGATCTAGTGAAACTATAAAGTTATACCAATAGTTATATCCATACTTAAATACAGTTTCATCTTCGCATATATTTAGCCATCCCAATAGATATTTAACTAAAGGTTCGTCTTTAGGAAAGAAGAATGTGCGAGTTTTATATAAACGCCTAGTAAGCCAAATTTTCCTTTCGAATATTTTTCTTTCTTTGTTATAATGCCACAAAAATTCTCGACTTGAAGATACCACAGGTTTATCTGAGTATAAAATATCGTAATCTACCTTCTTGTAATGTTTAAGTACTGGCAAATTTTCAACATATATTCTATCTGGCGAAATATCTAATCTAATATTACTTTTCTTGAGTGGCGGAGAAATTTCTTCGTTATTTTTTCCGTATAAACCTATGATTTCCCTTATTCTAGCCCCAAATAGAAATAATGTTGAAATAAAAGCTTGATGCATAAGTACGTCATTTTCAGTTATCTCTCTTGGCGGTCTGCCAGCTTTATTTTTATCGTAGCTTAACCAACCTATTCTCTTTGGGAATTTCTTATTTAGAACTTCTCTAGTTTGCTCTACCAAATCTATGAGGTAATCCCATCCCGCGAAGAATGAAACGTCTCTGGTTGCCGCTCCTCTTCTATAATCTGGTCTTAGGCTCCTGATTAACGGACGAGGAATTTCTGGAGTTGTCAATGATGGTCAAGTAAAATGTTAAATATATAACATTTATTTAAATCTTCAGATGCTCAGCACTCCATAGCAAAATAGTTCCAGCGGTTTACATATTTATAAAAAATACAGTTGGACTTCAGCTTCTGATCAATATCAGCTTAACCCTAGGGCTTTCTTGGTATCTTCAGATAGAAATTGTGGATAAATATCTGAAATAGCTTTTAACAGTAGCCACCTCACTGTTGCAGATCTATGTCCATCCATTCGCAGGCTCTTGATCTTGTCTACCATTTCAACAAGATCCTTTGGCAGCCAGACAGTTGTACCTTCCACTATGAGTCGCCCGTTCACTTTGACTCTGTCGTGAGTTTTCCGACTCTCATCCACACGGCTATCGTGACTATCACTGCGGCTAGACTCAAAATTGCTATACCGTAGAGGAACGGTGGATATATCGTCTGCGTTGTTTGAAGGTCGTTTATGCCGTCTTTCATGTTGTCTAAATCGCTTCTGAGCGATCCTACTGTTGTAGTTATTGATTGCGCAGTAGTGTTCATTGCAGTAAGGCTGGTCTGTATCTCAGTCACTAAAGTATCTATTTTAGCCTTGACGTCTGCACGAGCGTCGGTGATCGCGGACTTTATGGTGCTATCCGTCGTAGAGAGTTCCGAACGCATAGTAGTTACAGTTGACTGAATGTTGCCCAAGGTTGTAGATATACTGTTTAACGTGCCGCTGAATCCGTTGATCGTAGTGATGGTCGCTGTCAAGTTACCACTCAGCCAATCCATTCTCGTGACCAGCGCAGACATATTATCTCGCACATCTAAAGACAGGTTTTCTACGGTTGCATTAACTTGCCTTATCGTGTTGTTTAGCTCTTTGCAATAATCAATAAGTTTTACATCTGATGCATTGATCTGACGTATGTTGATTGTCTGGTTTTCCTTTACGTGATTCTCTGATAGCAATATCAAATCGGACAACGATGCATTTACATTATTAACTATTGTGTTTAAGCTAGTTATTCCAGTTTGCACCGTATCTATTTTTGTCTTAACTGAATTCAACGTGGCATTCATATTCGCCAGAGTTGTTTTTATTCCTGAAACGTCTGTTTGCAGTGTAGATACAGCAATATTTATGGAGTCAATTCCAAGTTGAATTGTGTCTATCGAATCTAAAACTGTGATTTTAAGTCCTGGTATGTTATCGCTTAGGGTTTTAGAAACTTGGAAAGACTCTATTTCTGTCACTGTGTCTGGGCTGATAGTTGCAGTTACCACTATGAGGTATGTTCCAACGGTCGTTGGAATTGGGCTGTATGTCGCTTTGTATATCCCTGTCGAAACAGATGAGAAAGTTAAGTCCTTGTCAAGCCCAGTTGGCGGATGCACATATCCAGAAATATCAGTCGTTACGTCAGCGACATCAGTTGGTACTCCGTTGACCTTTATCAGAACGTAAATTGTCGCTGTTTCGGCAGGAAAGTATAGGCTTCCACATCGTATTTCTACTTCAAGCGCAAGTTGTGCGTGGACTACCGGCGTTATAGTCCCAACCAATAGCAGAAATAGCCACGATAACTTAACCTTGTTTTTCATACATTACCCTCGACCTGCCGTTACCGCTTGCGGCAGGTTTCGCAGGATGGCGCCTGCTCTTCAGGAGGTCTTGTTTGTCGGGTTCGAGTAGTATGTCGCAGCCTTTAAGCTGTCTCGACTCACTCTTTAGTTAATTATTGCTATTATATTTATCTAAAACTATATAAAAATTTCACTCAACCCAGCTTTTGATGTCCATATCTTGCGGTTTCAGCTCCGGATCAACTTTCGTAAATCTGAAAACCAACAACTTGGATTCGTAAGCACCTAGATATACCCCCTGATGCTGGATTTCAGAGAAGCGGTGTTGGGTAAAATTCACATAGACGGTGTAAACGCCAGCTTCGCCGTAGTTCTTCACTGTTACGTTGATGTACATCACGCTGTCGTTTTCTTGCTTCAACCCGAAGGTTTGCTCAACGACGTATACACGAGTTGGCGGTTTTGTGTAATACATGATGATAATGGCAGCCGCCATGAAAGAGACAATCAACAGAAAGCATACCGCTCCAACAAAATATATTTTGAGTCTCACGTTCACTTACCTTTTCTCGGGTGTTTCCACTTGATTTTGACTTTCTTATGTTCTTCCTTCAAGCGCTTAATCCAGCGTTTTCTGCGTCTCTTTTCAGCGTACATACCTACGCTGCCAGTTAAAACTAATATTGCTACGATAACGAAAGCCAAGGTCTGCAATGAAAACTCCTTGATTTTTTCAGCAACAACAGAAGTGGCGTTGGTAAGTCCGCCCCAAAGCGTCGCTATGAATCCCCCTACTACTGTCGGTGGAGGAGTGACTATTGGCGTAGTCGTTATTGGTGGACGTGTTATGTAAGTGCCTCCAGGTACTACTGCTGGCGGTACTAGCCTTAAAACTTCACTTATGAAACTCGTCATCTGTTGTATAGTTCTACTTACTAGAGTTGACCTTGATATGTAACCAACCAGAGACTGAGTCGCTTCGACGACACGTGTAAGCACTGCTCCTTTAGTCCAAGACGAGATGCTTCCAAAGCTGGTTACAGAAGTAACTATCCTCTGGAATACTAGCGTTCTGATGGAGTTTGAAGCATAGCCTATGAATTGAGATATCGCTCTGGTTACACTAACGGTTCTCACTGTGTCTCCCACGCAACTCTCTGTCGCTTGCAAGATCCTCGATATTGACAGGCTCTTACTTACAGATGAGGCAAAAGTCTCTACGATGGACACTATCCTGCTGGTCACGATCGTTCTTGACACGACGCTAGTAAAGTCAGTTATGATATGGATTATCCTTGACAACGCTATTGATCTAGATACGCTTGAACTCGCTGAATATATTTCTTGCATTGTCCTCGTGACGACAAAACCTCTTATTGTTTGACTAGTGTACGTAGCCAATTCAATCACACTTCTCGGAAATACAGAAGCGCGTCTGCTTATGGTAGTCCATTCCATAGCAACTGAAGCTATTCTTGATGTCTCTAATGTTCTCGCTGCTCTGCTTGTCCAACTTGTGGCGGCTTGGGCTATTCTAGAAAGGCTTATAGACTTGACTACTTCAGAAAGTACCGTGTATGTTTCTTGAATAACACGAGTTATAATGTAACTCCGTAGTGACTCTGAAGCGTACGTTGCAACTTCTACTAATGAACGTGAAAACGAAGTGACCCGCAGAGAAATAGCCGTATAAGTTGAAGAGACTGATACTATGCGTATCTGAGTTACTCCACGCAATAGAGAAGAAGTGAAGTTGAAGCTCACGGCGGATATTCTCGTTATTACGTACATGCGTATAGCATCAACGCTCTGTTGCAAGCTAGCTGTCACTGAGCGAGTTAATATCAATGCTCGTTCTGATACGCTTGACCAAGAGACTGAAGCTGTTGGAATTCTGACACAAGTCAGCGTTCTCAAGCTCTGCGCTGAAAACGTGGAACTCTCAGTCAATGTTCTGTTATAGACACCTGCGTGGATCAGTTGGTAGATCGCTGAGCTGGTTTGCGTAATTATCTCCAGTATGTTGCGGTTGAAACTCGCCGACTTAGTGAGGACTGAATATGCTTGGACTGTTTCTGCTAGGTTCCTCACGCCTACTAGGATACGTTGAGCTTGACTTGATAGTGAAATTGAGACCTGAGCTGCACGAGAGAGGACAATTGTGCGTATCAGGTTAGCCGATCCAGTAGCTATCTCTTGAAGTGTCCTCTGTTGGACGATTGATCTGGAAACTGAAGGTATATGCGTAATCGTCTCTGCCACTGAACGGAACACCACCAGCGCCTTCGCAGCCAAGCTTGAAGCAGTGTACGACGTAGTTATGATTCTCTGTATTACTACCGTTCTCATCGGAGACGCCACGAAGCTATGGCTTGACGCTGCAATTCTTTGAGAAACCAAGGTTCGCATAGCGGTTATAGACTGCACTAAAGATCCTGCGAGATTTCTGGTTAAAACCTGTGCTTTGGTTACTACGCTTGAAAATCCAATGTTGGCAGCGACGGTTCTCGTAAAAGCAATTGTTCTAGATAGGACAGATGATAGTGTTGAGCTTGCGGCAGAGCTTCTTGAGAATACTATTTGACGTAGGCTCTGCGTGGACATAGTCACAGCTTCTGCTTGACTTCTCCTGAAAATGCTAACCCTAAGAGGTTGAGATGATAAGCTCTGGCTCTGCTGTATCACTCTGCCATGAACCGATACTTTGATTGCAGACGCTACGGCTGAAAGTGTTGCTGTAATGGCTCGTAGAAAAGTGACGACTACGTCTGAAAGGCTTGAATATGTGGCGGATTCCTGCAATATCCGTATGAGAATCGAGGCACGTTTGATAGACTCAGAACACGTCATTATAGCTGTATCTATCCTTAACGCCGTGTATTGTCGTGTAGCCGAGCTTGACAAAGTAGCCAAGGCACTGCTGATGCGACTTATGATCGAAGATTTGATAAGTTGACTTGTAACACTGCCTATAGCAGTGACGATTTTGCTGAATACTCCTAAACGTAAAAGGCTAGCCGAGTCGGCAGATGTAACCGCGAGCTTGCGGCCTATGACAGATGCCCTTAAAGGTTGGCTTGTATACTGCTCAGTGATGGTTGTTACCCTAGTTATGACGACAGACTTCCCGACTTGAGATGAGAATGTCATAATTTCTACCCGAACACGGGAGAACACGCCTGCGCGGACTATAACTGAGCTTAAACTAGCTGTCGCTTGTAGAACCCTTCCGAAATTTCCAGACTTCAACAAGGAAGACGAAAACGTTACGGCTTCTGTTAAGGCACGTGAGTATATGTTCCCAAAAGACAACGAATCATAATAAACATTATACGTGCTTCCAGTGTAGTGCGTCCAGATGTAGTCTATGCGGTTGGTCGTGGTGAGACTGACGCTGGGATAGTTTTCGTTCCCTGTCGTTGTAACCTGCGTCTCGCTGCTCCAAGTTCCGCCAGAGTATTTTATCCTGTAAAGGTTACCAGATTTGATGTACCACAGATATAGGTCATTGTTCCCACAAGCTGACACTGCCGATCTGACATCCGAGCTTAACCCTGTGGGGCTCATATTCGAATCAACATCACTTGCACTTATCGTTCCAGTGGGAATAGAAGTTGAGGCAGCCGTAACACCTTGAGTGTAGACTATGAACGTCTTAACAAGATACGTGCCGCTCTCCTCACTTCCCCAGCTTCCATGAGAAGGCTCAGGATCAATATACTTCGCAATAGCGAGGAAGTCGTACGATTGGTAACTTGTCGTTGTACTACTCTTGTATGCCTCTAAGCCATGTTTCGTCTGCGTTGTAAGCGATGAGTCCGTCGTGCTTACAGATGCCAAAAGCGTATAGGAATCCGAGTAAGCATATGCTTTCAAAGAAGTACCCGATACCCCAAACTGCACTCTATACCATGTATTTGTGTTTACAGTCATCGATGTTTCAGATATTGAAGACCACGTACCACCCACTTTCTTCTCAATAGCGAGCTTCTCATAATATTCCTTCAGTAACCCATCGTACCAGTTCGAGATGTCGCCCAATCTTGCACCTGCTCCTGCTGCTGAATCCGTTATGCCTATGTTGCATCTTGTCAATATGAGAGCATTTGTCACTCCGACATCCTTAACTGCGAAGGCATCCCCAGCCGTGTTCGGAGTCCATTTGATAATACTGTTGGCTGTGTCTCGTGACCAAGTGCCCGCTCCATAGAAGGTAAGGGTTTCTGTCGAGGAGTCAAAATGGTCGAAGAAGAGGAATGTGTCAGTTCCACTGCTCGTTGTCGTGGCACTAGGGTTTCCATAATAGATGTATATCGTTGCTGGATTGGTGCTCAAGTCATTAGGAACTTTCACCCAAAAGACTGCAAAGTTATTAGATGTGTAGGTTTCCATCCAGTAGCTCAGGAGGGTTGTTCCATCACTTCCCGTAAAGCGCACATCACCGAAATCCGTTCTGGACTTATGACCCAGATGAACGTTGTTTCCACTATCAGTACCAGAGAGTATTTTGATGCTAGCCGAAGCGTAGGATGGGCTGCTCTCTCCACCTAGGACGAGATTTGAACCGTCAACGAGAATCATCGCTTCGGTGTAATGATTATTGACAGCATGGCTTTCCAACTGTGTGCCCGTTAGAGAATAGAAGGCAACGAAACCACTAGTATTGCCATCCCTCACATTGCAAACGAGGATTTCATTTCCATAAGGTATAGCGAAACAGTGTTGTTCAGCTCCTGATGAAAATATAGAAAGATCACTGGTGACAGTATTAAAATTAGTTCCATCATCAGAATATTTAAGAACGAAATGATAGCTTGGGGTACTGTACGGTAAGGTAACGGCTAATCTAGTAGTTGAGCTTCTGATGTAAGGAAATATAAGGAAGCCTGGGTCTGTGGTGTCAGAATTCGAGAGAATGGTTGTGAAAGATGAACTCAAGTCCCACTTCAGCACATCAAAGTAGAACTTCTTGTTAGACCTTAGAATGTACATGTATCCGTTAAAGTAAGTTATTCTCACCTCTGGCTCTGTACTGCCAGAAAAGGTCGGCAGATCGATGACAGTCCAGTTCGATGGGTTCAGGATGTCTGCTGGCAAGCACTTCAAAAGCTTGTTTGACCAAGTACCTGCATGAGGCACCAAGTAGAAATAAGATCCCGCATATATTACATCAGTAATATAGTATGTGTTCGCCGTTGTAGACCATGACCACGTACTGGACGAAACATCATATGTCGCAATGAAAGCCGTTGTAGAGTCTTGATGCCCATAGAACAATAATTTATTTGGTAGCTGATTCGGAAAAGTTTTCATA
>Ga0315268_10008190_pt1 | contig 10948 bp, 12 predicted proteins | sample C1_top_MG_FD_204535 | JGI IMG/M metagenome (GOLD analysis project Ga0315268, IMG submission 204535) | Sediment microbial communities from Yellowstone Lake, YNP, Wyoming, USA - C1_top | ecosystem: Environmental > Aquatic > Freshwater > Lake > Sediment | place: USA: Wyoming | collected 2017-08-01 | reverse complement strand
CCTTGGTCATCTGCGCAACTCATTTCTCACCAATCGATTTGCGGTAAATGAAGCAAAGACCATGCACAGCTGGCTTGACCGCGAACCGGAGGGTATCGTGGATGCGGTCGCAGAGCAGTTCGGCATAAAAACCACGGCGGGAGACAGAACGGGAAAAGGTGAAGTGGGAGGGGCTGGCGGTGGAAGCGGCGGAAGAAAGACCATGGTCAGCCTTCCGGTCTATCTGCGCAACAGCCCGAGATCGCCGCATTACCAGCTGATAAACAGGACGCTGCTGCACGGCAGGGTAGAAATAACGTCACACGAGAAGAAACGCCTTGTGGAGGAGGCCGTCCGAAGGCACATAGAAACCATTGCCCTGGTGAAGGACCCTCCAGACATCATCAAGGAAGCAGGTGCAAAAATCCTCGCGGAACTCCCGAAAAATGAAAGCAGGATCGAAGTGAAGGAGGGAGACCATCCGCCGTGTGTCATGAAGCTTTTGGAAAGCCTCAACAAACATGAGAACCTGCCGCACCAGGCAAGGTGGTATCTGGCCACCTACTTCCTTACCATAGGATCGAACGAGGATGAGATCACGAAGATATTTTCCGGTGCACCGGACTTCAGCGAGAAGGTGACGCGCTACCAGGTAGCGCACATAAAGAAGAAAGGATACAGCGTGCCTTCCTGCGCAACGGTGCAGACCTACGGCCTTTGCTGCGCCCTGTGCCGCATCGGAAGCCCGCTGAAATGGCACAGGCTTGACAGCGAAAGGAAAGCGAGAATAAAGGCGTAGAGGGGGATGGCCATGAAGCGCTATGAAAAAGCAGCGGATGAAGCGGGAAAACAGAAAGGCATGAAACCATGAGACCCCAGGACAGGCAGATGGCGCTGAACGTATTCGCAAAATACTATGAGCAGGCGGATTTCCGCATACCGCGGCTGGAGCAGCGAGAGTTCGGCATAGGCAACCTGAAGAAGATAGATGCGCGGCACCTCTGTTTCGCCAGCCTTGGGGATTTCAGGCGCTACCTCTGCGCCAACACGCCCATGTTCGTTTCCCATTCGACATCCTACTATGAGTTCCCAGGGGCGACGCCCATACAGAAAAAGCAGAGGCGCGGGGCAGACCTGGTTTTCGATCTGGACATCCATGCGGAAGGGAAATACGGGGCCTTTTTCCTGCTGGACAAGGTCAAGGAGGAGCTTGTACGGCTCGTCGATGATTTCATAATAAACGATTTCGGCTGCAAAGAGGTGATGGTCGCGTTTTCGGGCAACCGCGGCTACCATGTCCATGTGAGGGATGAGGAATTCCTGCCCCTTGGCGGCGACGAGCGGCGCGAGCTCGTGGATTACGTGATGGGCAACGGCCTTGACTATCTCCAGTTCTTCAGCAGTGCGGATACGAAACCGCCCCGGCTGATGGGCCCGAGGCCGGAGGAGGGGGGCTATCGGGGAAGGATGGCCAGGGGGACGATCAGATTGCTCACGGAAAAACCAGCCGCCATCTCGCGGTTGTTCTCCAACGAAAAACAGCGCGATTTCTTCATCAGCGGGATCCGGGACGGCAACTGGAGCAGGACATCGCTGAAGTTCGAGGATCTCAAGAAGAAACTCGGAATCGTGGCGGAGACGCTGCCGGTCAGTTCGGTCAATACGGACGCTGGTGTCACCCAGGATCTGAGCAAGCTCATACGGGTGCCGAACAGCATCCATGGCGAAACCGGACTGGTGGCAAGGATCGTGGAGGATGTTTCGAAATTCGAGCCGCTGCGGGATGCGTTTATTGAAAATAAAGAGATCGTCCAGGTCAGATTCACCGAGGACGTGCCGGCTCTTGCCATCGGTGGCGAGACGCTCGGACCATTCAAAAAAGATGAGAAAAAGGAGATGGCGCTTCCGGTCGGCATGTTCTACATGCTAAAGGAAAGCGCAGAAGCTGTTTCTGACTGAGCGCGTTACTTCCTAGCCGGAGCACCCTCGCTCTTCGGCAGGGTGATCCTAGGCGGGATAAGCGGAGCGGTGAGGCCAAGAACCCGTGCAAGAAGCGTGCCGTTCGCGCTGCCGCTGTAGTTGACCGCGCTCAGAACGAGTTCGGCATAGCTGTCCGGAATCTTCTTGTTCTTCTTCCAGGTGTCCACCACTTCCTTGGAGAGCTTGTCGTCCTCCCTTGCGATGAGTACGCCTTTGATCTGGAGGTTGCCGACCTTCTCCTCGTAATTGGCTGTGTAGATATAGGTTATCTCAAGGCTGCCTTCCTGCAGCTTGACATCGTCAAGGGTGATGTTTATGCTGAGCCCTTTGATGTTCTCCCTGCTCGGGCGGCTTCCGCTGATCTCCAATATCCTTTCACCAACAATCATTCAGTTCGCCTCCTGATACCAGTTTTTTATTGGTTGTATCAAATTCGAGTAATGTAGTGTATGTAGAGAGGATTAAAAAACTATTTCCTACCAAAAAACGTTAATGACTTCTTTTGATCAGATACTCTCAAAAAGATCCATCTTCAGGAATGTGTCAGCGCTCTCCCCCCATTATGTGCCGAGGGAGCTGCCGTTCCGGGAGAAGCACATGAACGAGATAAAGAGCGTGCTTTCGCCTGCGCTGAAGGGGCAGAAGCCGCGCAACCTCATCATCTATGGAAAAAGCGGCACAGGAAAGACCTGCTGCGTGAAACGGGTGATGGAGGAGTTCATCCAGATCGGAAAGGAGCGCGGTGCGGCGATGCACTACATCAACTGCAGGATATACGGCTCGCGCTACCGGGTGCTGCAGGGCGTCCTCAAGAATTACGTGCCGGAGCTGGAGAAGGCCGGTTTTGGCCTTCCCTTCCTCTATGAGAAGCTCATAGAAGCGGCAACCAACGGAAGCCAGGCCCAGGGGATCCAGATGGTGCTGGTGCTTGACGAGATAGACATGGTGAAGGATCTGGATGAGCTGGTGTACACGCTGACCCGTTCCAATGACGAGATAAAGAAGGGTGGCGTCAGCATTGTGGGCATCTCCAACAAACTCTCCTTCAAGGATGCGCTTGATCCGCGCAGCCGCAGCAGCCTCTATGAGACCGAGATGGCGTTCGAACCCTACACCGCGGAACAGCTCCAGAAGATAATCGCCAACCGGGTGGAGGAGGGATTCGAGAAGGGGGTTGTGGAGTCTTCCGCCATAAACCTCACGGCGGCGGTAACCTCCCAGGAAAGCGGCGATGCGAGATATGCGCTCAAGCTCATCAGCAAGGCAGGGGAGATGGCGGAACAGGAGGGAAAGGGGAAGGTAACGGACAAGGAGGTGGAAGCGGCCCGGAAGAAGGTGGAGCTGGACATGATAATCGAGACCATAAACACCCTGCCGGAAATGCACAGGCTCGTCCTCTATGCCATCGCAACGCTATCCCAAGCAGGCAGCAGGTACTCGCGGCTTGAAGGGGTCGAAAGCGGCTTCCTGTTCTCGGGCGAGGTCTATGAGGAATATGAAAAGGCGTGCAACAAAATCAGGAAAAAGCCCAAGAGCACCAGGTGGTACCGCGAATATCTAAATGACCTGGAAATTCTCGGCCTCATTACCACAACGCCAAGCGGCAAGGGTATACGCGGCCAGACCACGCTGGTGAAGATAGTGCAGGACCCCCAGAGCATCATCGCCCTGCTGGGCAAGGGACTCTTCTCGGCAATTTGAATCCCGATCCGAATCTGGCGAGATCGACCATTCCGTTTTTTACAATCACTCCTTCCTTTTTCAGCAGGCGGATCTTCCCGGCCCGCCCGTGCGTGAAACCGCCAACATCACCATCGCTCCGGATGATGCGGTGACACGGAACGCGGGACGGAGGAAATGGATTTTTGTTGAGGGCATTGCCGACAGCGCGAACGGCCCTCGGCGAACCGATGACCCTGGCGATGGCAGCATAGGTGGAGACTTTGCCTCGGGGAATGGAAGCGCAGGCCGAGTAGACGGCGCGGCTGAAAACGCCTAGAGATCCCGGTCTCGCGATGCCCGTGGATCCACGTCTCGCGATAGCCACTTTTCATCCTCCGAAATCATTTGACATCACTGAGCTCATCCACCAGCCGGATCATGTTTATCTTGCCGTATTTTTCCACATGGATGATGCCCCGGTCGTCGAGCTTTTTCACAACCCGGTGCGCCTTCAGTCTCGACATGCCTGGCATGCGGGCGAGCTCGGACTGGGTGGTCCTTCCTTCCTTTTCCATCAGCAGGGTGACAGTCTGCCGCTCATCCTCGCTGAGGAAGCGCATGATGATGCCGATGTTGGTCTTCACGACCTGTTTCTGCTTCTCTATGGTGGCATTGAGAACGCTATAAACTATGAGGCCAGAGCAAAGGCCGAAAAGGCCCATGAGCACCATGAACTGGATATGATAATCCATGAAAGGCCTGAGGAAATCAGGGACACGCTGGCCTTCTGAAGAAAGCGCATAGGCGAAAACAAGAACTGTGACAAGGAAGATGAAAACGGATACTACGATAAGCCCAAGTACTATCCTTTTGCCATTATCCATGACGAGAAAAATGATTGTTTCATTATTTAATATATATTGTTTCAGCGGAATGAAACAGCAGAAAGGAACCGAATGATGAGGGGTGATCAATTGAATGATCAATTTAAAGATGGCATAACCGTTCAGAAAAACACGCTTCTGCTGCTGATCGGACTCGCACTGGCTTTGCTTGTCGGGGCATCCATAGCAGCCGGGTCGGCAGGTCAAACCGGGCAAACAGCAGACATGGCTTTGGGCAAGGAAAATGCCAACCAAGCGGTCGCAGGCAACACAGCCGCAACCGCGCAAACCAGTGAAGCCGTCCAGACCGAAGAGCAAAGTGGGAGCACACAGGATATCTACATCCGCGCCCTGAACAATGGCCAATATGACAGGGAGGAGATAACGGTGAGGAAAGGCACCATGGTTAGACTGCACTTCACCGCTGATTCCGATGCCGGATGCGGAAGGCAGCTGGTAATCTATGGCCTTGGTGTGAAGGCCTATTCTAAAAATGGCGAGGAAGCTGTGGTCGAGTTCACACCAAAGGACGCCGGAACCTACGAATATAGCTGTGGGATGAGGATGTGGGGGCCCGGCAGGCTTGTGGTAGCCTAGAATATTCCGGGGCAGATAATAGTGGGGTGATGATGGATGGAGAAAATGCTGAAGGTTGAAGGGATGCATTGCAGATCGTGCGAGATGCTCCTGGCGGATGTAATATCTGAAATCGAAGGGGTGGAGAAGGCGAGTGCAAGCAGGATAGAAGACGCCGTTAGGGTTGTCTGCAAAGACGAAAAAACGCTGGAGTCAGTCAGGAAAGCCATTGAAGGGGAAGGGTACAGGGTGGTTTAGGGTGAAGGAATTTGAACTGAAGCTCAAAAACATGTCCTGCGGGTCCTGCGAGAAGGTCATCAGGAAGGCAGCTGAGAACAACCAGGCGAAGATCAAAGAGATCGACATCGACAGCGGACGGATTTTGGTGGAATGCGAGGAGGACCGCATCGAACCGCTGATACAAGAGCTCGCGGAGAAGGGATTTGGTGATGGCGGGGAAACGCCAAGGGGCGATCCAGGCAGGGTGAAAAAATACATTTTGGCGGTGATAGGAGGCGATCCGCAGGTAGAGGTAGAAACAACGCTCATGAACTATTCCCTCGCATCGATCGCGGTGCTTGCCATCATCGGCGCCATCGGCTATGGCTTTGCGCTTAATGGGATTTCCGCTGAAAGCGCATATCTTCCTATCCTTGTTCTTACGGGGTTAAGCTCTGTCATCATGGTTTTTTCCTACCATCACATGGATTGCTATAGGAAGACTCTGTCCTGCACAAATGGCATGATGATCGGCATGACAATGGGTATGATGTCCGGATTTATGTCCGGTGCGCTTGTTGGAGCCACAAACGGCATGTTCATAGGATCAACGGCGGGGGTAGCTGTAGGAATATTGTTTGGCGGCAACCTTGGCCGCTATGGCGGGATCATGGGGGCAATGGAGGGCATAATGGCAGGCCTGATGTCCGGCACCATGGGGGCGATGCTTTCGGTCATGATGATCAACGACAACCTTATGGCATTCCTATATCTGCTGTTCGCCATGTGCGCAGTTTTGGTTGGGGGACTAAGCTACATGATGCATCGCAAGGCAGGACCGGTCAGGGGAACAGAATTTAAAACGACATTCGTTCAGTTCCTTTTCATGAGTGTGGCGCTCGCTGCTGTGATGGCTGCTCTGATGCTGCTGGGCCCGAAGGGACCCGTCACATATCCATAGAAAGGGGCACACTATGAAGAAAATCACTATACCCGTGTCTGGAATGGATTGCGCTTCCTGTGCCGCTAACATCGAGCGGAGGCTCAAAAAACTCGAGGGTGTTAAAAGCGCCAACGTAAATTTTGCCACCAACAGGGCCACAGTGGAATACGAGGAAAGAGTCAGCGCACCAGGTGATTTCAAGGAGGCCATCGAAAGCCTGGGCTATGGTGCGGACATCCCGGAGGAAGCGCCGAAAAAAGGCATTGAAAAAATTTACCTTCACGTCATCGGAATGGATTCGCTGCATTGCGCAAACATCGTTGAGAAGACATTGAAGCGGACGGAAGGCGTCGTCAAGGTTGAGCTCAACTTCAACCTGGAGAAGGCGGTGGTGGACTACGACCGGTCGAAAACAGATTTCACCAGGATTAGGAAGGCCATCGTGGATGCCGGCTATGATGCGGAAAGCATGGAGCTGGAAGAGGGGGTGGACAAGGAGAAGATCGCAAGGGAGAAGGAGATCGATGATCTGAAAAAACGTGTCACTTATTCTGCGATTCTCACTCTGCCGGTCCTGCTGCTGGCGCTTCCGGAAATGCTGAATGGCACCTACCAGCTCGCCTATCCGGAATTTTTCATGAAAAACATGGCGGCACTGCAGTTCTTCCTCTCGACGCCGATCCTCTACATTAACAGGGAATTCTTCACCCGCGGTTTCCGCGGGTTGATCAATCTGATGCCTGGCATGGACAGTCTCGTGGCGCTGGGTGTTGGCACCGCATACACCTACAGCGTTCTTGTCGGTTTCGGCTTCATCGAAGGCAGGATATACTACGAGACCGCTGCGCTCCTTGTTACATTCATAGTACTAGGAAAGTATCTTGAGGCAGTAGCCAAGGGAAAAACATCTGAAGCCATAAAGAGGCTTATCGGCCTTCAACCAAAGACCGCGCTTGTAATTCGAAACGGAAAAGAAACCGAGATAGCGATAAAGGAGGTTGTTGTCGGCGATATTATAATCATAAAACCCGGAGACAAGATCCCCGTCGATGGCATTGTGATTGACGGGGCCAGCAGCGTTGACGAGAGCGCGATTACCGGTGAGAGCATCCCGGTTCATAAAAAGAAAGGGGACCTGGTGATAGGCGCGACCATAAACAAGACCGGATCGTTCAAATTCAGGGCAACCAAGGTCGGAAGCGACACCATGCTGGCGCAGATAATAAAGCTGGTGGAGGATGCACAGGGCAGCAAGGCACCGATACAAAAGCTCGCGGACCTGGTGGCCGGCTATTTCGTGCAGGTTGTCATCGTACTGGCGCTGCTTGCATTCGGATACTGGTATTTCATAGGAGGGCAGACCTTTTTGTTCGCATTGACAATCCTTGTCTCCACGCTGATAATCGCATGCCCCTGTGCCATGGGTCTTGCTACTCCCACGGCAGTCATGCTGGGCACGGGCAAGGGGGCGGAGAACGGCATACTCATCAAAAATGCGGAAAGCCTCGAGCTGCTGCATCAGGTGAAAACGATCGTCTTCGACAAGACTGGCACAATTACGAAAGGGGAGGCGGTGCTTACAGACATCGTGCCATTTGGCATGAGTGAAGAAGAGCTGCTTAGGATAGCGGCATCTGCCGAAAGGAACTCGGAACACCATATGGCGCAAGCGATCGTGAGAAAGGCAACTGAGAAAAAGATAAGCATAAGCGAGCCTAAATCATTCGAGGCCATTCCAGGATACGGCGTTTCTGCGAGTTTCGGCAAAATCCGCGTGCTTATCGGAAATCTGGCGCTGATGAAAAAGGAGAAGGTCGCGGTGAACAAGGAGATAAACAAAGCCGTATTCGATCTGGAAGCGGCCGGGAAAACGGTCGTGATAGTAGCCGCGGAAGACCGTGTGGCTGGGCTGATCGCCATTGCTGATGTAATAAAGGAACACTCGAAGGAAGCGATAAGACGACTGCAAAAAATGGGCTATGAAACGGCGATGATAACCGGCGACAACGAAAGAACGGCCATGGCCATTGCAAAGGAAGTCGGCATCGATCGTGTCCTGGCCCATGTGCTTCCGGAAGACAAAGCCAACGAGATCAAAAGGCTGCAGGAGGAAGGCAGAAAGGTAGCTTTCGTCGGAGACGGAATAAACGACGCGCCGGCGCTTGCCCAGGCGGATGTTGGCATTGCCATTGGTGCCGGAACTGACGTGGCCATCGAAAGCGGCGGGGTTGTTCTTGTAAAAAGCGACCTGCGGGACATGGTAGCTGCAATGGAGCTGAGCAGCTACACCATGAAGAAGATAAAACAGAACCTCTTCTGGGCTTTCTTCTACAATGCAGTCGGCATCCCCATAGCCATGGGCATCCTGTATCCGGTTTATGGTTTTGGGTTCCCGATCTCCGGTTTCCTGCTGAATCCGGCTGTCGCCGGCGCAGCCATGGCGTTCAGTTCCGTGAGCGTGATGTCGAACAGCCTGCTGATGAGGGGCTGGAAACCGCGCAGATCTTAGCGGCAGGGCACTGGAACGTTTTTATCTTCCCATCGGAATAGGTAGAAGGGTGAGGCGCATGGAAACCGAAACACTGGAACAGACGTTCGACAAATACATGAAAGGCAAGATAGAATCCAAGGAAAAAAGGATGGGTCTGATCCTGAAATCCAAAATACCCGAGATGAAGGCGGGTTTGACCAAACGGATGTATGACGAGCTGGTGAAAGCGGGCTTCGGGAAAAAGGATGCGCTCACCATCATCTGTTCGGGCATCATGGAGGTTTAATCAGGTAATTAGAAATTCGCTAGGGGGGAGATTTGAACTCCCGAACGCTTGCGCGCAACAGGTCTTCGAGACAGGAGGAAAACCTCATGCCTTTTTCCAGGTTTTCCTCGCGACATCTGTCGCGGGGACCCAGAGAAACGAGAATTCGTTTCTTTAGGTCTGGCATCGGAAATACCGCGGCCAAAAAGCCTTTAGCAACCTGCCGCCCTACCGGACTAGGCGACCCCAGCGTGAAAACAATCTTCTAAGATTTGAAGATTTTAAGAATGTGATTTTGGTCTTCGCTTTGCAGTTTTAAAAAGAACATCTATTTCTCTAGACTACTGTGCCCCAGGCAGAAAGCCGCCACCTCTGCCCCATTTTGCGCGAAAGCGCCACGTGCATGCCCTTGTAGACCACGGTCGCTTTCTTCAGGGTTATGGTGGCCACGCCCTTTGACAGATCGCTTACGAATCCCACGCTGGTCGAGGTATGGACGTTCACAACCACCGGCTCATTCTCCCGCAGGGGTATGTTCTCCAGATCGGATCTTTTCAGAAGGTTGTATTTCACCTTGAGGACATCAACGGGCTCGGGCACTTCGCCTTTCCTTCCCACCACCGAGCCCACGAGCGCATCGGATTTGGTAAGGGTCGGATCGAGGGTGGTGCCTATGGCAACAAGGCCGCCGGACCGGGCACTCTCGAGCTTCTCAGTTTCCTCCATGAGGCTCATGATCTTGCACACGACAGGTGTTGATTTGGCGCCTTCCCTGCGGACGATTCCCGGGCGGATTTCGATGTCATCGCCCAGCTTCAGCACGCCCTGGACTATGGAGCCGCCCAGCACACCGCCCTTGAGATCATTTATCGCAGTTCCGGGTTTGTTGACATCAAAGGAACGGGAAACGTACATCCGGGGCTCGACGCCTTCGGGGTAGGCCGGGGGCTGCATCTTCTCGTTAATGGTTTTGAGGAGGATATCGATATTGAGATTGCAATTGGCCGAGATGGGTATGATGGGCGCGTTCTCGGCAGCTGAACCTTTCAGGAATTGTTTTATCTGGGCATAATTCTCCAGCGCTTTCTCCTTGCTCACCAGGTCTATCTTGGTCTGGACGACGATGATGTTTTTTATGCCGGTGGAGTTGAGGACAAGAAGATGTTCGGTTGTCTGCGGCTGGGGGCAGGGTTCGTTGGCTGCGATCAGGAAAAGAACGCCGTTAAGTATGCTGGTGGCCGATATGACCGTGGTCATAAGGGTCTCGTGGCCCGGTGCATCCACTATGGATATCTTGCGGAGGAGTTTCGCTTTCTCTCCGCATTTGGAACATTTGTTGTCTTTGGTATATAGGTCACATTTGGGGCAATGATAGATATAGGCGTCAGCATAGCCCAGACGGATGGAGATACCACGTTTTATCTCTTCGCTGTGGGTGTCTGTCCATTTACCAGTGAGGGCCTGTGTCAGCGTCGTCTTCCCGTGGTCGACATGCCCCAGCATGCCGATATTCATGTCCGCCTGCATTATTTCTTCTCCTTCTCCTTCTTGGGGAAGAGCTGGTCGAGCGGGGTGGCTCCGGCCTGGACCACCTTCGCATTAACCTGCACGATCTCGGAGGAGTAGGTATTGCCCCGGAAATACTTGCGCCTGCGTTCTCCCTTCCGCTTCGCTTTGAAACCTACGCCCTTGCTTGTGAGCGAGAATTTTTTTGCCTGGCCATGGATTTCCTGGCGCATGGGGAAACCGCTGCCATCGCTTCCGCCGGTAAGTTCGAGGCCGTAGCCGGCCGCGCCTATCACATTGCCATCCAGCGCATCTCCGATCCTCTTGCCGGAGATCTGAGCTTCCTTTTCTTTTGGTATTTCGGTCTGGTAGCTTTTTCCGCTGCCTGGCTCAGAGATAACTATCCGCATGTGTTCACCTCATAGGTAAGTAGAATGCAGAGC
>Ga0315268_10008189_pt1 | contig 10949 bp, 10 predicted proteins | sample C1_top_MG_FD_204535 | JGI IMG/M metagenome (GOLD analysis project Ga0315268, IMG submission 204535) | Sediment microbial communities from Yellowstone Lake, YNP, Wyoming, USA - C1_top | ecosystem: Environmental > Aquatic > Freshwater > Lake > Sediment | place: USA: Wyoming | collected 2017-08-01 | reverse complement strand
CTCCATCAAGTTTGAGGTCTTTGCTGGAAAGGACTGCCGGCTGCTCATCAGCGGGCTGCTGGAAAAAATTGGCAGTCCGGATACCCGACTTCGCTTGAAGCGGCGTTCTGAAAGCGGGGCTTTTATCACATCCGAAACCATGGAAGAGGTGGCCGATCACGCCGGCGGATTTGCTTTGATCGGCCGGGTGAATGCCCGGGATAAGAACATCGCCTTGGAATCGGATCTTTTCGGTATCGGACACCGGGTGGTTCATGGCGGCGATTTGTTCCAGGATCCGACCCTGATTACCGCGCCGGTTGTTGCGGCTATCCGAAGGCTCATTCCTCTGGCCCCGCTTCATAATCCATCCAACCTTTTGGGCATCGAGATTCTGCGGAAGTCGTTTCCCCGGGTACCCCAGGTGGCGGTCTTCGACACCATGTTCCACCAGACCCTTCCGCCCCAGGCCTATCATTACGCCCTTCCCTATGAACTCTATGAAAAGCATCATGTCCGCCGGTACGGATTTCATGGCACCTCCCACTTCTATGTGGCCAAAGAAGCGGCCAGGCACCTGGGCCGGCCCTTTGAGAAAACCAGCCTGATCACCCTGCATCTCGGCAACGGGGCCAGCGCCACAGCCATTAAAATGGGCCGAAGCATAGATACCTCCATGGGGCTTACCCCTTTGGAAGGCCTGATTATGGGGACCCGATGCGGAGATATCGATCCGGCCCTTCACTTTTACCTGCTGCGCGAAACCGGGACGACCCCGGAGGAACTGGAGGGGCTCCTCAACTCCCGCAGCGGGCTCAAGGGGCTTTGCGGATCAAACGACTTGCGGGAAATCATCGGACTGATGGAGAGAGGAAATACCCGGGCCCGGCTGGCGGTGGAGATGTTCTGTTACCGGATTAAGAAATACATCGGCGCCTACCTGGCGGTGCTCGGCCGGGCGGAGGCCGTCGTCTTCACCGGAGGCATCGGGGAAAATGCACCGGTCATCCGGCAAAAGATCTGTGATGGCCTGGAAGGCCTGGGTATTGGTGTTGATGAAGGTAAAAATCGCGCTTCCTTGGGAAGCATTTCCGAAATTCAGAGGGATGGGCTGCCTATTAAAGTGCTGGTCATCAAGACCGATGAGGAATTAGAAATCGCCCGCCAGACCATCCAAGTCATTGAGCAAGCCGCGGGTTCAAACAGCGGGTAACTTAGTCATCCTCAGCGCGGCATAGCCGCAACCAAATCCGAAGCAAAAGGCTGTCTAGTCCCCTAAAACCTTCCAGTAAAAGATATGATAAACGGTTTCATCACGGCCTTTCAGGCCCCTGTCCCGACCGGCTTTCTCAACCGCCCAAAGGAGATCAAATTTCTTGCCATTGGTGCTTTGATAGCGGGGCTCGGGCGCTCCGCTAACCCGAACCATCTTCCAACCCTTCTTCCTGGAAAGCGAAAGGAGTTCTTCTACAAGGGACTCGATTTTTTTGGCCGATCTGATTTCCAACCTGAGGGCCGGCATCTCCCTGCAGATCCCCTCCTCGCTTTCCCCACAGGGCTTCTCGATGGCACCCGGCAGTATGGGAAACCGTTCCCACCCGCTCGACATAGCCACCGCGCCTAATCCAGACCATAGAAGTAATACAACAACCGGGACTATCGCCTTAATTACCATGCCATCCCTTTACTGTATATCGATACGATTTGATAAGGCGCAGCGCTCATTTCTTCGGTAGGGGTTTCCAATTTACTCTTTTTACGCAAAGTCCAGATAAAATTTGTTTACCGCCCTTTAAAAACCGGTTTTCTTTTTTCAGCGAAGGCCTTCATACCTTCCTTTCTGTCTTCGGAGGTATAAAGGATCGAAGAGCATTGGGCCTCATAGTCCAGGCCCGATTGCAGATCGAGCTCCAGGCCAACCTGAACGGCCCTTTTGATGTATTTAATTGACAGCGGAGGGCGCTCTGCCAGTTTCAAAGCCCACTCACGAGCCTCTTGCATCAATCTTTCCGTCGGCACGACTTTAGTCACCAACCCGATCCGGTAGGCCTCCCGGGCATCGACAAATTCGCCGCTGAAGAGCATTTCCTTGGCCCTGGTCGCCCCGATCAGGCGCGGGAGCCTCTGAGTCCCCCCGGCTGAAGGCATGGAGCCCAATTTCACCTCCGGCAGACCAAAGCGAGCCGTTTCCGAGGCGATCCTCAAGTCGCAAACCAAGGCCAGCTCGCAGCCCCCGCCCAGGGCCACACCGCTGACGGCGGCAATCACCGGCTTCTCAAACTGCTCGATGCGCGTGTAAAATTCCTGGCTTTTTTTTTGGGCCGAGTAAAACTGGGCCTGGGTTACCTGAACCGTAGATCTTTCTTTGATATCCGCTCCGGCGCTGAAGACTTTTTCGCCTCCGGTCAGGATCACTGCCCTGATTTCATCATCTCCTTCCCAGCTTTCAAATATGGACCAGACCTCTTCCTTTAGCTGCCGGCTCAAGGCGTTCATCCGATCAGGACGATTGAGGGTAATTAAGCCAATCCCATCAGCCTTTTCATAAAGAATTGTTTCAAGAGTCATAACAATCACCCATATCTATAAACTCGAAATCCGAATCTCGAAATCCGAAACAAATTCAAAATTCAAATGACCCAAAATAGATGTCTTTTCCGTTTCGAATTTCGTGTTTCGGATTTCGGATTTGTATTTAATAGGTCACTGATTTCCCATACTGCTCCCGGAGCACCCTTTTGAGTATCTTGCCGGCCGGGTTTTTAGGCAGGGCCTCGATAAAGTCCACCGACTTGGGGCACTTGAAGCCGGCAATCTGCTGTCGGCAGAAACCGATTATTTCCTCGGGCGAAGCCGACTCCCCGGCCTTAAGGGTTACCACCGCCTTGATAGCCTCTCCCCATTTCGGGTCAGGCACACCGATAACCGCCGCCTCGGCAATCTTAGGATGAAGATAGAGAATCTCCTCCACCTCCCTGGGGAATACATTCTCGGCGCCGGTAATGATCATGTCCTTTTTGCGGTCCACGATGTAAAGGAATCCTTCTTCATCCAGGCGGCCCAGATCCCCGGTATGCATCCAGCCGCCCCGAATGGCCTCTTCCGTGGCCTCAGAATCTTTGTAATAACTTTTCATCAGGTTATTCCCACGAAAGACGACTTCCCCGATTTCTCCAGGGGCCTGGTCCTCTCCCTGCTCATTAATCACCCTCATTTCCAGGCAGATGAGCGGTTGGCCCACACAGGCCGTCTTCCGAGGCGAATCCTCAGGGGAAAGGGTAGTGATTCCTCCGGAGGCCTCGGTCATGCCATAGTTGTCGAAAATCCGGGCCTTGGGGAAAATTTCTTTCAGCCTTCTCGATGTCTCAACAGGCATGATAGCCGCTCCAGATCCCAATAGGGTGACCGAATTGGTCTCATACCGGTCCACCTCCGGGGTTTGAAGCAGCATGTTAAAGACCGTAGGTGCGGCCCCCCAGCGGGTGATCTTTTCCCGCTGGATCGTTTCCAGGCAATCTTTGGGATCGAAGATTTTCTTGAGATAGATGGTCGCCCCCAGATAAAAGTTGGTGAAAACGTTCCCGATGGCCGCCACATGATACAGGGGAAAAACCTGCAACACCCGGTCGCCGGAACGGAAGGTCCCGGTATGGGCCCAATTGATACAATTCCAAATGATGGAATTATGGGTAAGCAGCACCCCTTTGGGCCGCCCGGTCGTCCCGGCGGTATACACAATCATGGCTTCATCGTCGCCCAGAATTTCCAATGAAGGGAACTCATCTTTTCCTTCCTGCAGGATAGCCTGAAAGCCGGCGGTTTCAGGGGAGGCCGGCTCTTCAAACATCATAAAGGATCGCACCTTGGGAAGCCGGGGCCTGATCGCTCCCACCGTCTTTTCGAAATCCCTGGAATAGACCAGGGCTGAGGTTTCCGAATGGTCCAGTATCCAGGCCATTTCCAGAGGGGCCAGCCGGACGTTTATCGGAACCATAAGGCCGCCCATCTTGAAAATTCCGAAAAAAGCAATCAGCAGTTCATTGCAGTTTAAGGCCAGCGTTGCCAGGTGATCTCCTTTTCCAAAGCCCATCCGGATCAAACTGTCGGCAAAACAATTGCTGAGACGATCCAGTTCCCCATAGGTCAAGGGAGTCCCTTCGTGAGAAACCAGCGCCGCCAGGCCCGGCTCCTTATGGGCGGTCCGCCTGATCATACTGCCCAGGTTGATGGTATATAATAAGCTCATGGTCGGTCTCCCAGGCTACGGGTGGGGAAGCTGAGCTTCAAAAGTTCCCTTGAGTTTAAGCTCCCCTTTTTCATCCTTGGCCACTACCTGGCAGACGATACAACGGTCAACTTCCCGCTTCTCAACGACTTTTCCCGCGATCGTAATCACCTCGTTGAGCCGGGTAAGCCCTAAAAACCGGACCTTGAATTTTCTCAGATAACGACTGGGGATCCAGGCGCTGATCGCCTGGCCTGCGAATCCCATAATCAGCATCCCCTGGGCAATGACCCCCCCAAACCCGGCCTTCTGGCCGACGGCCGGGTCATAATGCAGGGGATTGAAGTCGCCCGAAGCGCCGGCGTATCGGACCAACTGAACCAGGGTGACGGGTTCTTTGACCAGAGACGGCATCGGATCACCGACCTTCAGATCTTCAAAATAGATCGCTTTAGCCATTATCCCTCCGCCAGTTTTTCTAAAATGGTTGAACGCCCCACCAGCACCTTCCGGCCCTTCTGATTGAAGGCCATGGTTTCCAGAACGGCCAGGTGCATTATCCCCGCACGGCCTTCCTTGACCTGGAACCCGGCCACCGTCATGGTGCATTGCAAGGTCTCTCCGGCGCAAACAGGTTCAAAATATTCATAGTCCTGTTCGGCATGAAGAACCCTGACGGGGTTGGCCCCCAACCGGTTGCAGATTTCGGAAAAGCCCAACCCTCCCCAGAGGTTGATGGCCGTCCCAAAGGTTGGAGGGGTAATCACATCCGGATAGCCTTCAGCCTGGGCTGCCTCCTGGTCCCGGTAAACCGGATCAGTGTCCCCAATAGCCTCAGCCAGTTCACGAATTTTGGCCCGCTCCACCAGATAATGAAATTCGGCCAGGCGTTTTCCTTGGATGGACTCATGCATCACTTTTCTCCCTCAGGTAAGATCAACCCATCGTATAAAATCTTCCATGTTCCCCCGTTGGCTACGGAAGAGATTGGCCGGGTGATCCGGGATCGGATAACCGATACCGATTCCCATGATCAGCATCTGATCCGAAGCTATCCCGGCGAATTGCCGCACCACGTCCGGATAACTTACCGACCGGGTCAGGATGCAGGTCCCCAGCCCCTGTTCCACAGCCAGCAGGGCGATGGTCTGCAGTATGATGCCGCCGTCCATCAGGGCGTAGGGATTGAATCCCCGGTCAAAGTGGAGGTAAATCAGACCAGGGGCCTCAAAAAAGCAGGACATGGCCAGGTTGTAGGCCTCTCTTTTCTCCTTGTCCTCACGGGCGATACCCAAGGCTTGAAAAAGACTTTTCCCCAGGCCCTTGTAGCGACCGGTCTGAATTTCATTGAAGGTGATTTGAAAAGGAAAATCCGGGTTTGAAGGGGTGCCTTTTTGAAGAAGCCGGACGTACTCCTCTCTGATTTTATCCAGGGTTTTACCCCCTACGATGGTGAACTTCCAGGGCTGGGTATTGCCCCAGGAGGGCGACCAGAGGGCCTTTTCCATGATGTTCCTTAGTATTTTTTGGGGGACCGGCTCCGGACTGAAGGCCCGGATGCTTCTTCTTGCCAGAACAGCTTCCTTAACGTCCATAACGTTCTCCTTTTTATGAAATCACCCTCTCTTCCTTTAAAACCTTCATTTCTTCTTCCCCAATTCCTAATTCGCTCAGGATCTCTTCCGTATGTGCCCCCAAAGGCGGAGAAAACCGGTCCTCCTCTTCTTCTTCATAATCAAGGAAAAGGGCCGGATACTTGACCTGTCTGCAGGATCTACCGCCCTCATCTTCAAGGTCGAAGAGCAATCCCCGATGACGGATATGGGGATCCTCCTCGATGTCATCGAGCCGGTTGACCGGGGCGGCCGGAACATCTCCGGCTTCAAAAAGCCCCAGCCAATCCCTTAGATCTCTTTCAACCATAATAGGTTCGAGTAGGGCCCGAATCTCGTTTCGGTGGATGAAACGCCCCCGGTCAGTTGATAACCGCGGATCCATGGCCAGATCCCCCCGTTCCAGGGTTCCGCATAAATTTGTCCAGAATTTGTCTTCGATGATTCCCAAGGTGATAAACCTTTTATCCCGGGTTTGATAGACATCATAGGCCCCTTTGCGGATTATTTCATCATGGGTCTTTCTGCCGGTTCCCAGGCCGTAGGCCAGCCGGATGGACATCATAGAGAGAGGTGCATCCATCAGGGCTACGTCTATATAGCATCCCTTTCCGGACCGACTCTTCCCAAGGAGGGCAGCCAGGATGGCATGGCTGGCCATAATGCTCCCGCTCAGATCTGCCAGGGGGACAGGCGGGTGATGCGGAAGCTCATCCGGATTGGCCGTGAGACCCAGGATGCCGGCAACAGCCAAATAGTTCAGGTCATGACCGCTTTTCAAACGATAAGGGCCTTCCTGGCCGTAACCGCTCAGAGAACAATAAATAAGGCCCGGATTGTGATGGCTCACCGCTTTATAGTTCAACCCTAACCGTTCCATGACACCGGGACGAAATCCTTCCAAAAGGACATCATGAACTTCTACAAGCTTTAAAAGTATATCCCGGCCCTTGGGGTGTTTAATATTTAAGGACAGGCTTTTTTTATTCCGGTTCACCGTACCGAAGACCCAGGGATTGATGTGCCTCATATAATCGCCGCGGCCTGGCTCCTCCACCTTCAAGACCCGGGCACCCAGGTCGGCCAGAAGCTGGGTGCAGAACGCTCCGGGAATGAGACGCGACAGGTCCAGGACGCGGATATGGTTCAACAGTGTCTTCACGGCGCTACTCTAATTTGAGTACCTTTTTGGCGTTTTCCAGAAGAATTTTTTGGCGCACCTCCGGCTTGATCTCAAGCTGCTCAAAATCACGCAGCCAGCGGTCAGGCTTGATGAAAGGATAGTCGGTCCCGAAGAGGGCCTTATTTTTCAGCCGGCTGTTGATATCTCGGGTAAGCTGAGGAGGAAAATATTTAGGAGACCAGCCGGAAAGATCCACATAGACATTGGCTTTATGAATGGCTATGGCGATGGCCATGTCGGTCCAGGGCCAGGCGGGATGGGCGCAAATAATGGTTAGTTCCGGAAAATCAGCCGCCACATCATCGATGGGCAGGGGGTCCACATATTTCAGTTTGATCCCCAGTCCCCCGGGCATGCCGGCGCCCAGACCCGTAGTGCCGCAGTGGAACAGGACCGGTATCTTGAGTTCAACGCATTTTTCCCAGAGGGGGTAAAAGCGGCGGTCATTGGGGAAGAAGGCCTGGGCGGCCTGCTGGAATTTAGCTCCCCGAAGCCCCAGTTCCTTGACCGCCCTTTCCAGTTCTTCAATGGCGGCCTTGCCTTTCCAGGGATCCACCCCGGCAAAGCCGATGAAGGTATCGGGAAAACGACGGACCATTTCCGCCACATACTCATGAGATATGGGCTTGACGCCGGTGACCGTTTCATCATCAGTTGGCAACAGAACCCCTATGATGCCCAGGTCCTGATAGACTTTGGCCATTTCCTCCTCAGTCAAGACCTCGAGTGTGGTGTTGAAATATTTCTCCAGGGCATCTCCATAGATGCCCGACTTCCGCCGCCCTTCGGCCGTAGAAAAATGGACATGAATATCAATCGCCTTCATTGCATTTCCTCCTTTACATTAAGAGCTTAAAGTTTAAGGGTCAAAGCTCAAAGAGCGGGAATGCCTTTTCCCATAATAATAGGCATCGAGCTTTCAGCTTTGGGCTTTGAGCTTGCCCAAATAAAACCGATTCGGATCGAAAATCCTTAATAACCGCAACTCCTGTAAATTGGGGGGTTCAATCCAGCCCAGGTTCTTGGCCACTTGAAGCTCCCAACCGCATTGATCCTTGATGTGGCGAACGACGTCTTCTTTTCCCAGGCCTTGAGATCCGGGAAAGAGGCCGGTCAGGAAAAATTCTTCCTGATCTTCCAACTTCTCAAAAACACCCAAGTTGGAAACGAGGGTCTTAATTTTTTTTCCGGGGCTGGTGATGTAAGGCACCTTGGCCACAAAACTGTCTTTTTTCTGCAAAGCAGTGACCAGGACCTCCTGGGCCGAACTGGCGATATCGTTCGCCCCCCCTGAACCGACCATAAAGAGCCCTCGGTCAGGATCCTGAGTGCTGTTGATATTGCCCCGGCGGTCGATCTGGCCGGCCCCCAAAGAACCAAGACATCGGTTCCTGGCCCCGCCCATGATGATGCCCATGATATGATGAACATCGGTCAGCATCTTGCAAGAGGGGAAATTGCGGCTGTTGAAGGTAGTCGGATCCCCGGGCCGCGGGGCATAACCCAACATGCCCGCCTCGGCCATAACATCGATATCCATTCCCAGTTGCTGCAATGGATAATAAGCCAGCCAGCCGGCCAGATTGGCCATCCCGGCCCCGCAAAGGAGGGTTCGGTATTGGGAGCCTTTGATTTTTTCCTGCAAGATCCTGGCGGCCACCACGATGGCCATTTCAATGGGAGTATAATTCGGGCTGTCGGATAACCTATCTTTCAGGCCAAGGAATTCCACCTCCCAGGAATTCTCATGGATTTTGCCTTTAAGATACAGCAATCGTTCATGGCCGAGACGACTCAAATAATCCTCATGGCTCCGGCAGCCCAGGACCCAATGGTCGATCCAGGTCTGGAGGGTATCCTCTTTAAGGGCGGCCTTCTTGGCTTCGGCGATAAATTCATAATCCTCGCCGTAGCCTTCGAATTTTTCCAGTCCCTGCTGTGGGTGTTTGCTGGGGTGCCCCCCGAAAGGAACCTCCGAAAGGCTGGTCACATACTGACCGGGAAGTTTGACCAGATGGGAATGCTTACGAATAAAATCCGTGGAGACGATCCTTTCCACCGTCACCAGTGCCCCCATTCGGCTGGCCATGGCCCCATAGACATTTTCCACATTAGGCGGCAAAAAAATGGTATTGCCGTGAGGATCGGCTACTGCCCCGTGCAAAATGGTTATATCCGGGACTAAGGCCTTCACCAGACCTACCTTTTTCTTGGAATGGAAAGGATCTTCAATTTCTAGGAAGGTCTCATGATTCTCCCCGGCCATGGTACTGCCCTTAAGGGAGTGCGTAGGAAGAAATGGGAGCCCCATGGCTGCGGCTTTGAGCCGCAAAGGCAGAGTCAGGATAGACCAGTTCTCGAATTCGACAGACCGGTCGCGATAGGCCCTTTGGAAGGCCGCATTCGGTCCCGGGGTGGGATAGGAATCGCCGCAATAGCTGATGATCAGCTTTTTGACCAGCCGGCCCTGAAGGAAAACCGCCGTGGGGTGGTTCATCCCCAGGCCGATCAGGGTAAATTCCGGGGACTGGCCCCAGAAACGGCGGGCAATTTCGTATATTATGGCTGTGGCCCAGCGCACACTGGCCTGGCCGAAGTGAATGGCCATACCGGGCTGGATATATTGGGCAACCGCTTCTTTGAGGTCCCGAATTTTGCTCGAACCCTCGCAGGGCTTCAGAGGAATCACCTGCTTCAGGATGTCGTCGTATCCTTCCACAATCACCTCCCGAGGAGGAACCTCGAAATTCGAATATCGATCCGCCGCGGCGGATCGGATTTCGTGCTTGAAATGCTCGATGATAAATCCGGGCTTCATCCAACTTGGAAATCCTTCAATCTCTAATGAATATATGCACTGAACACGCCCCGGCTTCCAATCCCGGTATGGCACCACCCAGGGTATGCGTCAGACCAATCCGGGCCTGGGCCACCTGCCGCTTTCCCGCCTGGCCTCTCAACTGCTCAACCACCTCAACCGCCTGGGCAATGCCGGTGGCGCCTAAGGGATGCCCCTTGGAAAGCAAGCCGCCGCTGGGATTCACAGCGATAGAACCGGTGATCTCAGTCTTACCCTCTTGGATCATCCGGCCCCCTTCCCCCCTTTCACAGAAACCCAGATTTTCACAATGGAGGATTTCCGCAATCGAGAAGGCATCGTGGCACTCGCAGACATTCACATCCTTAGGTCCAATCCCGGCCATGTCATAAGCCACCTTGGCCGTTTCCCGGGTCAAGGGAGAGGAAAGGATATCCTCACCGCTTTTCACGAACCTCCCGGAGCGGACCGCTGATCCCGCCGTCCGAATGAAGGGTTTGGAGAATTTTTTGGCCTCCTCATAAGAGGCCAGGATGGCAGCAGCCGCTCCATCGCCGGCAGGACAGCACTGCAGAAGCGTCAACGGGTCGGCTACAAGGCGGGAGTTCAGCACCTGCTCCAGGGTCACCTCCTCCTGATACTGAGCCAGGGGGTTCAGGGAGGCATTGCGATGGCTCTTGACTGAAACCATGGCCATCTGCTCCACGGTGGTTCCATACTCAAACATGTGCCGCTGGGCCTTCATGGCGTAATGCCCGGGCAGGGTTCGTCCTTGGAGGCCGTCCAGGTCTTCCGGGTTGGCCGGCAACAATCCACCCCCCATTTTCTCCATCCCGACCGCCAGGGCCAGATCATAAAGCCCGCTGGCAATGGCCAGATAGGCCTGGCGAAAGGCGGTTGATCCGCCGGCGCAGGCATTTTCCACATTGACCACTTCGATCCCGACGATTCCGGCCTGCTTTAAAGCCCTTTGTCCGGCCACCCGGCCCTGGTGAGAATGGCCTCAGTAGACCACCCCCAGCCGTTGGGGATCAAGACCGGCATCCTGCAAGGCTGCCTGAATGGCCTGTCGCCCCAGTTCCTCGACCCACAGATCGGGAAACTTTCCGAATCGGACCATGCCGACGCAAA
>Ga0315268_10008188_pt1 | contig 10949 bp, 8 predicted proteins | sample C1_top_MG_FD_204535 | JGI IMG/M metagenome (GOLD analysis project Ga0315268, IMG submission 204535) | Sediment microbial communities from Yellowstone Lake, YNP, Wyoming, USA - C1_top | ecosystem: Environmental > Aquatic > Freshwater > Lake > Sediment | place: USA: Wyoming | collected 2017-08-01 | reverse complement strand
TCATCACCGGCTTTTTGTGCCCGGTCATCGTCTCAGCGCCCACTATACACTTCTTGACGTCGCCGCGCGAGGGGATCTCGTACATTACGTCAAGCAGCGTGTCCTCCAGCACCGTGCGCAGCCCGCGCGCGCCGGTGCGATGGCGTATCGCCTGCTCGGCGCAGGCCGCGAGCGCATCGTCGGTGAAGACGAGCTCGACGCCGTCGAAGGCGAAGAAGCGCTGGAACTGCTTCACGAGCGCGTTCTTCGGCTCGGTCAGGATGCGCACCAGCTCCGGCTCGCCCAGCGAGCTCAGGCTGACGACCATCGGCAGACGGCCCACGAACTCGGGTATGAGGCCGTAGTGCAGCAGGTCGTCGTGCGTGGTGTGCTTCAGCAGTTCATCGGTCAGCTCCTGTCCGGACTTCTCCTGGCGGAAGTCGGTGGTGAAGCCCATCGACTTGCGGCTCTTGCCGATCCGCTTGTCGACGATCCGCTCCAGCCCCTCGAAGGCGCCGCCGCAGACGAACAGGATGTTCGTCGTGTTGATCTGGATGAAGTCCTGGTGCGGGTGCTTGCGTCCGCCCTGCGGCGGCACGTTGGCAACCGTGCCCTCGATTATCTTCAACAGCGCCTGCTGCACGCCCTCGCCGGAGACGTCGCGCGTGATCGACGGGTTGTCGCTCTTGCGGGCGATCTTGTCGATCTCGTCGATGTAGACGATGCCCCGCTCGGCCCGCTGGATGTCGTAGTCCGACGACTGGATGAGGTGCAGGAGGATGTTCTCCACATCCTCGCCCACGTAGCCGGCTTCGGTCAGCGCCGTGGCGTCGGCGATGGTGAACGGCACGTCGAGGATGCGCGCCAGCGTGCGGGCCAGCAGCGTCTTGCCGGTGCCGGTAGGCCCGACGAGAAGGATGTTCGTCTTCTCCAGCTCGACGCCGTCGGTGGGCTGCCGCGCCGCGCCGATGCGCTTGTAGTGGTTGTAGACGGCGACGCTGAGGACCTTCTTCGCCTGCTCCTGCCCAATCACCCATTCGCCGAGTTGCTCGTAGATGTACTTGGGCGGCGGTACGCGTTGCGCCTTCGTTTTCGCCTTGACGGGCCCCGCGACTTCTTCGTCGATGATCTCGCGGCACAGCTCGACGCATTCGTCGCAGATGTACACTGCGCCGGGCCCGGCTATGAGGCGTTTTACCTGGTCTTGGTTCTTCCCGCAGAAAGAGCAGTGATACTGAATTCTGCTGCTGCGGCCGGTTGGCATATGTTACCTCTTGTTCGCGACCGATAGGGCCGCGCCCTCACTCTTCAACTCAATACTAGATAGGCGGCTTCGCCAGGATCTCGTCGACGATGCCGTACTCTTTTGCCTGTTGCGCGTCCATGAAGAAGTCACGGTCGGAGTCACGGGCAATGCGCTCCGTCGACTGACCGGTGTGCTTCGATAGGATATCGCGAATGATCTGCTGCTCGCGCAGGATCTCCTTCGCGTGGATCTCGATGTCCGCTGCCTGGCCGCGCACGCCGCCTGCTGCCTGGTGCATGTGGATCGTGGCGTTGGGCAGGGCGTAGCGCTTGCCGGGCGTGCCCGCCGCGAGCAGAATCGTCGCGAAGCTGGCGGACATGCCGACGCAGATCGTCGAAATGTCGGGCCGCACGAGCTGGATCGTGTCGTAGATGGCCAGCCCGGCAGGCACGACGCCTCCCGGCGAGTGGATGTACATGCTGACGTCACGGTCCGGGTCCTCGCGCTCCAGGTACAGGAGCTGAGCGATTATCAGGTTCGCTATCTGGTCGTCGATGGGCGTGCCGAGGAAGATTATCCGCTCCTTCAGCAGCAGGGAATAGATGTCGAAGGCTCGTTCGCCGCGGGCCCCGCTCTCAATGACCATCGGTATCAGGCTGTCGATTCTCATGCTTTCTCGCTCCTGAGGGCCCTAGGGAGAGGCGGCGTCCTAATTCCAAACGCGCTAAACACAGCCGCCATTACAGGGCTCATCTTTATTCTACTTCTTCGGCCGGGGCCTCTGCTTGCCTTGCCTCGCCCGATTTCTCCCTGGAGACAATCTCCACCAGCCTATCCCAAGTCTTCCGCGTGAGAAGGGACCGCCGAATCGCGTCGCGACCGTCGGAGCCGCCGAAAACGCGCCGGAACTCCTCGGCCCGCGGGCCGGCGGCAGAGATCATCCTCTCTGCCTCCTCGGTGATCTCGCTTTCATCGACTGCTATATTCTCGACTTCGGCCACCTTCGACAACAGTAGAGAATGTCGTACCCGTTGCTCGGCCGGCGTGCGCAACTGCGCCCGCACTTCCTCCTCCGACTTGCCGATACGCTGGAGATACTGCTCCATCCCTCTCTCGCCGCGCGGACCGACCTCATCTCTCAGAAGGTGGTCGATCTCTTTCTCGACCAGGACCGGCGGGTATTCCAGCTTCGCGCTCTCTTCAAGCGTCGCCAGTATCTGGTCGCGGTAGCGGTCCAGCTCCGCCTCTTCTTCCGCCTTCTGCAGGTCGTCAGTCAGGCGCTGTCGCAGGGCCGCAATATCGGCGAAGCCCTCGCCCACCTGCCGCGCGAAGGCGTCGTCGAGAGCGGGCAGTTGCTCTTCCTTCACCTCGTGCACGGCGACGCGGCAGTGGCAGGCCTTGCCGGCAAGCGCGGTCTCGGGGAAGTCACCCGGAAGCGGCAGCTCCACTTCTTTCTCCGCGCCCTTGCCCAGGCCGACGATCTCCTCCGCCAGGCCCGGCAGGAAGACCGGCCGTTCCTTGCGGAGCTGGAACTCGACGTCCGAGCGGTCGAACAGGGCGCGCCCGTCGACGGCGCCGCGCACGTCCGCAGTCACGACATCGTCCCAATCGGCAGGCCGCTTGACCGGCTCCAGGTTGGCGTAACGATGCCGTAGCTGCTCCAGCCCTTCGTCGACGCGCTCCTGCGGCACGACGACGGGCTCGCGCGGCAGCCACATGTTGTGGTAGTCGCCGAGCTCAACCGTCGGGCGCACGGGCACGGTCGCCTTCATGACCAGCGGCTCCGTGCTCACCATCTCGACCTGGGGCACCTCGATGGCGTCGATGTCCTCCTGCTCGAGGGCTTCGCGGTACACCTCCGGGATGAGGCGGTCCAGCGCCTCTTGAAGGAGGGCGTCGCGGCCGATCTCGCGTTCGAGCATGGCGCGGGGCGCCTTGCCGCGGCGGAAGCCGGGCACGTTGGTGCGCTGGACGATGCGCCGGTAAGCCGCATCAAGCGACTTTTCGAGTCGCTCCGGCTCTACCTCAATCTCCAGCACAACTTGGCTCTGGGGAATGCGTTCCGTGGAAACCTTCAAGGCGGACCTCGGAATACAATTATAACATGGGCTTCGGCGGCGCGGAATGGGGGAAGAGCACTCGTCCCCGAGGCCTTTCCAGCCCGGGCATTCATCATCGATCCCGTAGCCGAGGCTTTCCAGCCTCGGCATTCATCCTAGATCTCGGAGCCGAGGCTTTCAAGCCCCGGCTTTGTCCCCGCCGGAGAGGAACGTCTCAAGATCCGTACTCGCAGAAAGATGCGCTGAGGAGAACCGGTATTCCTCAGGTAGCTTCACCAGCCCCGCCGCCACGGGATTCGAGTGGATGTATTCCAATGTCTGAATGAGTTGCGGCTCGCCCGTGATAGCACGGTCAAAGAAGCTTCTCTGCCACAGCGGTCCTACTCTGCCGGTGGTGGCATTTATCGCCCGGGCGGAGAACCCCTTGATGCTTTGCATGAGCCCAGAGATTGTCCAGTCGCCCCTAGGGACAAGGACGACATGCAGATGATCAGGCATCACGACGTAGCCAAGCACATAGGCGCGTTCGAGGCGAAGAAACTGAAGAGCATCAACCACCACCGTTGCATTCGCGGCTTCCCCGAACACGGCGGTCCCGTCACGCGCCCTGGTGATCAGATGGTAGCATTGATTCTCGCCGGAATATCTTGTCAGGTGTCCCATAGTCGTGGCTCTCGCCGAGGCTGGAAAGCCTCGGCTACGATATTACTTCCTTTACTAGCGGGCGTGCGGTGTCAGGACGTCCGTCAGGGCATCGCCGAGAAGGTTGAAGGAAAACATCAGCCCCGCGACGATCACGCCCGGCACCAACAACAGGTGCGGGTTCGCCTGCAGGGTGCGGATGGAGCCGCCCTCGAACAGCATAGGGCCGAAGCTGGGTGTCGGCGGCTGGACGCCCACGCCGAGCCAGCTCAGCGCTATCTCGGTGCCCGCTATCGCGCCGAGTGACGTGGAGAGGCCGACGATGACGATGTTGCTGACGTTCGGCAGCAGATGCCGGGAGATGATCCGCCACGTCGAAGCGCCCATCGCTCGCGCCGCAGTCACGTACTCCGTCTCCCGCAGCGCCAGCACCTGCGAGCGGATGACGCGCGCGCCGCCGACCCAGGCGAAGAGCGAGAGCGCGCCGAACACGACGACATAGTCGGGAAAGCCTTCGATGCGCAATGCCTTCTCAATCGCCACCAGCCAGCCCATGCCGCGGATGCGCGCGCCCAGGGTGGCGTTGACCATGATCAGCATCGGCAGGCCGGGCAGCGCGAAGAACACGTCGCCGACGCGCATGATCGCCGTGTCCACCTTGCCGCCCGCGTAGCCCGCCAGCAAGCCCAGGCCGACCGCGAGCACGAGCCCCCCGGTCAGCAGCGTGGCAACGGTCACGACAACCGTGGTCCGCGAAGCCCAGATCACGCGACTCAGCATGTCGCGGCCCAGGGAGTCGGTGCCAAACGGATGCGATAGCGACGGCCCCTGGTTGACAGTGTCGAGGTTCTGAGCGGTGTAGCTGTGCGGCGCGACGACCGGCGCGAAGAGACCGCAGAAGTAGAACGCGCCGATGAAGACCAGCGCGGCCACGGCGATCTTCTTGCGCAGCAGGCGTCGCGTCGCCAGGGCCAGCGGCCCGCGCGACGGGCGCTCGGAGTCGAACTCGACCTCTCCGGCGACGGCCACCTCGCTAGCCAAGCCTCTGCCTTTCGTAGCGGACCCGCGGGTCGATGATCGTGTAGGCAATATCGATGATGATGTTGGCGATGATGAACGTCGTCGTCAGGATCAGGACGAGGGCCAGGATGACGTTGTAGTCGCGCCCCTGCACCGATTTGACGGCAAACTGCCCGATGCCCGGAACGCCGAGCAGGTACTCGGCGAAGAAAGCGCCCTCCACGAGAGTCGCGAGGGAGATGCCGATGATGGTGACAAGCGGCAGCAATGAGTTGCGTACGACGTGTCGTGTAACGACGGTAAACTCACGCAACCCCTTGGCTCGCGCCGTTCGGACGTAGTCCTCCCTCAGCACAGAGAGCGTCGTCGCCCGCGTCAGGCGGGCCACGACGGCGATCCCCGGCAGCGATATCGCCAGCGCGGGCATCACAATGCGACTGTCGAACACGCCGCCCCAGCCGGCCGCCGGCAGCCAGTGCAGCTTCAACACGAACACCAGCAGCATGAGCGGCACGCTAACGACCACCGGCACGGACTGGAAGAACAGCAGAATGCCGATGGAGAACGGGTCCGACCACGTGCCCTGTTTCAGCGCGGCGAAGACGCCCAAGGGGACGCCTATCGCGAACACGATCAGCATCGCCACCAGACCGAGCCGTGCCGATACCCATATCTTGGGGAAGATGACCTCCGCGACGTCGCGGTTGCGGTACGTGAAGCTCTCGCCGAGGTGGCCTTGCGCCAGGTTCTTGAGGTAGATGCCGTACTGCTGAAGGAGCGGCTTGTCCAGTCCTTCCTCGTGGCGGACGCGCTCCAGCGCCGCCGGGTCGCTGTACTGGCCCATCGCAACGCGCACCGGGTCGCCGGGGCCGAAGCGCGTGATGGTGAAGGCTATGAACGATACCGCCAGGAGGATGACGGGCGCCCACAGGAGCCGCCGGACTACGTACGGGAGGAGCCCTTGCATCGTCTACCGCATTGACATCGATGCGCGCGCCTATTGCTCGATGGTTACGTACCGCAGATAGGGCGTCACTATCGGCGGTAGCATGAAGTTCTTGACGTACGGTTTCACGACCACGTGGTCGCGGTCGTAGTAGAGGGGAAGCCATGCCATGTCGGCCAGGATTAGCTGCTCGACCTGCTGGTAGAGGCTCATGCGCTTCGTGGAGTCCTGCTCGGTGCGGGCCTGCATCAGTAGTTGGTCGACTTCCGCGTTGCTGTAGCCGGTGCTGTTCTGCTGGCTCTTGCTGTTGAAAAGGATGTCCAGGATGTCTTCCGGGTCGGGGTAGTCCATCACCCAGCCGGCGGCAAAGATCTGGTACGACCGCTTGTCGAGGTCCTGCCAGAAGGTCGCCTGGTCAGTCTGCTGGATCTCGACCTCGACGCCGAGGTTCTGCTTCCACATCTCCACCATCGCCTGGATGTCGTCGCCTGCCGTGGCGCCGACGCCGACCTGGCTCAGCGTGATCTTGGGCAGGCCGCTCGGCCCGCCGTACTTCGATTCAGCCAGCAGTTGCTTCGCTTTCTCGGGATCGTACGTGCCCGCTGTTGCGTTGGGGTTATAGCCGGGCAGACCCGGCGGCATAATGCTATGGGCGACGGGCACCATGTCCTTCAGGACTACTTCGACGATCTTCTCGCGATCAACCGCCAGGCCAAATGCCTGACGCACCTTAGGGTCATCGAAAGGCGGCTTCTGGGTGTTGAAGCCGAGGTAATAGGTCGACATCGTGTCCGCGCTGAGGTATTCACTGTGCAGCGGATCGTTCGGGTCCAGGGCCCGATCGATGTCGTTGATGCTGACGCCGGCGACATCGACCTCGTCGTCCTCATACATCGTCAACTGGGAGCCGCCGGACAGGACGAATTTGACCGTCTTCACGCTGGGCGCGCCTCCATAGTAGCGTTCGTTAGCCTGCAAGGTCAGACTCTCACCGAGCTTCCACTCTTTGACCAAGAAGGGGCCGGTGCCGTGCGGCCTCCTCGTCCAGTTGCGCTGGTCGGCCTCAATCTGCGTCTTGTCGACGACGAAGGCGGTGGGACAGGCCATCTTGGCCAGAAAGTATGGCTTCGGCGCGTCGATTGTTATGCGCAGCGTGAAGTCGTCGACGACTTCGATGCCGCTGATCTGGCTCGCCGTGCCGTTGATCATGTCCTTGGCGCCGACGATATCGCCCAGGTAAGCCTCGGCCACGGTAGACGCGGTCTTGGGGTCGGCGGCGCGTTCCATCGAGTACTTGAAGTCGCTGGCGGTCACCTGCCGGTAAGTTGCCTGGAAGACGACGTCGTCGCGCAGGTGGAAGGTGTACGTCTTGCCGTCCGGGCTAACGTCCCAGCTCTTGGCGATGTCCGGGGCGAGCTTGAGGTCCTTGTCGATCGTGACAAGGCCGCTGTAGATCTCGACGATGTAGCTCGCGGAATCGGCGTCGGTGACGATAGCGGGATCGAGCGTTAGAGGGTCGCCGCCGACCATGCGCAGCGTTGAGCCGGAGGCAGCGGCTCCACCGCCGCCGGTATCCTCGCTGCCGCCGCCGCAAGCGACAATACCCGCGGCAGTAACCACCCCCAACAGCAACGCCGCGACGGCAAGGAACCTCTTCATGGCGCTCCGTTCTCCTTGCTACCGACCTTCTGCCCTGACTTCGAGAATGCGGCGATGGCCCTCCGTCGCCGCAATTGTCGTTCGATTCCCTATTGAAGACCGGCCTGCGGCGCTCCTTCCACCGGGGCTATTACCTCCGTAGTCTTCGTGACAGCGATTCCCAACTCCTCCAACTGCTTGGGCGAGACAGGCGATGGCGCGCCCATCATCGGGTCGTAGGCGCTCTGTGTCTTCGGGAAGGCGATGACCTCGCGGATGTTCGGCGCGCCGGTGAAGAACGCGACCGTCCGGTCAAGCCCGGCCGCGATGCCACCGTGCGGCGGAGCGCCGTACTCGAAGGCCTCCAGCATGTGGCCGAAGCGGTACTGCGCCTCCTCGCGCTCAATGCCCAGCAGGTCGAACACTTTTTCCTGGACCTCGCGGCGGTGAATCCTGATGCTGCCGCCGGCGCTCTCCATTCCGTTAATAACGAAGTCATACGCCTTGCTGCGGGCCTTGCCCGGGTCAGTGTCCAGGAGCGGCAGGTCATCATCCATGGGAGCCGTAAATGGGTGGTGGACGCTGTCCCAGCGCTTCTCACTCTCGCTCCACTCGAAGAGCGGGAAGTCGACGACGAAGCAGCAGGCGGCTAGCTGCGGGTCGGCGAGGTTGAGGCGCGCAGCCATCTCGCGTCGCAGGGCGTCGAGGGAGGCGCTGGCCACTTTCGATTCGTCGGCAACGAGGATGAGGAGGTCGCCGCGCTTGGCTCCGGTGCGCTGCGCGAGTCCCATTATCAGCTCCATGCTGAGGTAACGGTGCATCGGCGAACGCACGTCTTCCGGCGTCAGGTCGTCGATGCCGCCTTCACCGAGGAGGGCAACGGAGATGAGCCCTTTACCACCCTGGTCCTCGACGAACTGTGTCAGGCTGTCGATCTCGCGACGCGTGAACACAGCGCCGCCGGGCGCCGCGAAGCCGCGTATCTGCCCGCCGGCCGCTATGACGTCGCGGAAGACAGCGAAGTCGCACGTAGGGCCGAGATCGGTGACGTCGGCAAGCTCCATGCCGTAGCGGATGTCGGGCTTGTCGGTGCCGAATCGGCGCATGACGTCGTCGTAGGTGAAACGCGGAAAGGGCACGGGCGCCAGCTTCAGGTCAGGCCGCAGTGTCTGGATCATGCCCGCGTACAGCTCCTCGATGAGGTCTAGGATATCCTTCTGGCCGACGAAGCTCATCTCCAGGTCGAGCTGCGTGAACTCCGCCTGACGGTCGGCGCGGAAGTCCTCGTCGCGGAAGCAGCGCGCTATCTGGTAGTACTTCTCGAAGCCGGCGACCATCAGCAGTTGCTTGAGCTGCTGCGGCGACTGCGGCAGGGCGTAGAAGTTGCCCGGATAGACGCGGCTGGGGACAAGGTAGTCGCGCGCCCCCTCAGGTGTCGACTTCGTCAGTATCGGCGTCTCGATCTCGTAGAAGCCGCGGGCGTCGAGGAAGTCCCGGATGTACTTGTTGACGCGATGGCGCATCGAAAAGCGGTCGTGGACGGTCAGGCGCCGCAGGTCAAGGTAGCGATAACGCAACCGCAGTAGCTCGTCGACCTCGACCTCTTCGTTTATGTAGAACGGCGGCGTCTTCGCGGTGTTCAGGATCTCCGCTTCCTGGGCGACGACTTCGACCTCGCCCGAAGGCAGTGAGGCATTCTCCGTGCCGGCGGGTCGCGGCGAGACCGCGCCGCGAACGTAGAGGACGTACTCATTGCGCACCTGCTCCGCGACGGCGTGGGCCTGCGGCGCCGACTTCGGGTTGAAGACGACCTGGACGAGGCCGCGCGTATCGCGCAGGTCGACGAAGATCAGGCGGCCGTGGTCTCTCCGGCGGTGCACCCAGCCGGCGAGCAGCACTTCCTGGCCGCTGTCCCCTTTTCGGAGGTCGCCGCAATAGTGTGTCTTATAGTGCACTTTTGTCTCCCTCAAGAGGCGGACGTAGGTGTTTTGCGCTTCGTTAGAGTGTCGCATGGGGACAGCGGCCAAGTCAACGTGCTCGCGGCTTGCCATGTAGAGCGGTCGCTGGGCCACTCGCTGCCGCCGCAGGCAACATTTGCGTTGATCTTCCCACCCACCCGCCCGCAAACGTTTCTTAGATCAAGGGGACACCCCTTGAACCCCGGCAAAGGGGCTTTGCCCCTCTGCACTCCCCTTGCTACGATCCCCGTGACATGATTCGGTGCCATAGCCTTTATGTTCACGTTCCGTTCTGTCGGTCGAAGTGCGCCTATTGCGACTTCAACTCCTACGCCCGGCAGGAGCGCCTCATACCCGCCTACGTCGACGCCCTGTTGTGCGAAGCTACGCTCTGGGCAGAACCGGGGGCCGCCGGCCGAATCGAGACGCTGTACTTCGGCGGCGGCACACCCAGCCTGCTGCCCATCGCGCAGACGGAACGCCTGAACGACGGTCTGCGACAACACTTCGACGTCGCGGCGGACGCGGAAGTGACGACCGAAGCCAACCCAGAGAGCGCAGACGCAGCCTATCTCGTCGCGCTGCGTCGACTCGGCGTCAACCGCCTCAGCCTCGGCGTCCAGAGCTTCGACGACGTCGAGCTCCGCTTCCTGGGCCGCATCCACGACGCCGCACGCGCCGAAGAGGCGTATCGCGCCGCCCGCAACGCCGGCTTCGACAGCGTGAGCATCGACCTCATCTTCGGCCTTCCGGACCAGGGTGTCGCGCAGTGGCGTCGCACGCTGGACAGGGCGATCGCGCTGGGGCCGGACCACCTCTCGCTCTACGCCCTGACGGTCGAAGGTGGCACGCCGCTGGCCCGTCGCATCGCCAGGGGCAGGTGCGCCGAACCGGACCCAGACGTCCAGGCGGACATGTACACGTCGAGCAGCGAGCGGCTCGCCGGGGCCGGCTATGAGCAGTACGAGATATCGAACTGGGCGAGGCCCGGCCATCGCTGCCGGCACAATCTGACCTACTGGCGCGGCGAGCCCTACCTGGGGCTGGGCGCCGGCGCCCACTCCTACGTCGGCGGCTACCGGCTGGCCAACGAGCGGCGGCCGCAGAGGTACATAGAGTTCGTCCGCGCCTCCGATAGCACGCGACCCTTGGTTCCGGCGAAGCGACCGTACGTCGAGTCGGTGGAGTTACCGGACGCTGAGAGGGAGATGTCGGACGCGGTCATCCTCGGGCTGCGGCTAACAGAAGGCGTTTCGATGGCTGCGCTAGGACGCCGCTTCGGCATCGACCCGGCCGAGCGCTACGGCCGTGAGATAGGCGAGCTCGAGGCACTAGGCCTGCTGGAGTCGATCGATGGCCGGATCAGGTTGACGGAGCGCGGCCGCCTCCTCGGCAACGAGGCCTTCCAGCGCTTCCTGCCCTAGGCGATGTCGAAGGCGAAACCAGAACGGTTTCCCGCA
>Ga0315268_10008187_pt1 | contig 10951 bp, 8 predicted proteins | sample C1_top_MG_FD_204535 | JGI IMG/M metagenome (GOLD analysis project Ga0315268, IMG submission 204535) | Sediment microbial communities from Yellowstone Lake, YNP, Wyoming, USA - C1_top | ecosystem: Environmental > Aquatic > Freshwater > Lake > Sediment | place: USA: Wyoming | collected 2017-08-01 | reverse complement strand
GCATGGTCGTGGAGCGGCACAGTTTGACGGTCTCGAGCGGTGACGTCTCTTTTTTCTCCGGTGTGGTTTGCGGGCATCCGGGCAGGAGCGCCGGGACGAGACAGAAACAGATCGCGTATATGACCGCATGAAAAAGACCTCGCGGTGTTTCGTGTGCGTTGTCCGGCATTCGGATTCCTTTCATCATGAGGTGTAAGGTGAATATCAAATCCCCGCGTCAGCGGAGATGTTCTGCGACAGCCTCGATCACCCTGCCGTTTCAACCCTGTTCCTGCCGTTCTTTTTGGCCCGATACATCGCTTCGTCGACCCGGTTCGTGAACACCTCAAGCGTGTCGTCCGGTCTGAACTCGGTTACACCGAAGCTTGCCGTTATATGGAGGCCGCTGCTGAAATCAAAGCCGGCAACAAGCCCCCGCAGTTTATCGGCAAAGCGTGTTGCTTCTTCAAGGTTTTTGTGCGTGGCCAGGACCATGAATTCCTCCCCTCCCCAGCGGCCGAACCAGTCGGTGCTGCGGATGTTGGTTGCAACGAGGTCCGCGATCGTTTTCAATACCTGGTCTCCGGTCTGATGTCCACGCGTATCATTGATCCGCTTGAAATGGTCAATATCGAACATGACCAGACAGAGCGGCACCTGATAGCGTCGCGCGCGGTCCATCTCCACGTCCAGTTCCGAGTCGAACTTCATCCTGTTGCAGATGCCGGTCAGCGCGTCCGTCGTCGCAAGCTTGCCGAGCTTTTCATTCGCCTGCTTCAGCTGCAGTTCAAGCTTCTTCCGCTCGACGGCGTACCGCGCGGCGCGCAGGAGCATTTTCCCGTCAGCATCGCCCTTCACCAGATAGTCCTGAGCGCCCATCTTGACCGCCGCCATCCCGGTCTCTTCATCGTCCAGGCCGGTAAGCACGACGATCGGGATCTCGAGTGCCGTATCCAGGATCGCGGTTATTGTCAACAGGCCGGAACTGTCCGGAAGATTGATATCAAGGAACACCACGTCGGGACGAAGCTCACCCAGCAGACCGCGGGCAACCGATAGCCGGGACGCGACGGTGACGGTGGTCTTCTGCCGTTGTTCACGGATCATTTCCGTGAACAGCGTTGCATCTCCAGCGTCATCTTCAACGAGAAGCAGGCTGAGAGCATGTCTATCGCCGGACAACTTCTCGTTCAGCATGTGACCTCTTGGCCGGGCATGAACACCTGTCGTTTCCCGACATCCTGTCAAAAAAAATCGGCATAAAAGGGCTTGCGAGTATACAAATTGTAGCATAATTCGGGAAGAAAGGTGGTCAGTGCGGATACGCTCGACAGTCCCTTCCAGCACGAGCAGCGTCCATTCTTTCTAATATTCTCCTGCTCAGTTCCGTGGTAAAATGCTCGTATCATGACACTCGAAGAAAAGCTTCAGAACCTCCCGGATGCTCCGGGTATCTATATCATGAAGGACCGCGCCGGGCATATCATCTACATCGGCAAGGCCGTGTCCCTGAAGAACCGGGTGCGTTCGTATTTCCAGAAAGGTTCCAAGGGAGAGAAGACCGAGATCATGGTGCGTTTGATCGCGGACCTCGAGACCATTGTTACGCACACGGAGCTCGAGGCCCTGATCCTGGAAGCCAACCTCATCAAGAAGCATCATCCCCGCTTCAACATCGTGTTGCGGGACGACAAGAACTATCCTTATCTCCGGTTCGACCTCAAGTCCGAGTATCCCCGCCTCGATGTGGTCCGCGGTCTCAAGAAGGACGGTGCTGTGTACTATGGCCCGTATGTGCCGGCCGGCGGCATGTGGGAGCTCCTGTCGCTCATCCGACGCACGTTTCCGCTCGCGACCTGCAAAAAGGAATTCAACAAGGACAAGCCCGAGCGGCCGTGCGTGCAGAACCAGATCGGCAGGTGTATGGCGCCGTGCTCGGCCGAAGTCGACAAGGGAGCCTATCAGGACATGGTCGAGCAGGTGCGGTTGTTCATCGAAGGCAAGAACCGCGACCTTGTCGACCTGCTGAAGCAGCGCATGGAAGCGGCGTCGGAGCACATGGAGTACGAGCGCGCTGCCGAGCTCCGCGACCGGATCGCGAAGATCGAAGGGGCTTTTGAGAAGCAGAAGATCATCTCACCGGGGTTCGAGAACCAGGACGTTATTGGGATCGCATCCGAGGGCGGGCACGCCGACGTCCAGATGCTGTTCATCAGGAACGGCATGCTGCTGGGCAGGAAGGATTTCTATCTTACGGACATCCAGGGCAGGGTGGACGAAGAGGTCCTTGCCGACGTCCTGCATCAGTTTTATGCCAAGGAGATGATCGTGCCGAACGAGGTGCTTCTGCCGATGGAGATGCCGGACCGGCCGGTGTTCGAGGCCTGGCTCACTGAAAAGCGCGCTGCTTCCGTGGATGTCCAGGTCCCGCAGCGCGGCCGGAAACGCGAGCTGGTGCAGATGGCGTCCGACAACGCGGCCCAATCGCTCAAGGAGCACCTGTTGTCGCGCAAGAGCAAGGAGCGCATCCTGCTGCGCTTGCAGGAGGAACTGGGGCTGAAGCACTTGCCGCGCAGGATCGAGGCGTTCGACATTTCGAACATCCAGGGAACGGAAACCGTGGCAAGCCTGGTGAGCTTCGAGAACAATCTGCCGGACAAACGCAACTATAAACGATACAAGATCCGGTCGGTCATCGGCCCCGATGATTTCGCAAGCATGACCGAGGTCATCAGACGGCGGTATACTAAGGCGAAGGAAGAGGGGGTCCTCCCTGACCTGATCCTGATCGACGGCGGCAAAGGCCAGTTGAATGCGGCGCTTGATGTGCTCAGGGAGCTCGGCATCGACGGCCCGGATGTGTTCGGCCTGGCGAAAGCGCGGAGCGGCGAGGAAGGATCGGTGCGGGAATTCGAACGCGTGTTCCTGCCGGGCGTTGAGGAACCGATCATTCTCGAGCCCACCAGCCCGGTAACGCACCTGGTGGCGCGGGTCAGGGACGAAGCGCACCGGTTCGCGATCGCTTACCATCGCAAACTGCGCGACAAGCGCGCGATACGATCGGAACTGGACGACATCCCCGGCATCGGAGCAACGAGGAAAAAAGCCCTGTTGCGGCACTTCGGAAGCCTGGAGAAGGTGAAACTGGCGACGGAGGAGGAGTTGGCAGCTGTTCCCGGCATGGCAAAGAATGCAGCTAGGGAAATAATAAAATATTTTCAAGGTGTCGCAGCACGTAGGATGTAGCAAGTAGCATGTAGCAAGTAGCAAGGGAATCAAAGTCGCCCTTCGGTTCAAAGTTGTTCCATGCTACTTGCTACTTGACCCTTGACCCTATCTTGTCGACCTTGCCCCTATCTTTAAGGAGCTACCATGACCAACGAACAATGGCTTGAGGTATTCAAACAGATCGGCTTAAACATGCGCAAAGGGTTGTCCGTGATCATGGCAAAGGAAGGCGGCACCGTGCCGCTCGGCAAGGGCGCGGGCGGGGACAAGACGTTCCCGGTGGACAAGTGGGCCGAGGACATCATCATCGCAGCGCTGGAGAAGGCGCATGGGGAAGGCGAGTCTTTCACGCTCGTTTCAGAAGAGCTCGGGGTCAGGAAGTTCGGCGAAGGCAGCAAGGTCGTGCTGGTGGACCCGATCGACGGGAGCAACAACGCAAAGAGCGGGATCCCGTTCTTTTCCACCTCGCTGGCGCTGCTGAACAACACCACGCTGTCCACGCTGGCGGTAGGCTACGTGATCAACCTTGCCATGGGCGACGAGTTCTGGGCCGTGCGCGGAAGCGGAGCATACAAGAACAACGCGAGGATCAAGACCCCGTCAACGCAGGGCATCACGATCGTGGCGTTCGAGGCATCGTCTCCGGCAACCGACATCCCCCGGCTCCTGCCGCTCATCTGTCAGGCAAAGCGCCTCCGGTGCTTCGGTTCCACAGCGCTCGATCTTGCCTATCTTGCCTCCGGCGCCATCAGCGTGTTTGCGACCGCGACGGCTTCGCGCACGTTTGATTACGCGGCCGGCATGCTGATCCTCGAAGAGGCGGACGGCGTTATCACGGGCCTTGACGGGACATCGCTCGATCACATTGCCGCGGGATTGGAGCGGACCGTGCCGCTGCTCGCGAGCAAGAACGATGCAACGCACGCGATGGCGCTGAGCCTCCTGTCCTCCCCTGGCCAATGACCACGATACCCCGTAAGTATTGACATACCCTGTGTTTTATGCAATTATGAAGCTATGGCCTTAGTGAATCACACCACGCGCGAGATCAACGCGAAGATCGTCTATTACGGCCCCGGTCTGTGCGGGAAAACGACGAACATCCATCTTATCTTCCATCGCATTGCTCCGGGACAGCGCGGCAAGCTCATCTCGCTCGCGACCGAGACCGACCGCACATTGTTCTTCGACTTCCTCCCGGTCGAACTCGGCACTATCAAGAACTATAAAGTGCGGTTCCACCTCTACACCGTGCCCGGCCAGGTGTTCTACAATGCCACGCGCAAGCTCGTGCTGAAGGGCGCCGATGGAGTGATCTTTGTCGCGGACTCGCAGCGCGCCATGCTGGATGCGAATCTCGAAAGCATGATGAACCTCCGCGACAACTTCGGGGAACAGGGCATCGACCTGACGGATTTCCCCATGGTGATCCAGTTCAATAAACGGGACCTTCCCGACATTCTTTCGATCCAGGAAATGAACGCCGCGCTGAACCCCCGCAAGGTACCGCACTACGAGGCCGTGGCCATGACCGGCGACGGGGTGCTCAAGACGTTCACCGCCATCTCCAAGCTCGTGCTCCAGGACATGCAGAAGTTCCCCGACCGCCACAACTTCACGCTCGGTGATATCATTGGAAAGAACGACAAACATCCGGTGGGCCCGAAAGACCTCATGGAGGAGGTCCCGCCCGAACCTTCCATGCCCGGAGCGCCCATGGCCGAGGCAAAGCCGGAAATGGAAGCGCTCGAATCCGCGGTCGACGCGGGCATGAAGGTGAACCTCGGGAAGCCGTTCATGGAGAACCGGCAGATCATCCTTCCGTTCGATGTAAGGACCCGGGACCGCGACGACCAGTTCGAGCTCAGGGTGACGATCGACATGGAAGCGCCGATAGCGAAGCGCTTCAAGATCTCGGTCAAGAACTTCAAAAAATGATCCCCGGCCGTGCAGGGCCGGTTCCCGATGCAGCGAACATCCGCAGACGATCCTTACCAGCACGGATCTTTCGAGGTAGTAATGTCAAAAGTAACGGCGCTCATACCCGCGGCCGGCATGGGCAGGAGGATGGGCAAGGCAGTGGCCAAGCAATTCCTTCCGCTCGGCGACAAACCCATGCTCGCACATACCCTGCTGGTGTTCCAGCGCTCAACGGAGATCGACGAGATCATCCCGATCCTGTCGCAGGAGGATATGGAAAGCTGCCTGCGGGACATTATCGAGCGCTATCACATTACCAAGGTCAGGACCCTCGTGGTGGGCGGCAAGGAGCGGCAGGATTCGGTGGCGAACGGTCTGCAGAAGCTCGAAAAGGACGCGTCGATCGTGCTGGTGCACGACGGGGTCCGGCCGTTCGTGACTGAGTCCATGATCGCGGAGACGGTTGAGCGCGCGAGAAAAGGCGAGTGCGTGACAATCGGCGTTCCGATCAAGGACACGATCAAGGAAACGGATGAGCACGGGGTGGTGCGCCGGACCCTGGAACGGAACCGGTTGTGGGCCATCCAGACCCCCCAGGCATTCCCGCTCAAGATCCTCAAACGGGCGTACGAGGAATCACTGACGAACAAGTTGTACGGCACTGACGATGCGTCGCTGGTGGAGCGCGCGGGCGGCAAGGTGCACGTGATCATGGGCAGCTACGACAATATCAAGATCACGACGCCCGAGGACCTTATCCTTGCGGAGGAGATCCTCAAGAGGAGGTCGGCATGAGAGCGGGAACAGGCTATGATGTTCACCGTCTTGTTGCGGGCAGGAAGCTTATGATCGGCGGCGTGGACATCCCCTTTGAAAAAGGGCTGCTCGGCCACTCGGACGCGGACGTGCTGCTTCACGCGATCTGCGACGCACTGCTCGGCGCAGCGGGCCTCGGGGACATCGGCAGGCATTTCCCTGATAGCGCGCCGAAGTACAAAGGCATTTCGAGCCTTACGCTGCTCGAGGAAGTTGCCCGGCTGCTTGCCGAGACCGGGTTCCATGCGAACAATATCGACGCGACCATAGTGGCGGAGAAGCCGAAGATGGCGCCGCATATCCCTCAAATGGCGGCGAATATCGCCGGCGCGGTGCGGATCGACCGGTCATCGGTCAACGTGAAGGCGACGACCACGGAAGGTCTCGGGTTCGTGGGCAGAGGCGAGGGGATGGCAGCCTACGCTGTAGCCACGGTTCGAAAAACGGGGTGATTGCCATGATACGTGTTCTTGTAATTCTGTTTGTCTTGCTGTCCTGGTCCCTGCCGCTGTTTGCACAGGAGCAGGCACAGGATCAGATACCGGAAAAGTCGGCCGAAGAAAAGGAAACACAAAAGAACCACCTGTATCAATGGACCGATGGCAAGGGCGTCGTGCATATCACCGACGGACTGGGCAAGGTCCCGAAAAAGTATCGCAGCAAGGCGACAAAACTGGAAGCTGGGACCAAGAGCGAGGCCGGCGATGCTGCGCAGCCTCAAGAAGCGGTTGCCCCTCGTGTTTTGCAGGGACAGCAACAGCAGTCCGAAGAAGAAAACAAGTTCTTGTGGCAGACCCGCATTCAGAATGTGCGACAACGGTTGGCGGATGCCGAGGCGCGCTACCGGGATCTAGAACAGAAAAAGATGACGTTGCTCGAGACGTGGGGAGGGAATCCTGCACTAGGACACCTGAGGGACCAGACAGAACTCGATAACCTTGAGAAGGAACTGACGCAGGCGAAGCAGGAGGTCGAAAGCGCGAGATACGAGCTCGAGGTCGAGATTCCTGACGAGGCACGGAAATCAGAAGTGCCGCCGGGATGGCTGAGGGAGTGAGAAGAACCTATGGGCGAGACCTTTCAAAAAATAAAGAGGGACTTTAACGCGGCGCTGTCCATGGACCCTGCTGCCACGAGCAGGCTCGAGGTCGCCCTGACCTACGCGGGGTTCCATGCGCTCCTGTTCTACCGCGTTGCGCACTGGCTCTGCACCAAGCGCATCCCGTTCTTTCCGCGCGCCCTGTCCCAGTTCGCGCGGTTCATCACCGGCATCGAGATCCATCCCTGCGCCAGGATCGGCTCCGGCCTGTTCATCGACCACGGCATGGGTGTGGTGATCGGCGAGACCACGGAGATCGGGGACAACGTGACGCTGTTCCAGGGCGTGACCCTGGGCGGCACAGGCAAGCAGCGCGGCAAACGGCATCCCACGCTCGGCAGCCACGTAGTCGTGGGCGCGGGCGCAAAGGTGCTCGGCCCGATCGTAATAGGGGATTATGTCAAGGTGGGGGCCAATGCCGTGGTGCTGCAGGATGTGCCGGACCACTCAACGGTCGTCGGCATCCCGGGCAGGATCGTGCGCATCAAGGACGAGCGCGTTGCGGACGAGGCGCTCATGGACCATATCCATATTCCCGACCCGATCGCGGACAAGTTGATAGAGCTGCAGGTGCAGATCGATACGCTGAAGAAGGAATTGGAAAATCGGAAGTAGTGTTGCAGATTTACGATACACATATTGTTGCATGTTGTGTTATTTCAACAAGTTCTCCCTCGCTATACCCTTAATATACCCGATCAACACACTTGACAAAATGGTACATATCCATATAATCAGCTGAACCATCCATGATAGCTCCCGTCTAATCGTTAATTCTTGATTTCACTTATCATTGTTTCCCTCCATCAGGCTTAAAGGCAAAGAGGTTTTGAAGAAGTATGGCAGTTGTCGGTGGTTTTTTGTCGCGGATTTTGCGGGATACTAAAGGAATGATCTGCTGCTGTCAGAACATTATTGGGTTAGGGGGGCTTGCTATGAAGACTGGAAAATGGAAGAGGATTACTGGAAAAGTCCCGCTTGGCATGGCGGTGCTTGTGGTTGCAGCTGTTATCATTGTGGCGCCGATGGACGTCCATGCCATCAGTTTTTTTGGCGCGAGGACTTTTAATGCAGGAACCAATCCTTATGATGTTATTACAGGTGACTTCAACGGAGACGGAAAAGCCGATCTTGCAGTGGCGAATGATATTGATAATAATATTTCCGTGTTAATTAACAAAGGCGATGGAACATTTAAGGCGACTGTGAACTATGTTGCCGGAAATCGGCCCAGTTCAGTTACAAAGGGTGATTTCAACGGAGACGGGAAGGCTGATCTTGCTGCGGCAAACTATAATAGCGGTACCATTTCCGTTTTTTTGGGGAATGGCGACGGTTCCTTTGCTGCGGCTGTAAACTATTCTGGCGGGGCAACCCCTATCTTTGTTACAACCGGTGACTTCAACGGTGATGGAAAGATTGATCTTATAACAGCATCTGCGGGCAGCAATTATGTCTCTGTTATTATTAATAACGGCGATGGCACTTTTATTGCACCAGTGAATTACCCTGTCGGAGCGATTCCTAATTCTATAGCAGTGGGAGACTTCAACAACGACGGGACACAGGATCTTGCAGTTTTGAATGGAGGTGCTCCCTATAATGTTTCTGTACTCCTGGGGAACGGTGACGGAACATTCAGAGCAACAGTAAACTACTCTGTAGGAGCCGGCCCTCGTGAAATCATAACTGCTGACTTGAACGGCGACGGGAAGCTTGACTTGGCAGTGGCGAATTACAGTAACAATAATGTTTCTGTGCTTATTGGGAACGGTGACGGAACATTCCAGGCACGCGTAAATTACAGTGCCGGAACGTACCCACGCTCATTGTCATCAGTTGATCTTAATGGCGACGGTAAACTCGATCTTGCAGTTGCGAATTATGGCAGCAATAATGTCTCGGTGCTTCTAGGGAACGGCAATGGCACATTTCAGGCACCGGTGAACTATAGCGCGGGAAGGTATCCTCAGTCCATAACGGCGGCTGATTTTAGCGGTGACGGCCAACCTGATCTAGCCGTGATAAGTTCAGGAAACATTTGCGTGCTGTTGGGGAACGGCGATGGCACATTTAGGGTAACACAAAATTATGAAGCGGGGGCAAGCGTCTCCTTCGTGACGGCTACAGATTTTAATAGAGATGGAATAACAGACCTTGCCGTGGTGAATCCCGGCAGCGGCGAGGGCATTTCAGTACTCTTGGGGAATGGAGATGGCTCATTTCGGACACCGGTGAGTTATGGAACAGGAACAAATCCATACTCAGCGGCCACGGGAGACTTTAACGCGGATGGAAATCCCGATTTGGCAATTGCGAATTACGGTAGTCACGATGTTTCGGTCCTTCTTGGCAATGGCGACGGAACATTTCAGCCGGCTGTGAACTATGGCAATGCAAGCTATCCATCTTCCGTGAGCACAAGTGACCTTAATGGAGACGGGAAGCTTGATTTGGCAATTGCGAATTACGGCAGTCACACTGTTTCGATCCGCCTGGGGAATGGCGACGGAACATTTCAGCCGGCTGTGAACTATGCCGCGGGACTATGCGCCTATGCCGTGACGATTGCTGATCTGAATGGGGATGGGAGGCCCGACTTGGGGGTAGCGAATGCTTGTAGCAATAATGTCTCGGTGCTTCTGGGGAACGGCGATGGAACATTCCAGACAAAGGTGGATTACGCAGCAGGCTCGTTTCCCAACTCTGTGACAGCGGCTGATTTCAATGGTGACGGGAAAACTGATCTTGGAGTGGCGAACTATAGCGGAAATAATGTTTCGGTGCTTCTGGGGAACGGCAATGGTACATTCCAGGTGGCAGTGAATTACAGTGCGGGAGTCAATCCATATAGAGTGACATCGGTTGACATTGATGAAGACGGAAACTACGACCTCGTGGTTGCGAATTTTAACGGCAGCGTTTCTGTGATAATGTCGAAAGATGACGGAACGTTCCAGCCCGCTGTTGACTACTCCGCAACAAACCCGTACTCCGTTACTGCAGCCGATTTTAATGGTGACGGAAAGATAGATCTTGCAGTCGCCAATGCTTTCACTAAAAATATCTCAATCCTTCTTAATACCATGCTTCGTGTAAAACCTTCCGCAGGTCAGAACGGCAACCTTGTCTGTACGCCAGCACTGGTCGATCCGAAAAAAGATGCCTCTTGCGCCATCACCCCCTATGCTGGCTACATGATCAGCGACGTGCTGGTAAACGGTGCGTCCATTGGTCCAGCGAGTTCCTACAACTTTACCAACATAACGACCGACCAGACCATTAACGCCACCTTTGTGGCGCTTCAGTATCAACTCGGTGTCTCGGTTGTCGGCTTAGGGACGGTTACGAGCAACCCGGCAGGCATCGATTGTGGTTTTTCCTGCAGCGTCTCTTTTGCCCCTGGAACGCCTGTCTCTCTTACTGCGACCCCTGGCATGGGCCAGGTATTCACCGGCTGGTCCGGCGCCTCCAGTGGCATCGGCACCTGCAGCGTCACAATGACGCAGGCCAAGAGCGTTACAGCGACATTCAGTCCGATCACCTGGCCAATGAGCATCTCCGTCACCGGCTCCGGCACGGTCCATACTTCACCCGGCGCCGACCTCGCTTGCAGCGCAAACTGCGGCACTAGCTATAACGATGGTGCAGTTGTAACCCTTACACCGATCCCAAACGCAGGTCAGGTATTCACCGGCTGGGGTGGCGCCTGCAGCGGCACCGGCGTTTGCAGCGTCACCATGAGCGCAGCACGGAGCGTCACAGCCACCTTTGTGGTCTCCGGCGGAACCTGCTCCGCACCAGCCCGGATCATTGTTCCCGAGAAAGCATACTCAGGTTCGTACACGATCACCTGGGGCGCATCACCAACCAGCGGGGTGACCTATGTCCTCGAAGAAAGCGCGAACA
>Ga0315268_10008186_pt1 | contig 10951 bp, 10 predicted proteins | sample C1_top_MG_FD_204535 | JGI IMG/M metagenome (GOLD analysis project Ga0315268, IMG submission 204535) | Sediment microbial communities from Yellowstone Lake, YNP, Wyoming, USA - C1_top | ecosystem: Environmental > Aquatic > Freshwater > Lake > Sediment | place: USA: Wyoming | collected 2017-08-01 | reverse complement strand
TGATCGTGAACCGAAAGGGCTTTCCGTCCTTCTCTCGTATGCCCTCGCGGTTCTTCGTCCATCCCGCTTCGGTCAGCATGCGCTCGGCGCGTTCAGGCTCGTGGTCATAGGACCGGGCCTTCGGATTGTATGCCCAGGAAACATCTGAATAGGGGCCGGTGCAGGGCCTGCCGATACCGAGAACGATGCCGTCGATGATGCTCTGTCGGTCAATGGCATACGAGATCGCCTGGCGGACCCGAACATCGGAGAACAGATGACTCGTCAGGTTGAAGCCCAGATAGGTGAACGCATTGGCCGGATACCGGAACTTGACGTAGTTCTCCTTGATCCTGCGGGTCTCGCTCTTTCTCAGATACTGGAGCGGGTTCAGGCCCATCATGTCCACGCCGCCGGAAAGCAGTTCTTGGAACATGGTGGAGGAGTCGGGAATGACCCGGAAAATGAACTGATCGATCTTCGGCCTGCCCTCGAAGTAGGAGTCGTTCGCTTCGAGCACGATCTTCTGGCCTGCTATCCATTCCTTGAACCGGAAGGGGCCGGTACCGACCGGTTTTCGGTTGAATGCATCCGTGTTGATGTCCTTGCCGTCCAGCAGATGCTTCGGGATGATGCCCATGGACCAGCTTTCGAGCGCAGGCGAGAACGGTTCCTTGTAGGTTACGCGAAAGATGAATTTGTCCACGACCTCGGCTTTTTTCACGTCCATGTATGCACTGCTGTAGGGGGTGGCCACCTTGGGGTCGATGAACCGCTGGTAGGTGAACAGGCAGTCGTCCGCGGTGAATGGGGAGCCGTCGTGCCAGGTCACGTTCTTTCGCAGATAAAAGGTGATGGTCTTGCCGCTGTTCGTGATGTCCCAGCGCTCGGCAAGGTCGCCCACGAGCTTGATGTCCTTGTCATACTTGACGAGCCCGTTGAACAGCTGGTCATTGATCGTTCCGGACGCAGCATCGTTCGCGACGACCGGGTTCAGCCGCCGTGCGTCGCCGATGGAGCTTTCGACAAAGGTGTTCGGATTTCGCTCAGCCTTCTGGCCGCAGGCGGTGAAAAAGCCTAAAGCAACAGCTAAAAGTACAGGAAGGGTTAACCGCAGAGGACGCAGAGGAAGGCAAAGACTTGTCTTAAAACGAAACAAGACGCCCTCCGAATTCCTGTGCGGCCTCTGTGGTAAAAGGTTTGCCGGTATTTTGTTCTTCATAATAAAAAAACAAAAGGGTAGGCAAGGCCTACCCCGAAGGTTATGTGGATCGTGTCCGGAATTTCATGACAACTATTTTGCAGGCATTGCCGCGGGAGCCTGCGCAGGCGGTGCGAACGGTGCTGCCTGCGCTGTCTGGGTCTGTTCGTGCTTTACCCCTTCCATCACCGAGCTCTTCTTCGAAGTGGTGAGCGCAAGGAAAAGCGAGGTGACCATGAACAGGATGGCCGCGCCGGTGGTCAGCTTGGCCATAAAGCTCTGCGCGCCGCGGGGGCCGAAAATGGTCTGTGACGCTCCGCCGAAGGCAGCGCCGATGTCCGCGCCCTTGCCCTTTTGCAGAAGGACCATCGATATCAGGATAGTGGAGACGGTGACGTGGAGCGTGATCAAGAATATGCGTAACATTACTTCCTCCTAGAAAACATCTTGTTGCTGAGATCGCAGGGTGCATGGAGAACGCTCCGGGATCTGAATGCAGGATTCAAAGACCGGTGTCCTCTGCGTCCTCTGCGGTGAAAATTACTTAAAGTTTACCAGTGCTGCGAACGATTCCGGCTTCAGGCTTGCGCCGCCAACCAGGGCGCCGTCGATGTCCGGTTTTGCCATGAGCGTTGAGACATTGTCCGGGGTCACGCTGCCACCGTACTGGATCCTGAGGCCCTCGGCGATGTCGCTGCTGTACAGAGCCTTGACCTTGTCCCGGATGAGGGCGTGGACCTCGTTCGCCTGCTCCGGGGTCGCTGTTTTGCCCGTGCCGATGGCCCAGACCGGTTCGTACGCGATCACGACCTTTTGCATGTCGTCGGCAGAGATGTCCTTCAGTCCGCCGGTAACCTGGCGGCCGATGATCTCGTTCAGCTTGCCGGCCTCGCGTTCGGCGAGCGTCTCGCCAACGCACAGGATGGGCAGCAGGCCCTTCTTGAGCGCCTGTTTGACCTTCTTGTTCACGGTCTCATCGGTCTCGCCGAAGTACTGCCGGCGCTCACTGTGGCCAATAATAACATATTTACAGCCCAAATCCAACAACATATCTGCCGATATCTCGCCGGTAAAGGCCCCCTTGTCCTCCCAGTGGAGGTTCTGGGCAGAGAGCCCGATGTTCGTGCCCTTGATCGTTTCGGCCACTGCCGCGAGAGAGGTGAAGGTCGGGGCAAGCACGATATCCCGGTCCTTTACAGCCGACACCAGCGGAATGAGCTTGGATGCGAGCTCACGCGCTTGTGGCGTGGTCATGTTCATCTTCCAGTTTCCGGCGATGATGGGACGTCGTTTGGGGTTCATGAAAAAGCTCCTTTTTGACACTGATGCCACTGAAAAGACTATGATAAAGCAGTAGGATCAATCAGTGTCATAAATAATCAGTGTCCTCAGTGTCGAAGACCTATTCCTTGTCGTCCGTCAATGCCGCGAGGCCCGGCAGTTCCTTGCCCTCGAGCAGCTCAAGCGACGCGCCGCCGCCGGTGGAGATGAAGGTGATGCTGTCTGACACGCCTGCTTTGTGCACAGCAACATCCGTGTCGCCGCCACCCACGATCGTGGTTGCATATGCGTCGGCCACTGCCCGGGCGATCGCAAACGTGCCCCGGGAGTAGGCATCCTTCTCGAACATGCCCATGGGGCCGTTCCAGATGATGGTCTTGGCGTCCTGGATCGCTTCGGCAAAGAGCCGGACGGTCGCAGGGCCGATATCAAGACCGACCCAGCCCTTCGGGATCTCCTGGGACGTGACGATCTTGGTCTCTGCACCATCGTTCATATTCTCCGCCACGACAAAATCGACGGGGAGATAGAACTTGACGCCCTTTTCACGCGCGCTGTTCCTGATGCGCATTGCCGTTTCGAGCATGTCTGTTTCGACGAGGGAGTTCCCGCACTCTTCGCCCCACGCCTTGTTGAACGTAAAGGCCATGGCCCCGCCGACGATCACCTTGTCGACCTTGTCCTTCAGGTTCTCGATTACGCCGATCTTTCCCGAGACCTTTGCGCCGCCGAGGATCGCAACGAACGGCCGCACGGGATTCGCAACGGCCTTCTGGAGATAGGTGATCTCCTTTTTCATCAGGAACCCTGCAACGGACACGTTCACGAACTTGGTAATGCCGTAGGTCGAGGCATGGGCGCGGTGCGCGGTGCCGAACGCGTCGTTCACATACACGTCCGTGAATGCAGCGAGCGACCTCGAAAAGCCCTCGTCGTTCTTTTCTTCTTCTGCATGGAACCTGAGATTCTCGAGCAGCAGGACATCGCCGGGACGCATGCCCTGGACCGCATGCTCCACATCAGGGCCGATGCAATCCTTCGCGAACTTGACCTCCTTGTTTAAAAGGCGGTTCAAGCGCAGTGCGACCGGAGACAAGCTGTACTTCGGGTCCGGCTTGCCTTTCGGACGGCCAAGATGCGATGCAAGGATCACCTTCGCGCCGTTGTCGAGCGCGTAGTTGATCGTCGGGAGGGTGGAGCGGATCCTGCCGTCGTCGGTGATGTTGCCGTTCTCGTCGAGGGGCACATTGAAGTCCGCGCGGATAAAGACCCGCTTGCCCTTGAGGTCGACTTTTTCGATCGTTTTCTTGTCCATGGGTACCTCGGTGAAAGTCCGGAAGACGGAAGAGCGGGAGGCGGAAGGGGATAACGTTTTTCCCCCTCACTCCTCACGCCTCACCCCTTACGGGTTTATTACAGACCCTTCTTCGCCACCAGGATCGCGAGGTCGCGGAGCCGGTTCGAATAGCCCCACTCGTTGTCGTACCAGGAGATGACCTTTACCATGGTGCCTTCTATGACGCTCGTGAGCGAGGCGTCGATGATGGAGGAGTGCGGGTTGCCCTTGAAGTCGATCGAAACAAGCGGCGCTTCTTCGTATTGCAGGATGCCCTTGAGCTTCCCGTCGGCCGCAGCCTTGAGCGCGGCATTCACTTCTTCTTTCGTGGTCTTTTTCGAGACCTCGAAGACCACGTCCACGACCGAGACGTCAGGCGTGGGAACGCGGAGCGACATGCCGTCGAGCTTGCCTTTCAGTTCCGGAAGCACGAGCGACACGGCTTTGGCAGCGCCGGTCGAGGTCGGAATGATGGACACGGCGGCTGCGCGAGCGCGGCGGAGGTCCTTATGCGGCAGGTCAAGGAGCTGCTGGTCGTTCGTATAAGAGTGGATCGTGTTCATCAGGCCGTGCACGATGCCGAAGGTCTCGTGGATCACCTTGGTGAACGGCGCGAGGCAGTTCGTGGTGCAGGATGCGTTCGAAATGATGTGATGCGTCTTGGGATCGTAAAGGTGCTCGTTCACACCAATCACAAAAGTGCCGTCCGGATCTTTTGCTGGAGCGGAGATCAGGACCTTCTTGGCGCCCGCGGTGATGTGCTTGCCTGCGCCCGCCTTATCCAGGAAAAAGCCGGTGCACTCCAGGACGATGTCGATCTTGAGGTCTTTCCAGGGAAGCTCGGCCGGGTCCTTCTTGGCGGAGACTGCGATGTCCTTGCCGTCCACGCTGATCTTGCCGTCGCCGGCCTTGACGTCATGCTTGAATTCACCGAAGGTGGAGTCCCATTTCAGCAAGTGCGCAAGCGTCTTGGTATCTGTAAGGTCGTTGATGGCTACGATCTCGATCTCCTTGTTGCCCTGCGAAGCGCGGAACACGTTCCTGCCGATACGTCCGAATCCGTTGATTGCAATTCTTACTGCCATGGTAGTAGCCTCCTTGAGGAAAAATAGTAGCAAGTAGCAAGTAGCGAAGGAAGGCAGAATGATTCTCCTTGCCCCTTGCTACATGACCCTTGACCCTGTGGTTAGTCGATCTTATGCATCACCAGCCCCGTGAGGAGCTTGGGAAAGAAGTAGGTCGCTTTTTGCGGCATGCGCTCGCCCGCGGTTGCCACGTCCTTCACTTCGCGCACCTTGGTCGGGTTCATGAAGAACACGACCTCGGTGTTCCCGTCGTGGACCCGCTGGTCAGCCTCGGCGGCGTCCTTGATGTACTCGATGTTCAGACCGAGCTTGTGGGTCTCCATCTTGATGCCCAGAAGCTTATCAATGATCAGATGGTGCAGGATCGACACGTCGAGCCGCCGGTACGCCGGCGATTTTGCGGGGAGTAGGGTGTCCATGTCCATCTCGTTCCGCAAGGTCAGCAGATAGTAGCTGTGCTCACCTTTGACCCGCATGCCGAAGATATGCGCATGGTCTGCCCGGTGCGCCATGGTGTCCAGGACCGTCCGGAGGTCCTTTGCCTCGGTCTGCTTCGTAAAGTCGATCCGCTCGATATCGAAGTAGCGGTTCAGATCATCCTCGAACTTCTGCGGATCGAACCCGGTCAGGTTGAAGAGCGTGCGGTGCGCCGGGAGGACCGTAAGGCCGGGGTCCTCGATCCGCGCCAGGAACATGGCCACGTAATTGTAGCCTTCCTCGCCCGTGAACGAGCCAGCGGATTTGCGTCGCTCGTTTCTGTAGTTCAAGGCCGTGTCGTAGCGGTGATGTCCGTCCGCAATGAAAATCGGGTGGTCAGCCAGCCCGCTGACGATGGCGTTGATATCGCTTTTCCCGGAGAGCGTCCAGATGCGGTGGATCACGCCATCGCTGTGCTTCACTTCCATCCCGGGCTTCGTTGTCGCTTTGGCAAGCACGCCCGCGATGGCTCCCTGCGGGTCAGAGAAGAGCGAAAAGATCTGGCTGAAGCTCGCCTTGCATGAGCGGAGGAGGTTCAGCCGGTCAGTCTTCGGTCCGGAGAGTGTGGTCTCGTGCGGTTTAATGATGCCCGAGTCGTAGTCCTCGATCCTGACGAGACCGATGAGGCCGCGCAGTTTCTTGGTGTCTGCTCCGGCCGCGTATTCCATCTCATATATATAGAAGGCGGGTTCTTTGTCCTGGTCCAGGACATGTGCCTGCGACCAATCCTGAAGAACAGCCGCTGACCTGGTGTACCGGTTGTCTTCCTCGGTATCTCCGGGGCTGGCAAGACCGAATTCAAGCCGGATCACATTATACGGGCTTTTTCGGTACAACTCCTGCTGCTCTGCAGACGATATAATGTCATACGGCGGACACACCAGCTTGTCGATGGTGCCTGCTTTGGCCTGGTTGTAAAGGAGCCCCGGGAAAGGGGTTATTTTAGCCATCAATCAAGTCCTTACCAGCGTACTAACGGCTGGAATGATATCCGAAAAGACTTTATTTATAGCATAGCACCCGTTTTATTGTCAATATATTTTGAGGAAGAAAGGTTTAAGCTATAATCGATCGAATATGAAAGGTCAATTATTTCTGAGTGTTACGTGTGTTAGTCAGATACGGTCCGGTGAATGTCGGTTCAGAACTCGTTGATCGCGTCGATCAGGCTCCGGAGCCGCCCAAAGTCCTGGCGGTTGAAGTCCACCACGAGCCTCGGCAGATGGATGATATCTTCATCCTCCTTCTCTTCGGCCAGGGCGCATGAGGCAGCGATGGTGCCGTTGGGAAGAAGGATATCAAGAAAACTGTCCCTGAGCTTCTGTACCTGATGGGGGGCGAGCTCGGAGGTGAGCCGGAACACGAGCGTGCCGTCCACGTACCGCATGCTGTGATACCGGCTGTAGAACCGGTTGATACGGTTGACTGCAGCGTCCACGGAATTCACGCGCTCGAAGAGCGAAAAGTCACTTGTGCTGATGTAGCCATGCGTGGCAAGCTCATCTTCGAAGAAGGTTATCCATTTCGACCAGTAGGTGCCGTTCGGCTCGTCCACCAGAATGAGCGGCAGGGGGTTCCGCTTGCCGGTCTGGACCAGGGTGAGCGTTTCCATGGCCTCGTCCAACGTGCCGAACCCGCCGGGGAAAAGCGCCACCGCATCAGCTTCCTTCAAAAAGGCCACCTTGCGGTTGAAAAAGTATTTGTACGTGATGAGCCGGGGGTTGCCTTCAAGCACCGGGTTCGCCTTTTGTTCGAACGGAAGGCGTATGTTCACGCCAAAGGAATGCTCGGGTCCCGCGCCTTCGTTCACCGCCTGCATGATGCCCGCGCCTCCTCCGGTAATGACCATATAGCCGGACTTCGCAAGCGTTTGTCCAAAATCGTGCGCCATTTTATACACGGGTTCGGTCGGACTCGTGCGGGCAGACCCGAAGACCGTGACCTTGCGAACCTTGCGGTAGGGCCCGAAGACCTTGGAGGTGAACCGCATCTCCTTAAGCGTGGTGTTCATGAGCTTGAGGTCCGCGCTCTCGTCCGCCTCCTGGCCTGCTTTGAGCGAGGCAAGGATCATTTCGCGCACGATCTCGGGCCTGCGGACGTTGTCCGCGGTTTTGAGCAGGTTGTCGATGGCCTCGTCAACAAGACCGTTGGTTCTGGTGAAGTGAAGCTTCATGATGTATGGTTCTCCTTAGAGAGAAGTACGCCTGAACGCATCATAAGTCATTTTGATCGATTTGTCGAGGGAGACACGCGTGCCGACCGCTTGACAAGCGTTATTCCCTGTGATATATAACGCTATGCACAAGGACAAAGTTGCTCCACGAAAAAAAGCCTGTACCTCCCCCGTTGTTCGCGGCCGCGTCTGGATCGACGGCCCGGAAGGCACCTTTATCGGCAATGGTCGTGCGGTCCTGCTTGAACGCATCATTGAACTCGGCTCGATCTCCAAAGCCGCCAAGTCAATGGACATGGCCTATCGCCATGCATGGGACCTTGTGGATTCAATGAACCGGCAGGCAAAAGAACCTTTTGTGGAAGTCGTCACCGGAGGAAAAGGCGGCGGCGGCGCACGGGTGACCAAGGCCGGCGAACGGGCGATCAAGATATTCTGGCGGTTCCATAAGGATCTCCAGGCATTCCTGCTCAGGGAACAAAAGAAGATCAAAATATAGCAATAAGGGGGGGACTTCATTGAGTAGAAAAAAGATGTCGTTGCTGTTTTCCAGTGCCGTGGTCCTGCTTTGTATCTTCGCATTGATACAAGGGTCGTCGGCGCAGCCTGTGCAACAGAATAAGATCATGCTTGCCAGTACCATCGGCCCCATTGATGCGGGTATCGTGGGCGCACTGGAAGCAGCGTTCACGAAGAAGACCGGGATCGCTGTCGAGCACATTGGCGCGGGCACAGGCCAGGCGCTTAAGATGGCCGAGACCGGAACGTACGATCTGGTCCTTGTGCATGCCAAAGCACTGGAAGAGAAATTCGTGGCCGACGGATTCGGCACGAAACGCTACGATCTGATGTACAACGATTTTGTGGTCCTCGGCCCATCAACGGATCCTGCCGGCGTTCGCAATATGAAAGATGCAGCTGCGGCCCTTCGTAAGATCGCTGATGCAAAAGCGCTCTTCGTAACGCGGGGTGACAAATCGGGCACGCATGTGAAGGAACTTGAAGTTTGGAAAAAAGCCGGCATCGAACCGAAGGGGAACTGGTACGTAGTGTTCGAACAGGGCTCCAAGGGGAACGCGCCGACCCTTGCTTTCACGAACGAAAAGCAGGCGTATACCATCATGGACCGCGCAACCTACATAACCATGAAGACGAAGGTCTCTCTGCAGGTGCTGGTCGAGCGGGACGATATTCTGGTCAATTATATTTCGCTCATCCCGGTCAATCCTGCAAAGTTCCCGCAGGTGCATCATAAGGAAGCAATGCAGTTTGTGGAGTGGCTCCAGAGTAAAGAAGCACAGACGATAATCCGCGATTTCGGGAAGGATAAGTACGGTGAGCCGCTGTTCTTTCCCAATTCAGCGGAAGGAAAGAAGCTTTGATATTCAAGCCTAAAACTTCTTTTGACACGGATTTTCACGGACAAGGCTATGATAACGGCGGGGAATAAGTATTTAATAAGAATGATGTCGCTTCTGATGTATCCGCCTTTATCATAGATTCTATCGGATGCTATCGGTGTCAAAGGTGTTGTTCTTATTGTTGGGCTACTCTATTATTCAGGAGGATATGATAATGAAAAGAATTTTCACTTTTGCATTGCTAGCATCGATCATAGCGACTTCGGCATTCGCCGAAACTCGTATCAAGATGGCGTCTACGACGAGTACGCAGAACTCGGGGCTGTTCGACTACCTGCTGCCGATCTTCGAAAAAAAGACCAACATCAAGGTCGACGTTGTTGCCGTGGGCACCGGCGCGGCCATCGAGATCGGCAAACGCGGGGACGCGGACGTGGTCTTTGTACACGCCAAAGAGCAGGAGCTGAAAGCGGTTGAAGAAGGGTTCTTCGTGAACCGGCATGACGTGATGTATAATGACTTCGTCGTTATCGGCCCCACGAACGATCCGGCAAAGATCAAGGGAATGAGATCCTCGATCGACGCATTCAAGAAGATAGCTGAATCCGGCTCTTCCTTTGTCTCACGCGGGGACAAGTCCGGTACGAACACCAAGGAGCTCTCGCTCTGGAAAAAGACCGGGATTGAACCAGCAGGCAAAAAATGGTATCTTGAGGTCGGCCAGGGAATGGAGAAGACCCAGCGTGTAGCGGACGAGAAACGCGCGTACACGCTGACCGACCGCGGCACCTGGCTTGCCACGAAAGACAAGGACAAGCTGGACATGGTGGTCGTGCTCGAGGGTGATCCGACACTCTTTAACCAGTACGGTGTCATGGCCGTGAATCCGGAAAAAGCGAAGACGGTAAAATACAAGGAAGCAATGGTGTTCGTAGACTGGATCATTTCCAAAGAGGGCCAGGATGTCGTAGGCTCGTTTAAGGACAAGAACGGGAACGCGCTGTTTATCCCGAATGCGAAATGAGTGAATCGAGTAGCAAGTAGCAAGCAGCAAGGGAAGGGCAAAGAAGTAAGGTGCGGTATTGTTGCACTGCATTCCTTGCTACTTGACCCTTGCTACTTGACCCTCGATCCTTGCACAAACCTATGGACTCTATTCTGAGCGGCTTTTCCCGGGCTTTCGATCTCATCCTGCATCTCAATGCCGAGCTCTTCGGCATTATTCTCCTGTCTCTTAAAGTATCCGGCCTTGCTCTCTTGATCGCGACAGGACTGGGACTTCCGCTCGGCGCCATGCTCGGCCTGAAGCGCTTCCCTGGACGGGACCTTGCCATCAGTGTTGTAAATACGCTCATGGGACTCCCGCCGGTTGTCGTGGGTCTCTTTGTCTATCTTATGCTGTCCCGGAAGGGTCCTCTCGGTTTCCTCGGTCTGCTCTATTCACCTACAGCTATGATCATTGCGCAGACGATCCTGGCGATCCCGATCGTAACCGCGCTCTGCCACTCAGCCATCGTGAACGTTGATCCTCTTATCAGACAGGCGAGCCGCACTCTGGGCGCAACGAAGCAACAGGAGACCCTGGCGATCATCCACGAGGCGCGGTACGGGATCATCTCAGCAATTGTCGCAGCCTTCGGAAGGGTCATGGCGGAGGTCGGCTCTATCCTGATCGTAGGCGGGAATATTGCGGGCTACACCAGGGTTATGACCACGACGATCGCTCTTGAGACGGACAAGGGGAACTTCGAGCTTGCCCTCGCTCTCGGCATCATCCTGCTGCTGCTGTCATTCGCAATCAATGCCGTGCTGCATGCGATACAGAGAAAAGGCATGGTGTCATCTCAATGAAGCTCCTGGTCTCCCATATCACCAAGGCCTATGGCAAGAGGACGATCCTAAGTGACTGTTCATACGTCTTTGACAGGACCGGCACGTATGTGCTGATGGGCCCGAATGGCTGCGGCAAATCGACCTTTCTCAGGATCTGCGCATTACTTGAGCAGCAGGACAGCGGAGGGGTCGTTTATGTTGACAACGGCACGGCACGTGCGGCAG
>Ga0315268_10008185_pt1 | contig 10952 bp, 11 predicted proteins | sample C1_top_MG_FD_204535 | JGI IMG/M metagenome (GOLD analysis project Ga0315268, IMG submission 204535) | Sediment microbial communities from Yellowstone Lake, YNP, Wyoming, USA - C1_top | ecosystem: Environmental > Aquatic > Freshwater > Lake > Sediment | place: USA: Wyoming | collected 2017-08-01 | reverse complement strand
GGTCGCATTTCCGGTGCTACTATTAGCAGTCCTCGCTGTGGGCACCTATCTCTATCGCCAAGACGCCAGGGGCTTTGATCTCTGGGAAGGCGGAAAAGTGGCGGGAGCCGAAGACAGCAAACTAGTTGATGTGGTCTCCATAAAGGATGCAACCATTGGTTATCTCGAGCAAAATCAGGCCAAGAGCAAAGAAAATATTTCGTTTTCGAGACTGGCAGTCGAGACGGCCTTGGAAAAGGCTGGCGGCAGCCCGACCAGCGGGAATGTCCGCTAGGATTTGGATCTCACCAATTGAGTAATTAGTAAATTTCAATTTTATGATCATGTGGGTAATTCTAGGCCTAATTGTTCTGATCGTCATTTGGGCGATTGCGATCTACAATGGCCTCATCCGGCTCAAAAATCGTGTGGACGAAGCTTGGAGCGACATCGATGTCCAGCTGAAACGCCGCTATGATCTTATTCCCAATTTAGTAAACACGGTAAAAGGCTACGCTGCTCACGAAAAAGAGGTCTTTGAAAAAGTGACCGAAGCAAGAACGCGGGCTATGGCGGCCCAATCGGCGCCGGACAAGGCTCAAGCCGAAAATATGCTCTCACAAACGCTCAAGAGCTTGTTTGCGGTGGCCGAAGCCTATCCAGACCTCAAAGCCAACCAGAATTTTTTGGAACTTCAGCGGGAACTCACCGATACCGAGGATAAAATTCAGGCTGCGCGCCGGTTCTACAACGGCAATGTGCGCGACTTCAACATCAAGATCCAGGTTTTCCCGAATAATGTCTTCGCCGGAATGCTGGGATTCACTTCGCGGGAATTTTTTGAGGTGGCTGAAGGCGAAAAAGAGCCGGTCAAAGTTGAATTCTAATTTCTTATATGAAAAATATACTGCCTTAAGCTAGTATTATATCTAGAAGATTTTTATTATATGGCAACAATCTACAATCAGGCTGACAAAAACACCCGACTGACTTGGGTCTATATCTCCGGTTTTTTGATTTTTGTTGTTGGGGTCGGTTATGTCTTTGCGGGGGCGATGAATAATTCGGCAATACTCGTCGTGGCGGTGCTGTTCAGCGTTCTCATGAGCTTCGCTTCCTATTGGTGGAGCGACAAAATAGTCCTCGCTATGAGCGGAGCCAAAGAAGTGACGCATGAAAACGCGCGCGAAATCTATCACATTGTTGAAAACCTTTGCATCACCGCCGGACTTCCGGTTCCCAGAATCTACATTATCGAAGATCCGTCTCCGAATGCTTTTGCCACTGGTCGTGATCCGGAGCACGCAGTCATTTGTCTCACCACCGGAATCGTCGAAAAACTTGAAAAGACGGAACTCGAGGGCGTAATTGCGCACGAACTTTCGCATATCGGCAATCGAGATATTTTGCTTTCAACGGTTATTGTGGTGCTGGTCGGATTCGTGGCGCTCCTCGCGGGTTTTTTTCGGCGCTGGAGTTTTTTTGGAGGGGGGAGGAGGTCAAATGACAACGAAGGGGGACAGCTTGGCCTCATATTGCTCATCGCGGCGGTCATTCTTTCTATCCTTGCTCCAATCGCGGCGATGCTCATCCAGCTGGCTATTTCCAGAAAGCGGGAATTTCTGGCGGACGCGGACGGGGCGCTGCTCACGCGCTACCCGGAAGGGCTGGCCCGAGCTCTTGAAAAAATTTCGGCTGATCCCACGCCGCTACGTCACGCGAATCAAGCTACCGCCCATCTTTTCATCACCAATCCCTTCAGGGGAAAAAATGTTGCCAAGCTTTTTTTGACCCACCCACCAATAGAAGATCGAGTCAAGGCTTTGCGGGGAATGGATATCTAAATTTCCTAAAGCTCGACTTTAGGATTTTTTTTATGCAATACAAAGTTCCCAAAAACACCGAGAAACACGAATGGACGCAACACGCTCTTGTGAAAATGAGACAATACGGTCTCACAGCCCAGAGAGTCTTGCGGGTAGTGAAGAGTCCTCAAAGAGTGGAAGAAGGGATCGTCAAAAACACCATCGCGGTGATGCAACCAACCTCAATGAGGACAAGGAACGGGAAAAGAACTTGGACGCGTGAAATTTGGGCAATGTATCAAATTAAAGGAAAAAGTAAAAATGAAAAAAGAAAAAGCTTTGGGGCGCAAAAGATTCGGCTAATTAGTGCGTGGCGATATCCGGGGGTGAGCCCCAAAAGAGACCCGATCCCGGCAGAAATTTTGCGGGAATTGGATATATGAGATAGAATATAGTCAGCAAACAAATCCTAAAAAATAAATAGATTTGGAGGTGAATTTATGGAAGAGCAAAAAGAAACAAAACCAGCTTCAAGCGATGTTGAAAAAAACAAAGCGCTGGCTATTGTCGGCTATATCATTCCCATCTTGTTTTTTGTTCCGCTGGTGAGCGACGCTAAGAATAGTCCCTACGCCAAATTTCACGCTAACCAGCAGTTGAACCTGCTTCTTTTCTGGGTGATTGGCTGGGTGGCCGGAGCTATACTGATGTTTGTTTTGATCGGTTTCCTGGTTTATTTCCTTGTCTGGATTGGCGGATTGATTTTCATGATTATGGGGATTATCAACGCCGCTCAGGGAACGATGAAGCCGCTGCCGCTCATAGGCGGTTTCAAATTGATAAGCTAAAATTCTTTTCAAGTTTTTTAACAGGCAAGCCTTTTCGGTTTGTCTGTTTTTGGTGTATAATAAGATAGCAAGAAATCAAAAATTTCTTCATAATGCTAGCCTATATAAAAAATGAAAAATGATGGAATGTCCGCCAAAGGCGGATCCGCCCGAGGCGGAAAAAGAACGAAAATTGTCGCGACTATCGGTCCGGCTTCGGAGGGAAATAAAATATTGTCCGAGATGGTGAAAGAGGGCATGAACGTGGCCCGCTTGAATTTTTCTCACGGGGATTTTTCCTGGCATAAAAAGGTGATCGGCCGGATCAAGAATATCAGCCGCAGGTCAAAAAATCCGATTGGCCTTATGGCGGATCTCCAAGGTCCACGCATTCGGATCTCGAACTCGAAAGATTTAGCGATTGCGAAGGGAGAGGCCGTTCTCGTAATGTCTTCGAGAAGATCGAAAGCCAAACCCAAGAAAAAAACAGTTTTCATCGACAACCCGGAAATTGAAAAACTCTTGAGGGTCGGAAACGATGTTTTGATCGAAGACGGACTGATCAAGCTCCGCGTAATTTCCAAAAACCATTCCGGCTCTCTTTGCCGAGTAATCAACGGAGGGACCGTAAGGCCCAGAAAAGGCGTCAATGTTCCCGGTATTTCGGCGAAAATTGGAGCGCTCACAGTCGCCGACCGGGAAGTGCTCGAATTCGTTCTTCCTCTCGGGGTGGATTTTGTGGCCATGTCATTCGTGAGAAACGTGAGAGAAATTGAGGCGCTCAGAAAGCTGATGAAAAAAATCTTGGGAAGAAGCGCGAACTTGCCGCAAATTGTCGCGAAAATTGAAAGAAGGGAAGCTATCAAAAACTTTGCGAACATTCTCAAAGCGTCGGATATTATTATGGTTGCGAGGGGCGATCTGGGGATCGAGATGCCCCAAGAAGAAGTGCCGATTCTCCAAAAAGAAATCGTCGCGAAATCCTTGAGGTCGGCAAAGCCGGTGATCGTGGCCACTCAAATGCTTGATTCGATGATCAGGAATCCGCGTCCGACTCGAGCTGAAGTGACTGATGTCTCGAACGCTGTCATTGACCATGCCGACGCGGTTATGCTTTCAGGCGAGACCGCCAACGGAAAATATCCGGTTGATTCGGTGAAGACGATGAAAAAGATTATCGAGCGCACGGAGGAATCGCCGTTCGATGATTTGGAACACGGATTTTTGGGCGACAAGGCTTTTTCAGTTTCTTCGGCCATTGCTCAAACGGCTCATGAGCTCGCCAAAGACAGCCGGGCCAAGGCGATCGTGGTGGCCAGCCTTTCAGGTTTCACTGCTCGGATGATTGCCCGCCACCGGCCGGAGCAAAAAATTTACGTGATGACAAACAGCGCTGGAACCCAGAACCAGTTGTCGCTGGTTTGGGGAACGGAAAGTTTTATGCTGCCGAATTGTCGGGATCTCGATGAGCTTATCGACAAATCCATAGAAACTTTGAGAAAAAATAAGTTGCTCAAAAAAGGAGAAAGAATGATTATCGTCACCGGGCGGCCCCACGTCAAGAAAGAGCATATGAGCTTGGTGAAGGTGGAGGAGATGGAATGATCTCCGCGAATGGACGAGTGAAATAACAAAAAAATACAATAATACAAAAATGGCGCGCAATACAAAAACAAAGAACATTCTCTGGTTTCGCGAAACCGGGATCAAAGACGTTCCGCTGGTTGGCGGGAAAAACGCCTCACTCGGCGAAATGTTTCGAAATCTCAGGAAGCACGGCATCCGCGTGCCGGACGGCTTTTCGATTACGGCGGAAGCCTACCGGTATTTTCTGCGGCAGAACATTTTGGATGAAAAAATAGAAAAAATCCTGAAGGGCCTCGACACTTCCAGTATGCGAAATCTGGCGGAACGGGGCTATCGCGTGCGTGAAGCCATTCTTTCAGCTGAATTTCCGACGGATCTCAGGAACGACATCGTTGAAGCTTATTCCAAACTTTCAAAGGAATACAGTCCGCACAAAAGTTTTCACTTGAGTTGGGACAAAAAAGACCACACTAACCATTTCGCCGGCGGGGCGGATGTCGCAGTTCGCTCGAGCGCCACAGCCGAGGATCTGGCGGACGCCTCATTCGCGGGCCAGCAGGAATCCTATCTCAATGTCAGCGGCGAATACCAGCTTTTGGAGTCGATAAAAAAATGCTTTTCTTCTCTTTTTACTGACCGGGCCATTTCCTACCGCGCCGACCAGGGCTTTGACCAGCTGAGCATCGCGCTTTCGGTCGGAGTGCAAAAAATGGTTCGCTCCGACGAAGCGGCCAGCGGCGTACTGTTCACCATCGACACGGAATCGGGCTTTCAAGACGCCATCATCATCAACGGATCGTGGGGACTGGGGGAAAATATCGTGAAAGGGAAAGTCAACCCGGACGAGTTCATCGTGCACAAGCCGACTCTCGCCAAAGGCTTCAAGCCGATTATTGGAAAAAAATTGGGCAGCAAGGAAACGAAGCTAGTCTATAGCGTCGGCGGAACTTCGAGCACGCAAAACGTTGCCGTCTCCCAGGAAGACCGCCGAAGATTTTGTCTCACGGACGAAGAAGCTCTGGGACTCGCGAAATGGGGAGCGATGATCGAGACTTATTACCAGAAACCGATGGATATCGAATGGGCCAAAGACGGTCGCACCAATCAATTGTTCATCGTGCAGGCCCGGCCCGAAACCGTGCAATCGCAAAAAAAGAAAAATGTCCTCGAGGAATATATTTTGAAGGAAAAGGGGAAAGTTCTCTGCATTGGGGCAGCCGTTGGTAATAAAATCGGCCAGGGCAAAGCCAATATCATAAAAGACGTGGCAAAAATTTCTGAATTCAAGAAAGGCGAAGTGCTGGTGACTGAGATGACCGATCCGGATTGGGAGCCGATCATGAAAATCGCGGCGGCCATCGTCACCAATTCCGGCGGACGAACTTCCCACGCGGCGATTGTTTCGCGAGAACTCGGGATTCCTTGCATCGTCGGAACCGTGAACGCAACCCGGGCGATAAAAGATGGAAAAAGTATCACGATCAGCTGCGCGGAAGGGGAAGAAGGAAAAATCTATGAAGGAATTTTGAAGTTCGAAGTGAAAACAACGAATCTCAAGAATATCCAGAAGACAAAAACCAGAATAATGATGAATGTCGGAAATCCCGACCAAGCTTTTGATCTCTCGTTCATTCCAAACGACGGAGTGGGGCTGGCGCGGGAAGAATTCATCATCACCGAATACATCAAAATTCATCCGATGGCGCTTATTCATTTTGATCGGGTGAAGGACAAGGAGGAAAAAAAGAAAATAAATGAACTCACCCTGGGCTATAAAAATAAAGAAGAATTTTTCGTGGACAAGCTGGCCGAGGGCATTGGTCGGATTTGCGCGGCTTTTTCCCCAAAAGACGTGATTGTGAGGATGTCTGATTTCAAAACGAACGAATATGCGACGCTGATCGGAGGAAAATATTTCGAACCGGCGGAAGAAAATCCGATGATCGGCTGGCGCGGGGCTTCCAGATATTATGATCCGGATTATATGGAAGGCTTTCGCCTCGAGTGCTTGGCCTTCAAAAAAGTCCGCGAGGTGATGGGACTAACGAACCTCAAGGCTATGATTCCCTTTTGCCGCACCGTCGAAGAGGGCCAGAAAGTCCTCGCAGAAATGGAAAAATACGGTTTGAAACGCGGGACGGATGGCCTCCAGGTTTATGTTATGTGCGAAATTCCCTCAAATGTGATTCTCGCCAAAGAATTTTCGAAAATTTTTGACGGATTTTCCATCGGTTCAAACGATCTTACCCAGCTGACGCTTGGAGTTGACCGCGACAGCGCCAAAGTTTCGCACGTCTATGACGAGCGGAACGAAGCCGTGAAAGAATTGATTCGTCAGGTGATCCAAAAAGCTCACAAAGCCCGCCGCAAGGTCGGCATCTGCGGCCAGGCGCCGTCGGACTTTCTCGATTTCGCGAAATTTCTGGTCCAGGAAAAAATTGACTCAATTTCCCTCAACCCTGACACGGTAATCAAGACCACGATTGAGATCGGGAAGATGGAGAAATAGATTTGAGAATTCCGCAGCCCTAACATTATTCAGCCCCTTATTTGTTCTTCGATAGAGGACATAGACAATAATTATGCTATAGCATAATTATTGTTGATTTATTATAATAGGATCATCGCTTATTCTCCGCTATTAGAGAAAATTTATGAAAACAAAAAGAGATGTTGCGAAAGTAATTCTCGAAGGGTTGTTATGGACTGGAGCGGTTGCCATCGCTTCAACAAATCCCTATTTCCTTCATCGGCTGGTGCCGAAACTTATCCGCCACACTCGATATAAGATCGATAAAAAGAGAAAGCTGAAATCATTCCAGCGGTCTTTTTATTATTTGAAACAACAGGGTTTGATTAATGTTGAATATATAGGAAAGCAAATCCACATCTCTCTTACGAAAGAGGGGAGAAAAAATGCCGGGAAACACAGCATTGACAATCTCAATATCAAGAAGCCCGAGAGGTGGGATGGATTATGGCGCATATTGATTTTTGATATTCAGGATAAACATAAAATAAAGCGAGAAGCTTTGAGGGGCAAGCTTAAGGAATTTGGATTCTATAAATTGCAAAAAAGCGTTTGGGTCTGTCCCTATGCTTTTCAGACAGAAATAAACATCTTGCGGGATTTTTTTGGCATCCATCATAGGGATATGAGGATAATAACTGCGAAAGAAATCGAAAACGACGGGGAGATAAAATCCTTTTTCGAACTTAAGTAACAATAGCACAAAGCATAGACAATAATTTTGCTATAGCATATTTATTGTCTATATAAATTTTCTGGTGTTTTTTGGGGAATTTCTTGATTTCAGGGATTATTTGAGATAGGCTAAATTATATGGAAGCGTGCGTGAGCGGTTTAAACGGCAGTCCTGGAAAGACTGTGTGTCGAAAGGCACCGGAGGTTCGAATCCTCCCGCTTCCGTATAAAGTAAACAATATTGAGGATGACCGGATTGTGTCATTCTACCTTATGACAATAAAACTAGATCGTGCCAAGGAGCATCTCCAGGAATTAAAGGATGAAGTCAATAAGTTTTCCTTGACCAATCCCTATATTGTCGCAACAAAACTAGATCCGCAAAGCCAGCGTCGCATCTATTATATTGATAATGTAAAAGTGATCCCGCCACGAATCGCAGCCATTTCTGGTGATGTAATTCAAAATCTTCGTGCAGCCCTTGATCATCTCGCGTATCAGCTCGTAACTAGAACTGGCACTGTGCCGTCCGCTCATATTTATTTTCCTATCGCTGATGATGCAACGAAGTATGCCAAGCAGAAAGGTGCCCAGACTCAGGGAATGCCTCCCGGCGCACTTAAGATAATAGATGCCCTGAAGCCGTATAGGGGCGGAGATGATGTTTTATGGAAGCTTCATAAGCTCAGCATCGTCGATAAGCACAGGACAATTTTAGTTGTGGGATCGGCATTTAATAGTATGAATATAGGGAATCACCTTCAACAAACTATGAAGACAGCAATCCCTGATAATCCAGCATTTAGTGAGGGTATTCCTAAACTTGATCTCTTCATCCGACCTGCTGATAGACTTTTTCCACTTCGGCCAGGAACTGAGTTATTCATTGATGAACCTAATGCACGACCAATTCCAAAAATGCAGTTCGTATTTGATATAGCATTCGGTGAAAAAGGGGTGATTAATGGAGAGCCATTAATCGAAACACTGAACGAAATGATAAATATCGTTGAACGGATAATGTTGAGTTTTCCTAACATTCAATATTAGGATGGAGTTCGCATCAAGCTCGTTTTATTGAGGGTGGCCCAAGAGCCTCGAAATGAGCTAAATTAAAATCTCACTTTAAATTATTTTTGAAATCATGGATAACGTTTGGTATTATACCTTAAGCACTATCGCACAAACCCTAGCTGCTATTTTGGGGCTAGCTGCGGTGTTTGTGACAATTAGATTGCAAAATATAATTGAGGAAATCAAAGAATATAAAAGGAGGGCATATTATATAATTAAGATCAGAGATAAGCACTTAAGTAAAGATATAAAGAATTACAGAATTACCGATCGGAGCGCAAGCGGGCTACATAATGATTTGCAAGAGATAGAAAAAAATTACACAAAATATGAAGAAAACTCTGGAATAAAGTCAGATATCGAAAATCTTGCAAAGGCCTTTGAGCCAAATCTTGATTTGGACAATTTGAGCTTTTTAAAAGATACTGTTGGTTATCTTCATTTTTATATTAAGCAAAGAAAACAGTTATTGAAATCAATAAAATGGCCAGGGGTTATTTCTTCTGGAACAATTATTTATACAATCTTTTTGCTTTCAATAAGTAAATTATTTTACTGTGATAAAATCTTTGCTATACAATTGTTTACTTTAGCAGTTATTTTTTCGATTTTAAGCATACTGTTAATAATTAATGCTTCATGGAAGCTCTTTAAGGATAGTGCAGAAAAAATATAAATTTAGAGCGGAAATCCATTTGAATCAGCGACCCAATCTCCTTAAATTATCATTCTGGGCATAACCCCAAAAAAGCCTTAAAATTCGCTATGGTTACAAGTTTTAGACCGATGTTGCCCGCCAATTATTAACAAAAAATATGCAAAACTTACTCTGCCAAAGTTGCGGGATGCCGATGACGAAACCGGAAGATTTTGGGACGAACGTGGACAGCAATCCGAACAGCGAATATTGCCGCTATTGCTGGCAAAACGGTGAATTTACCGCCAAGATGGAAATGCCGGAATATATTGAAATGCAAGTAAAAATTACGGTTGAAAAACTTGGGATGAGTGAAGAAAAAGCCCGTGCAATGGCGAAAAGTATAATCCCGAATCTTAAAAGATGGAAAAAATAACATTTAATTAGATAATAATGAAGAAAATTTTATTCGTCGCGACTATCATTGTTTTACCAGTTCTATTTGCGGGATGCGGGAAAAAACCGGTGCCTATGGAAAAAGTTCAGGACCAAACGACACAGGAAAAAACAAATGTCAATGTAGCGCAGAATCAGGAAGTTCCCTTGCCGCAGGGGGAGGATATCGTGAGATTATTCTTTAGTCTCATCAACGAAAAAAGAATTCCGGAGGCGGTGGCTATGATGGATCCATCGGCGGTTCCGGACGATAGCGCGAAGCAAGCTTGGGGCGTCCAATTCAATATTTTCAATTCTATTTCGGTGAAATCTATCGAGCCTTCAAACGTGGGAGGCGAGATAGCCAATCAAAAGACATATAAGGTTGTTCTCGACGCGAACATCAAGCCGGGTTCAGAAAAAGCCGCGATCCCCAATTATGACTGGATGAACGGCGAGGACATCCGCTGGGTGGGCCTCAAAAAAGATGACAGCGGAATGTGGAAAATTTTGGGAATTGGAACCGGTCCATAGCCTTTTAATTTTTTAAGTATATGAAAAAGATAATCCACAAGAGTAATCTAGGATAAATGCAATTTCATTATCTATAAGTTATAATGTAAAAAAGCAATAATCCTTGGAAAACTTATGGCCAAACCAAAACCAAAACAAAAAAAAGATATCAGTAAGAAAGCCTACATAATTCTCACCATTCTGGTGGTGCTGCTCGCGCTCTTCGCGCGGACTTATCATCTGAGCACTCTGCCTCCGGGAGTATATCCGGACGAAGCGGTAAACGGGATAGACGCGATCACCGCGAACGCCGCCCATCATTGGAAAGTTTTTTACGAAAATAACAACGGGCGAGAAGGACTTTTCATGAATCTCATTGCCTTGGGGTTTCATTTCTTTGGCATAAGCGTCGTGACCCTCAAAATGTGGTCGGTGCTGGCCGGCACGCTTACGGCTCTTGGGATGATACTTCTCGGAGAGGAACTTTTGGCAAGCCGGCGAGGCGGAATAATCGCCGGATTTCTGACCGCGACTTCTTTTTGGGCCTTGAATTTCAGCCGTATTTCTTTTCGGGCCAACTTGTTGCCCTTTGTTCTGGTCTGGACAATTTTCTTTCTCATCCGAGGTATCCAAAAAAAGAAAATTATTGATTATGTGTTCGCCGGAATTTTTTTCGGTTTGGGGGTGCATACCTATATCGCTTTTCGCATCGCGCCTTTGAACCTGGTGGTCCTCCTCGCGGCGTTCATCGTGAACCGTCGGAAATTTTTCGCGACCCATTGGAAAGAGATCCTGGCTTTTTCGCTCGCAACGGTCTTGGTTGCGCTTCCGATTCTCGCGGATTTTTACGTGCATCGGGAACATTTCACCGGACGCACCAGCGAAGTTTC
>Ga0315268_10008183_pt1 | contig 10954 bp, 10 predicted proteins | sample C1_top_MG_FD_204535 | JGI IMG/M metagenome (GOLD analysis project Ga0315268, IMG submission 204535) | Sediment microbial communities from Yellowstone Lake, YNP, Wyoming, USA - C1_top | ecosystem: Environmental > Aquatic > Freshwater > Lake > Sediment | place: USA: Wyoming | collected 2017-08-01 | reverse complement strand
TCCTCTGTGGCGAGTCCGAGTGCACAAGCAAGTCGAATTGCAGCCGCAACTCGCCACAGGCAGGGCGATGATTGAAGTTATGCGCCATATCTACCAACTGAACGGTTACAAGATTAGAATCACATCGGGCAAGCCAGCGTAGATAATCCAGTCGCCCATCGGTCACCCCTCGAACTTGTAGCCCACGCCTCGCACGTTGAGGAGGTAGCGAGGCGACCTGGGATCGGGTTCCAGCTTTTGGCGCAACGACCAGATGTGTTTTTCGAGCGTCTTGGTTTCGAGGTCATCCGGCATATCAAAGACTTGTTCCAGCAATGTCGTCCTGCCGATGGCCCGCCCGGCGTTGTAGACGAGATAACACAAAAGGTCAAACTCCTTGGGAGTGAGGCCGACCTCTTGCCAGTCGCCGCCTGGCTGAATCCACACCTTGCGCCGGGCCGCATCAAGGCGCAGGTATTCATCGAACTCGAGCGACTGCGGGGGCAGGCGCGCCTTGATGCGGGCCAACAGCTCGCGGACATCGAACGGCTTGGTGATATAGTCGTTCGCCCCGACTTGAAAGCCCAACTCCAAATCGGTGATGCTATCACGCACGGTGAGAAAGATGACGGGCGTCTCGTCGCCGCGCTCGCGCAACTGGCGGCATACATCCAATCCATTTGGCGGCGGCATTTCGATATCCAGGATGATGAGGTCAGGATAGAACGTTTCGACCTGGTAAAGCGCATCCAGGCCATCACTGGCGGCCGCTACCTCGTAACCCGCGCGTTCCAATGCCGGCCTGACGAACGAGATCACGTTGGCGTTATCATCTGCCACCAGGATTTTGGTCTGCATGCTTTGACTCCCTTTGAAAAAAGGGCCACTCAATCGCAGAGCACGCAGAGGACGCCGAGGATTGCTTTTGTTTTCTCTGCGGTCTCGGCGTTCTCAGCGGTGAAAAGGGCTTTTTGCGGTAGAGTCGTTCTTTGACCCCGTCGCTGGAAAAGACGCAAGACCTTAACAGGTAGAATTTTACCACTGTGGGAGAGAATCCGTGAAGTCAATGACAGCAAAAAGGCGCGGAGAATATCCGCGCCCTTTGATCCGAATCGTCAACGGCAGTCAGGCTTGCGCCAGTTCGTCTATGAAGTGAATGGAGGCTTGGATACCGCGATAGAAATTGGGCAGGTAGAACTTTTCGTTCGGGCTGTGCAAGTTGTCGTCCGGCAACCCCAGGCCCATCAACACGCTGGGGATGCCCAGCACGTGCTTGAACGTCGTCACGACAGGAATGCTGCCGCCTTCACGAACAAAGACCGGCTTGCGGCCAAACGCGCGTTCCATCGCCGTCGCTGCGGCCTTGAGCTCGCGTCCATTGATATTCACAATGGCCGGTTTGCCGCCGTGCAGACTGCGCACCGTCACCTTGACCTGCGGCGGCGCAACGCGCAAAACGTGCGCGCGAATCAGCTTGTAGATTTCCTCGGGGTCCTGATCGGGCACTAGCCTCATGCTGATCTTGGCGGTCGCCTTGCTGGGCAACACCGTCTTGGAACCTTCTCCCGTATAGCCGCCCCAGATGCCATTACAATCGAGCGTGGGCCGCGCCGTGATCTGCTCGAGCACCGTGTAGCCCTCTTCGCCCCACGTGGACGGAATCCCTGCATCGGCGCGAAAGCCTATTTCGTCAAATGGCGCTTCGGCCAGCACGCGGCGCTCCTCGTCACTCAATGGGTGCACGCTGTCGTAAAAACCGGGAATGGTGATGTGGCCGTGCGCATCTTTCATCCCGACAATGATCTCAGACAGGGCTTGAATGGGATTATAGACCGCGCCGCCAAACGACCCCGAGTGCAGATCGCGCTGCGGGCCAACGACCTCGACTTCAAGGTAGCACAATCCGCGCAACGCGTACGTCAGCGCCGGCAGATCGGGGCTGGGAATGCTGGTGTCCGAAATCATCACGGTGTTGGCGGCCAGCAGCTTGCTGTTGGCCTCGATGAACGGGTCGAGGCTCGGGCTGCCGACCTCTTCTTCGCCCTCGATGATGAACTTGATATTGACCGGCAGCTTGCCGGAAGTCTTGAGGTAGGCTTCCACGGCTTTGACGTGCGCAAAGAGCGGCCCTTTGTCGTCCGACGTGCCGCGCCCATAGAGGTTCTGTCCGCGCACTTCGGGCTTGAACGGATCGGACAACCACAACTCAAACGGGTCGGCGGGTTGAACGTCGTAATGGCCGTAGATGAGCACGGTCGGCTTGTCTTTGCCGGCGCCCAGCCACTCGCCGTACACGACCGGGTGCCCGGACGTGGGCATGACCTGAGCACGCTGCATCCCGATAGAAAGCAAATGCGCCGTCAGCCACTTGGCCGTGCGGGTGATGTCGTCTCTGTGCTGTGGCTGCGCGCTGATGCTGGGGATGGACACAAACGCTTTCAGCTCTTCGAGTTGAGCATCCTGATGGGCGAGCGCATAGTTGAGGGCCTGTTCGAGCATAATGTTCTCCAGAATTTTATTGCGATGTAGAGTTTACCACATCCAACTCAGTTTGCCAACACATCCTGATACGCCAGCAACGTCTCCTCTGCGCATTTCTCCCACGAAAACTTTTTCGCTTGCTCGACAGCGGCGCTGGCGAGTCTTTCATGCAGGTCGTATTCGGTGACGACGGCGATGAGCGCCCCCGCCATCGAGCGCGCGTCGTCCGGGTCAACCAGCATCCCCGCCGGGCCGACAATCTCCGGCACAGACGAAGCATTGCTGCCGACCACAGGCACACCGCACGCCAGCGCCTCCAGCGCCGGAAGCCCAAAGCCTTCGTAGCGAGTGGGATAGAGGAACGCGCTTGCGCCGCGATACAGCGCGGGCTTGTCTTCCTCCGCCACCGGGCCGAGGCAGCGCACCACGTCTTCGACTTCAAGCGCCTTGGCAATCGCACGCGGGTCACGAAAAAAATCATCGTGCGAGATGCGCTCATCCGGCAACTTGCCCGCGATGACGAGCGGATAATCGTGGCCGAGGGTGTCTTGCGCCCAGGTGTAGACCTGCAAAAGCGTCTCGATGTTTTTGCGCGCATCAAACCCGCCTAGATATAACACATACTCTTGCGGCAAATCGGGGTGATGCTGGCGCAATGCGGCCTCGTCCACTGGGTCACGACGCGGCGAGTAACACGCATCGGCAGCCAGGTAGGTCACGCGCACGCGCGACTCGGGTAGGCCAAGATGCTTGACAATGTCGCGCTTGGACGATTCGGAAATTGTCAGCACAAGCGCGGCGTTCTGCGCCGAAGCTTTGACCAGGCCAGTGTACGCTCGCACGAACGGCCCGCCGCGATATTCCGGCAAAAGGAGAGGGATGAGATCAAGAATGGAGACGATTGTTGGAACGCTGGGACTGAGTGGGCTGCCCCAGTAGGGAACGTGAGCCACATCCGCTCGCAGTTCGAGGCACAGGCTAGGAAAAGTGAACTGCTCAAAGCGCAGCTTGCCCCAGTCGGATAAGGAGCAGGATGCAAGATGCAGGATGCAGTTGGATGGCAAGTCTGTATCTTGCATCTTGCCCGCTTCGCGCGCATCTTGCACAGGGACGACGACCGTGAGCCGCATATCGGGCGCGAGCCTTGCCAGCGCGCCGATGCAGTTCCGTACGTATTGGCCGCTGCCCGTGTCGGGCCGATTCCAGAACCAGCCGTTGACGACAACATGCATCTGGACGACCGCTATTCGCTCTTGGGCTTGAGCTTGTATGATCCCGAGTTCTCAGAATCGGCCACCAGCTCCAACGTCTCAGAATCTTCGGTGAGAAAGCGGCGCATGGCGCGCAGCGCGGCTTTGATGACCATCTCCCCTAAAGGAACCATTTTGATGTCAATGAAGAATCTCTCCTCGGGGATCTCGTCGTCCAGCCGCTGAATTTCCTCGCGAAAGATGCGCAGGAGGTCGTCTTCGTGGTCTTGCAGAAACAGGGCAAGGTCGTTGCGCGCCATATTGAATGCGCTCTCGCGAATCATTTTCCTGAGACCCATACTCGCTCCCCAGTGCTCATCTCAAGCAGGCGTCATGCATAGCCGTTCGGATGAGTGCGCTGCCACTCCCATGCGCTTTCGACGATTTGCCGCAAGTCGGGATAGCGCGGCGTCCAGCCCAGGTCGCGCTTGATGGCATGTGAACTGGCGACGAGCCGGGGCGCATCGCCGGGCCGCCGTGGTGATTCGACGGCAGGAATCGGATGGCCTGTTACCTGGCGAGCCACCTCGATCACCTCACGCACCGAATAGCCTGCGCCGTTGCCCAGGTTGTACGTCATCGCCTCACGCCGTTCGAGCGCATCGAGCGCCAGAGCGTGCGCCTGCGCCAGGTCGGCGATGTGAATGTAATCGCGGATGCAAGTGCCATCGGGCGTAGGATAGTCCGTGCCATAGATGCTCACGTGATCGCGCTGGCCGAGCGCCGCCTGCAAGACAAGCGGGATGAGGTGGGTCTCTGGACGGTGCGCTTCGCCGCGATCGGGCATTGCGCCGCTGGCATTGAAATAACGCAAGGCGGCATAGCGCAGTCCGTGAATCTGATGATACCACTTGAGCATCCGCTCAATCATCAGCTTGGTTTCGCCGTAGCAGTTGGCGGGCTCGATGCGCGAGATTTCGTCGAGCGGCTTGTCGCTGGCTGCAAACACCGCCGCCGTGGACGAAAAGACAAATCGCTTCACGCCGTGCGCTGCAGTCGCTTCGATCAGGTTCAGCGACCCGGCCACGTTGTTACGAAAAAAGCGGCCCGGCTCGCGCATGGACTCGCCCGCTTCGATGAACGCGGCAAAGTGGACGACGGCTTTTGGCTCGTATTGCTCAAACGCAGCATCGAGCGCGGCCCGGTCGTGCAGGTCGCCTTGAACAAAGGCCGCGCCTGATGGCACGGCGGCGCGATAGCCGTGGCTGAGATTGTCGTACACGACGACCGAGTGGCCCGCTTCAAGCAGGATTTGCGAGGTGACGCTTCCAATGTATCCGGCTCCCCCGGCGACGAGGATGATCATCAAACCTCCGAATCTCCAAATGGGTCAGCGCATCAAAAGAACAAGAGCGCCGGCCAGCAAGACGACAAAATCGGCAACCGCAATCACGGCCAGGATGATGATTTGCTGGCGCGTCAGCCCGCCAACACGACGCGCACGTGCGGTTTGCGCCGGGGCGACGCCCCGCTCCACCTGCGCCCATGGCTTGCCCGCCGGCGTGACGCCTAAACTCTTGAGCAATTCGTCGGCGAGTGTCCAATCAATCAACTCGCGCTGATTCGTCAGTGCATCGGCAAATTCTGCGATTTTGTCGGCGGGCAGCACCGACACGACGGGCTGCATGTACTCGACCTGGGCGCTGGGAGCGGGAACCATCACTCCACAGTCCACCGGCATGGAGGTGCCCATCTGCCGCCCGGCGACATGCGCTTCCATCGCGGCCCGGCTTTCGAGCACTCGCTTGACAGGATTGTAGGGAGCATTTCCGAATTCCTCAGTCTTTGGATTCCAGAGGTACCAGTTGTCGCCCAGACACCGCACACGGCCTTTATCGGGCGCAAAGGCCAAGACGATCACGCCCGGCGGGCCGACGAGCACCGCATCCACTGTGCTCTTGATCCCGCGCAGCCTCACTTGATGCACCAGTGTAAAGCGGTCATCCAGGTGCGCGGCCAAAATTTTCTCTGCGCCCTGCCCGCTCTTGCTCGATCGGTTGACCACGCGCATCAGCCACCTCCCAGATATTTGCCAATTCTGCGGATGCTCTCTCTGAACGCATCGGAATAGAACTGTGCCACACAGCCGGGCCGAAGATGGGCAAACACGTGTTGCTCCATCTCGTCTGGCGAGTCCAACATGTCGCGGAACTCGGCAGGCGAAACGTTGAGCCGCGCCGCGAACACTTCAAGCGTGTGAATCGGCGCGCCCGGAATCAACTGTACGGCAATCTCGTCGCGCCAGGCGCGCAAGTGCATATCTGAAACGAACGGCAGCCATTCGCGCGGCTCCACCTGCGAAAGCGCACTGCTTACATCACACTCCAATCGGACGCCATCGCGGCGATCCAGCCACGTCCGCAAGATATTGTGAATCAACAACCGCTCGCGGAACGTGCCCCATTCAGCGCCCGGCCCAAAGCACGGGCCGAATACCTGCGCGATCCACAACTCGTCCAGCGTCAGATGTTGAATGTACCCGGCAATGAACGCGGCCTGCGTGGGCGAAAGCTCCGCCGCACGCGAAAGCGCGGGATGCGTCAGCAGCATGACTTGGTGTGCCGGACGTGAATCTGTTGGCGGCACAGTAAAAAAGTGCGTCGCCTCGCGCGGCTGCCTGCTCACCGATTGCACGTCCGGCGCGATCGTGCCGAACAGGAACGCGCCGCGTTGTGTCGCGAGTAGTTCACGTGCGGCGGCAGGCAGCGCGGCATCGGCTAACATATCTTCAGCAATCACCAGATGTTGAATCGGGGTGGGCATGATGAGGACATTGTACATCAGTTACGCATGCGACTCAAGTGAGGCTCAGTCGCAACGTGATATTGTCGAGATAATCAGTCAAATCGGAGGGTGGCAAAATTGACAATAATCGTGTATCATCAGAGACGATCTTTTCCAGGCGTGACAGATTATCTGTTCGCGCCTTGACAGTACCGGGGTTTTCAACAGAACCCACCTCGCTCAACTTTCCTCCTTCTCTTTGTGGGAGAGAAGCTTTTCACATGGAGGCAAACATGTTCTCAACTCTCGATCAAGCCAAGTCCTACGTGAAGGAAAATGCCTTTGAGATGATTGACCTGAAATTCAGCGACCTGTGGGGCCGCTGGCATCACGTCAGCATCCCGGCGCACGAATTCAACGCACAACTCATGCGGGATGGCGTGGGCTTTGATGGATCGTCGGTCGGACTCAAATCCGTCAAGGCGGGCGACATGGTGCTCAGGCCTGATTTGTCCACCGCATTCCAAGATCTGTTTTGGGAAGCACCCACGCTGAGTTTTATCTGTTCGGCCTACGAGGCAGATACCAAAAACCCGTTCTCGCGCGACCCACGCAACATTGCTATCCGCGCCGAAGAGTACATGAAAGAGACTAGCATCGCGGACGAAAGCCGCTGGGGACCTGAGTACGAGTTCTACGTCTTTGACGAGGTGGCCTATGAGAATGAAGTCAACCGTGCTTCCTATCGCGTGGACAGCGCCGAGGCGGACTGGCAGTCGGGCAAAGGCGGGCACGGGCATCTCATCCCGCGCCACGGCGGCTATCACGCTATCGCGCCCAAAGATCAGCTCTATAACCTGCGCGCCGAAATGGTCGAGCATCTCGAAAGCATGGGTGTGGAGGTCAAGTATCACCATCACGAAGTGGGCGGGCCTGGTCAATGCGAGATCGAAACGCCGATGATGGGCCTGTTGCGGTCGGGCGATGTTACCCAGGCTGTCAAGTACGTGGTAAAAATGACAGCGCACCATCATGGGCAAACCGCGACCTTTATGCCCAAGCCGTTATATGGTGAGGCCGGCAGTGGAATGCACTTCCATCAACACTTGTTCAAGCAGGGGGTGAATGTCTTTTATGATTCAAACGGCTATGGTAAGTTGAGCCAGACGGCATTGTATTATATCGGTGGCGTGTTGAAGCACGGCGCGGCTCTGCTCGCGCTGACGAATCCCAGCACCAACTCGTACCGGCGACTTGTGCCCGGCTTTGAAGCGCCGGTCAATGCGTTCTTTTCGCTGGGCAATCGCAGTGCGGCGATTCGTGTGCCCAAGTATGCCGATCAACCAGAGACGGCTCGCTTCGAGTTCCGCCCGCCCGATGCGACGTGCAACGTTTACCTGGCGCTGGCCGGGCAATTGCTCGCCGGGCTGGATGGTATTCTCGACAAGATTGATCCGACGGAAAACGGCTTTGGCCCGATTGACCAAAACATCTTTGCGTGGAGCGAGGAGCAGCGCAAAAAGATCAAGCCGCTGCCTTCGAGCCTGTTTGAGGCATGCAAGGCATTGGAGCAGGATCATGACTTTTTGCTGGCTGGCGGCGTGTTTGATGAAGGACAGATTGCGGACTGGATTTCGCACAAGCTCAACGAGGAATACTATCAAGTGCGCAACCGTCCGCATCCGTATGAGATGGCGTTGTATTTTGATGTGTAGGTGGGCGGCTCTTGACCAATCCCCCGGTTTTCCAAAAGCCGGGGGATTTTTGTGCGACCACTAGCCTCATCATGGGCGCGGTGAATTCGATTGATCTGTGATTTGCCGCAGATGCGACACTAGCTGGCAGAGAGTGACTTTTGGAAGCACTGCCGACGGGGCCGGATTGTAGATGGCACCGGTCAATATGGCATCGTTGTGAGATGGCAACTATTGTGCGCTTGTGGTCATGGAGTGACTGGGTTTGGAGCCGACGAGTGGGATGCTGCGCGTAGGGTTGGCGCACTATGTACGGGAGAGGAGATTGAGCGGTTGTGGAAGGAACTGGAAGCCTTGATCTGCAGGCGATAACCCGATCAAAGGCAGAAACTTATACCAGGATGCGAATACCCTGCGTCTAGAAGACACAGGGCATTTGTGTTCTTGCGCATCCGCACAGGTGTGGAAGGGAGGCTCACTTGAGGCTCACCTTGCCAATGTCCAAGACTTGGCTGTCGGCTACCCTGAAGACCTTGGCGTGGCCTGATTCTTGAATAGCAACAGCTTCTTCGGGCGTAGGCCCGACGACTAGTACGTATGCGCCCGGTGGCACTTGCGTAAACTGGAAAGCGCCATCTGGGTTCACAGTTGTTTTAGGGTGTATGGTCGGCTCTAGCATGTAAAACCCCTCTTGGTCGCCCTGTATGCTGGAAAAAGGAGCTGCATAGATGTAGATATTCTCACCTGTCCACTTGAGCGTGTCCGCCGAAACCTGCCCCTTTATAACCGCTGTTCCTGCAACGGGTGTCACGGCTGGCAAGGTGGTTACTTGCCGAACGACAAGAGGGCTTTGAGCGGCGGTGGGCGTCGGAACAGGGCTAACCACTTTCGGTGGCGTGCAAGCAGCAAGCAACACCAGCGCCCCTAAAAGCTTCCACAACTTGGTCATGCAGATCTCCTACAAACATAGGGAGAGGCAGGTAGACCTGCCTCTCCCTACTGCCCAAACTCACACTACTCTTGTCATTTACGGTATTGGAACAGCGTTGTAATCTTCCGCGAAGCGTGTGACGGTTCCGAGCGCCGGGCTCAAATCTCTCTGGAGACTAGTAACCACTACAATGGGCTGGTCGCTATTGAATTCCACTGCACCGCCAACGGGGCTGAAACCAAACTCACTACTGGCGTTCAACGCACCCGCTGACGAAGGATCTGTGTTGACCTTGATGTAGGGGTTCAAAGGCGTCCCTGCGCTAGCCAATGTCGGGCTTGCTATCAGGTTGCCGTTCCCATCATAATACTTGGCAACAATGTTAGTGGCAGGAGCACTTCCCACGTTCATCACTGCGATATAGGCTCTAAAGTCCGACCGAGTTGGGCCAGCCCAGCGGACATAAGGAGCAGCAAGCTTGGTGCTGCCCTGAGCTTGCCCCACAAAAGCCGTCGCCATACCATTATTCGCCTTGACTTTGCCAATAGCAATAACAGGTGCACCGACGCTATTGATCACTGCTGACCCGGAAGTGCCTGCGGCAACACTATTGGCGCATGGATTAGTACTCAACTTGCCGCCTTGGCCAATGTTGGTAGAAGGCATGGTGCCAGCGACTGTCCCCAACTTGGTATAGTACGTGATCGAGACGGTTGCGGCCACAGAGCCAGCATTCTGGATAGCATAATACGAGATCTGTTGCTCCGTACCAGTCTTGCACAGCATCGTGGGCATATAGATAGTATTAGCGCCTTGTGCAGTACCTTCAAAAGCGTAGGCGCCACGCCCCGCATCGTCTGTCTCTTCCGAGGCTGCCACCACACGGCCTCCCGCGTTAATCACCAAAGAGCCGTTGAAAGGTGGCGTCAAGCCAGCAATGTCAGAGGGCTTGAAGATATAAGAAGATTGCCCTGGGAGGTTCACGTTCTTGGTCGCAGTGGGTGTAGTCGCGCCAATTGCATAGAACTTGAGGGTAGCTGTAATTTGGGTGCTCTCGATATTTTGAACACCAATGCGAGAGGTTGACCCGGCCGTTTGATAGAGCACCGTTGGAATATAGAAGGTTGAGGCTGCATCTTCAGGTCGAAACGAAGAATACAAAAGACGACCATAGTTGTTGGCCTCTGTGCCGGATGCGAATTGAACATAAGTAGCAACCACTGGCACATCAGAACTTAGGACAGCCGATCCCGCTAATGTGCTTGGAAGGGCAGGACTGGTTGTAACGCTGCCGATGAACAATGAGCCAGCTTTGTGCGGCTGCAGGGTGATTGATGGGGCAGAATACTTGGTGCCAGCACTGTCATAATAATCTATTAACAAGGTGCCCCCTGTAGTGCTTGGAGTATAGTAAGTGATCGAAGACGTCCAGGTTTGACCGGTGGCTGACTGAGCAGATACCATTGGCGTTGCCATAACGGCGATAAGAAGAAACGTCAACATAATAGAAAGATACTTGTACATTTTTACCTCCCAATTGGTTTTTGTTTGTATATATTATAGGCGATTTAGTTGAGAATTCAATACTCCGTTGGGATTAATCAGTGTATCTTCTGAGTCTCACAGGCAAATTCTATACATAATGCAATAGTCCTTTAGCTTGTTGGGTCAATTCATGCGTTATGTCACGCTGTGAAAGACATGAGTTATGATACTAGCAGTTAGCTGCACGAGTCTCATTTTTTTGCTGTGCATAGCTTATGGTAAAACGTCTGATATTGTCTGGCAATACACTCGACAGAATAGAGTCTAGTTACCTCATCCAAGGCCTGCCTGGCAAATCTAGTTCTTTGCGAAGAGGATTGCAATGCTTCTATGATAGCCCTTGCCAACTC
>Ga0315268_10008182_pt1 | contig 10954 bp, 9 predicted proteins | sample C1_top_MG_FD_204535 | JGI IMG/M metagenome (GOLD analysis project Ga0315268, IMG submission 204535) | Sediment microbial communities from Yellowstone Lake, YNP, Wyoming, USA - C1_top | ecosystem: Environmental > Aquatic > Freshwater > Lake > Sediment | place: USA: Wyoming | collected 2017-08-01 | reverse complement strand
GGAAGCTGCACGCCCGCGCTCGTGAGTGCTGCGTCATGCGCACTTCCGAGCGACCGCACGCTGTACTCGATGCCTTCTGCTTTGCATACCGCAGGCATCGTGGCCTGAATGACCTCATGAGAGAAGTCCTTCATGGGGTGTTCCTGGTCCTCTTTGAACTTCTGCTGAAAGACCGTCTCCTGATGCTCGTCGTACACTTTCTGAATGCGAGCAGGCGTGCGATCGATCGACGGCTTGTCCGTAAACTCCTTCGTCTTCGTCATCGTGTATTCATGAGCACTCGTAACCACTCGCATCTCGCCGATCGTGCCGCGCATGAACACGCGCATATCGCCGTCGCTGAAGGTTTGATCGATCGGGTGCGTATGGAGATGCAGCACTGTGCCATCCGGCCACATGCGTGCGCCCTCCCCAGGCTGAAATACATCTGCGTTCGAGAACCCGCTACCTGGGCCTTGCACATACCGCAACTCGCCTTCAGCCATCACGAGGTTCTGATCGAAGCGCCCGAGTTCTTCCCCGGTTTCACGATTGAGAATGATGTTGCGCTCATTGAGCGTGCCTTCTGAGTTCTTCGCAAACGACTGCAGTTCCTTGATGGCTGCGTCGATCTTCTCCGACGCGCTGGCCGAGAATCGCCCGTGCTCGTCACGAGGGTGAAGTGTTTCCTCGAACTCATCCAGCACGATCTCTTCGCGCTTCACGAACGGCACCTTGGGAAGCTGCACACCTGCTTGCGTGAGCGCATGCGCGAAGGCACGGTCGTGATGCTCAAGCACGCGACGCACGACCTGGAAAGACAGAGCGTCGGCATGATGATCGAACACGCGCTCCCACTTCTCTTCGACGTGCGCAAGCTCAGCCTCAAGCTCGCCCCACGGGAACGTCTGCGGGAGCACAGGCTGCGGCGCACGCTTCCAGATCACCTGCATCGCCGTGAGAATGTCGGCGTTCATCTGATCGACGCCATGCACAAGCTCACGAGCATACCAAACCTCGACCGCTGCGCTGGGTTGCACAGGGTTCAGTCGAATTGGGTTCGGCCCCGGAGCGCGAAGGATCACAGGCGCATCGCCTTCAAGTTTCCCGCGATCTTCATGTGAGCTTCCTCAGCCTTCGTGTGTCGATCAGATGCTTTGGCGTTGTCGCGCTCGTGAGCGCCCGCAGCATAGCGATGCTCCTTCGCTGCGTCGTAGTGCGCCTTGGACGTGTCTTTCTCCAGAGCTTGCTTCGTCGCGTGATTGGCAGAGATGGTCGCGTTGTGATTGCTCTGCGCCCGATACCCCTTCTGATCCGTCGGGCTGGAATGCGCATCTCGAAAGTTGCGCGACGCGGCGGACGCAGCATTGGCGTGTCTACCAGCATCAGAGCGAAGTTTGTCAACCGTATCAGGTCCAGGCTTGGTCTGCACCACACCGCCCTTCGTAGCAGGTGCTGCGCCCTTCTTACCGCCGCCGCCTGTGTACTGATTGATGCTCGACGGATTGTCGTCCTTCGTGATTGAACCGCGTTGGTCGGTCATGCTCGTCCTCCGTGCCAGATGGATTTGTTGAAGTGCTCTTGCGCCCGTGCTTCATGGGATGAGCGCTCTTTGGGGTTCTCTGTCATCCCTGCAGCCTTCATGTGCGACGTGTAGGCTTTCGCGTGCTCAGTCGCAGCGAGACGATGCCCGATGGGTCCGCTCGCTGCACGAGACGCTTCGTGCGCGGATGCGCTTGCACGCTCAGCACCAACGGCAGCGCCCGTGTACTGATTCAACCCCTGCGGGTTGTAGTCAGTCACGAGCGTGATGCTGCCGCGCAGATCCATTGCTAGACCTCGGCGGCAGGGGCGTCGGCGATGGGCTCAGCGGGCTCGCTCGCGGTCTCAGCGGCGACAGCAGGCTCAGCGACCGGCACCTGATCGAGCGCGGCGTCGAGTTCGGGAGACGCGACATCTTCGGGCTGCTCGCCGTTGCCGCCCATGATGAACGCGACGCCGATGCACGGGATCTCGCCGTTGCAGTTGTGCTCCATCGTCACGCTGTTCGCGTACGAGTCAGTCTGAAGTTCTTTGCCGCAGCAGGGAAACTTGTAGGTGGGCACGATGTGCTCCTTGAGTGTTAGGGAATGTAGGGGTCGTTCTGAACCATGCAGGTGCAGAGACACGCGTCTTTGCACTTTTTCTTACACGGGCATTCGCCATCGATGCAGGTGACGCACTGACAGCCCTGGTGCTTCTCGGGATGAATCAGATCAGGTGACGCGGCGACTGCGATGCCCATGCACGGGATGCCGCCCACACAGTTGTGCTCCAGCATGTGAACGCGCTCGGTGAGGCCCTCGGGTGAGACCGTCAAACCGCAGCAGTGAAAGATGTAGTGAGTGACGGTCACAAAACCTCCAACGTGGCAGTCTTGTTGTCGGCACTGACGTGCGTGCCCAGCGGCATGCGCATCGTGTTCTCCATGATCAACCGCTTCAACGCTGCGGTGATCAGATCCTTCGCGTTCTGCTTGCTGCTCGCTGCGTGAAAGTAGCCCCAGCCGTAGAGTGCATCAGCGTAGCCATCGATCGTCGCATTCACCCACTTCGTGTCTTCGTGGAATTGATAGCACTCGCGTGCGATCGCGGCGACTTCCATCTGCAGACGAAACGAGCGCGAGTAGAAATACTTCGCGAGCCAGGAGAAGCGACTGTGACACTGCTGCTGAGAGACGTGCACCAATTCGTGCTGGATGATCTCGATCCGGTTCAGTGCGGCCACCGCGTTGGTGAACGTGCGCGGATAGTAGATGCAGGGGCTGATCGTGAACCACACGCCCTGCGGCATGAAGAAGGCCCACCACGGACGCGGCTTGAGCAGAACGATCATGCGGCCTCCATCTGGTGCGCTGCGAGTGCGGTGGTGTGCGCATCGATGTAGGACTGATGCACGATCTTCTGCAGAGAGTTGGCCGGGAGCAAGGCTTCTCTATGTGCGTTGAGTGCGCGACTGTGAGCCGCGACCGCCTTTTTGTGTAATGCCCTGCTCCCGGTTCTATTCGCCATGTTCGTCGCCTTCTGCGCGACCGCACTGTGACGCATGGCAGTGATGCTCGGATTGTCCGACTTCAGGGATTCGGTGTGCTGATTGCCGAACCACATGTTCGCGTCCATCGCGACGCGCTGGGCATCCTGCAGCATCATGTCGGCGGCTTTCGTGAGCGCAGGGTTCTTCGTGGCTACTGCACCTGCCTCGTTCGCCGCTTCACCCTCTGCGCCTTCTTCGGGCTCTTCGGGCTCTTCGGGCTCTTCAGGTGCGCCTGACTCTCCAGGCTTCCCGCCCTCGGCAGGCGGTGTCGCGCCCGCAGCATTCGGGTCGATCAGCTTGCCCTCGGGCGCGTCCACGTCCAGGCTGTCATAGCCTGACTCGGGATCGTTGGCGAGCTTCGCACGAACTTCCGTGGGAGAGACCACGCCCATCTGAATGTAGATCTGGTCAGTGGCCCCGTTCGCAGCGCGAATGGCGCTCTTGGACTTCTCGTCCATGCTGACGAGATCCGCGAAGTCGAAGGTGATGTCATCGTAGATCTCGCCGAGTTCGCTGCACATGATGATCTTGATCAGCGCTTCGAGTGGCCGACGGAAGATTGCTTCCTGAAGCTGGTTGACGTGGTTGTTGAAGATGGTGATGTCGGTCTCAGCAGTGGCAGTCAGTCCCACGGGTGACAAGCCGAAGAGCACAGTGAGCGGTGTTTTCGCCACGCTCGCCATGTGCTCCTGAGCCTGAGCCTGTAGCTTGTCGAGACCACTGAGTGAAGTTTCGACCTTCTGAAATTCTTCCGTCTCCTTGTCGCACATGAAGACGCCCTGGTTGTTCTGCATCGCCGTGTAGAGCAGCACGCGCTTTTTGAAGTTCTCATAGTTCTGCCCCTGCAGCACGCCGCTCATGTTCGTCTTGAACACGGTCGTGGAGAAATTCTTGAGCAGACGGCCCACACTGTCGCGAGTGCTGAGCCAGTAGTCCACGTAAGGGAGCGCCAACTGGCTGAGCGACATGCCGGAGAAATTGTAAACCGGCTTCAGCAGATCAGGCACAGGTCGGGAGACGAACTGCAGCAGACGCGTCGTGTGCACCTCTTTCGCGTAGACGTACCACGAGGACGGAATGTAGTAGTCCTGCGCGAGCGGATCGTCGGCGTTGTAGCTCGCAGGATACGTGGTGATGGGCTCGATGCCCTTCAGCCGCTTGAGCGAGCCCTTGGCGATCTTCTCTTTCTGAATGAGCAGCGGCGTCTTCAATTCTTCCGCGTCATCCTTGTCGCCGAAATCCACGAAGATCTGAGCGCGACCCATGAAGCCGTCCATCGTCGCGGCCCAAGTGAACCATTCCTTGACGTGCAGTTCCTTCATCTTCTTTTCAAGGATGTCGATCTGATTGTCGCGGTCCTCTTCGCCTGCGCTGCGCAGCTTGATCCACTTGCGCGTCATCTCTTTCGCCGTGCTCTCGCTGATGTCGCGATATTCGTTGATCTGCGTCAACTCGGTGAGATACGCGAAGCCGGGGAAACCGCCGCCACTGAAGAGCGCGGCTGAAGTCGCGCCTGTCGTACTTGTGCCGTAGACTGTGCCGAAGTTCGCATCCATCGCGAGCACATGATCATTGGGCGCGATGCCGTCGAATGGAGGAACGTAGGGCTTCAGTGAGAACTTCGGCTTGGGCATGTTGCGATCGCTCACGCCTGTGCGATCCGCGAGTGCAGCAAAAACGGCCTCATCGGAGACCGTCATCATCTGCTGCTTGAATTTCTCGACCGCTTGAACCGTGTCCGTCTGCTGCGTCGCTCGGCGTCGAGCGATCTCCTTCGTGTTCCGGTAATCGCGAATCTTCTTACCGATCCAGTTCATGAGTGCTCCAGTACATGCTCACACCCACCGCACAAGGCCAGTGGGAATCCATTACGTGGATCGCGGTGGGTCATGCGCCTGCTCCAAACATTCGTAAAAGTTCGTCTGGAATTTCCATCGGCCCACGTTTCGCGATCGCTTCTTCCATCGCTCCGATGAACGAGTCTATGTCGTCGTCCGTCTTAATGTTGGGGAAATTTGCCGCGCTGTCAACGAAATCCGCCACCCAGGACTCGCCTTCTGGTAAGGCGACCATCTTCGCCTCGTGCGTTGGCGAGACCGTGTCAGCACGTAAGACCTTGTCAGTGGAGCGGATAGACTCGAAGATGGGCACGAGCGAGTCGCGGCGAGTCGCTTGCACTGTAGCTTTGCCGGAAGCGCTGCCACCGCCTTCAACGAAGACCCTGCTTGGTCGCCACTTGTCGAATTGGAGTTGGACTTGCCGCTTCACCTCGGGAAATTCCAAGCGGCCCTTCCATACTTCAAGGACATAGTAGCGATTCCGCCCGATGCCCAACGTCGTGCAGGCCGACCAGTCGTTCTGCTTCTTCGTGCCGAGGGCTGTGTCCCATGACTGAATCACCTCAACGATGCCCAGCGCCTGAAACAGTTCGCGCTCCTGCTCGGCGGTCATCATCGAGAGCGGGACGAGCGGCTTATACCACGACCAATTCTCCCGCTTGAAGATGTTTCCTTCCGCTGCTGATGGGCTCTGCTGGTAGAGCGACGCCCACACTTTGCTGCCGACTCCAGGCTCGTCGCTCGTGCCCGACTTGATGCGCTCAAGCATCTCCAGGTTGTAGCGCTCCGGGTGCAGTGGATCGCCTGCCTTGCGCAGCAGTCGCCCGTCGAGCCTGCTGTATTCGTCTTCCTCTGCGATCGCGGGGAACTTGAACACGTCCCACTTCTCGCCGCCCTTCTTCATGTTTGAGAGCAGCCGCCCCGCCAGATCATCTTCATGCCAGCGCGTCATGATCAGCAGGATGCCACCACCCGGCATGGCGCGAGTGTAGAGCGTCGATGCGAACCAATCCCACACGGACTGCCGCACCGTTTCCGAATGCGCTTCTGCCGCGTCCTTCACGGGATCGTCGATCAGCAGGATGTCACCGCCTCGGCCAGTCACGCCTGCGCCCACACCTGCGCTCTTGTACACGCCGCGCTTGTTCACGATCTCGAAGATGTCGCTGTTGCGCAGATACGAACCATCCGCGACGGTGCGAATGTTCTTGCCCCACAGCGTCGTCTTCGGAAACAGATTGTGGTACTCGTCGCAGTCGATCACGCGCTGCACATCACGATTGATGCTGCTGGCCAGATCGCTCGCGTACGATGTGGCGATGAAAGTGATGTCGGGAAACTTGCCGAGCGCGTACGCGGGGAAGCGACGCGAGGTGAGTTCTGTTTTCCCGTGACGAGGCGGTGCCATGATGATCAAGCGTGGGCTGCGCTTGTTGATCACATCGCCCAGGAACTTGTCAAGCACATGCGCGAGTTCGTGATGGAACCAACCAGCTAGGTAGTCGGGCTTCGTGTACAGCGTGAAGTCGACGAGGCTGCTGCGTGCGATCTGGCAATCGATGTCCTGCAGCTTAAATGGAATCGGGGTCGTCATCTGCAGCGCCTTCAGTCTTCGCGACGATCGAGCGCAGCGACTTCAGTTCTTCGAGGCTCAGCTTCGTCAGATCGTGCTTCACCTCGATTGGCCCCTCCTGCTTCGTGACGACCTCGCTCTGCATGGGCACATCGAGGCCGAGATACTTCGAGCGCCGTTCCATCACGCGCAGCAGCGTGTCAGCAGTGCGCGGATCGTTGCGATTCGCGAAGAGGGCCAGCGTGATCTTGTCGAGGCGTTCCAGTTCCATACGCTTCAGCACATCAGCCTTGATGTACAGCTTGATGTTCATCTCTTCGATGATCTCGTGCAGCACGCGATGCACAGTCGTGTCGCTGCAGCCCACTTCGTCGGCGATGGTCTGCTCGCTCGCGCCTGCGATGCGCAGATCCAGGATCTTCTTGTTCCGCTTCTTGCGCTCAATGGCCACTGCCTTTGTCTCGGCGAGTGCTGCAGGGTTGTTGTGTTTCTTGTTCACGCGTGCATCGCGCTTCTTCGGGATCGCCTTCCTGATCTGGCGTGCGCGTGGTGCCTTCAGCTTCACTGGCTCAACGACGGGCATCCTGCCGTTGCGTGCGTTGCCGTTCTTCGCCTTCGCTTTGGGCTTCGGCTTCGTGTCGCTCATCGCTTCATCCTCAACGCCTTCTTGCCAGTGAGATTCTCCCAACGCGCCACGATGATGTCGCAGTACGCGGGGCTGAGTTCTGTTCCGTATGCCACGCGCTCGTGCTTCGCTGCAGCGACAAGCGTGGTGCCGCTTCCCATGAACGGATCAAACACGATGTCGCCCTGATCGCTGAACGCCTTCACGAAGAACTCAGGCAGGCCAACTGGAAACGCTGCGCTGTGGCCGAGCGCTTCCTTGTTCTTGCCCACGCTCAGAATGTTCGACGGATACGCGAGGCCGCCTGCGTCTGATTGTGCCTCAGCGATAACGGCAGACATCAACTTAGACGATTTCCCATCGCCCTGCATGTTGGCAGATGTTGATGATCCAATTTTCTTTTGGGCTGCTGTCAGCCGGGCCTTGCCTGCATTGAATTTCGTGTCGTGCACGCCCTGCATGTTCTCGTCTGATGGATGCACACCCTGGAAGTCAGGGATGTTGTCGCTCGCGTGGCGCACGCGCTCTGGCCGGAACTTGTGCTTCGCACTGCGCGTGAAGTGGAAGATCGGTTCCCACGCATTCTTGAATCGATTGATCACAGCCTTCGGAGTTCCGCCGTGTGTCCAGATCAACTCGTCTACGAGACGCCAGCCCCATGCACGCACATGCGCAAGCGTGAGGTCTTTCACATACAGCACGCGCTGACCATCCTCGCAGTGCTCCTTGATGTTGAGGAAGAACGATCCGTCGTCGTTCATGTGGCTCGCGATGTTTTCCTGCACTGCATCGAACCACGCCACATACGCGTCGGGGAAAATCGGTTTGAATCCGCTGCTCTCATCGTACTCACGCTGAGCCGCATACGGCGGTGACGTGATAGCTACGCTCATACGCTTCGTGCCGAACAGCTTCTTCATGTCGGCAGGCTCACGACAGTCGCCGCACAGCAAGCGATGGTCGCCAAGCATCCACAGGTCGCCCTTCTTCGTGACGGCCTTCTTGGGCGCGACAGGAATTTCGTCCTCGTCCTTTTCTTTGTTGAAGCTGCTGAGATCTTCCTTCTTCAGCAGTGCAGACAGATCCTCGTTGCGCGTCTCGATGGAGCCGAGCAACTCCGCGAGGATCTTGTCGTCAGTGACAGCGAGCGCACCAAGCGGATCGAATGTGGCGAGCGCGATGCGTTCTTCTTCCGGCGACAGATCCACATAGCACACTGGAACCGTTTTCTCTTTCTGCTTCACGGCCAACTCGACGCGCAGATGACCGTCAACGATGTTGCCTGTGCGCTTGTTCACGATGACGCGCTGAATCCATCCGATCTCATCGAGCGCACCACTCAGTGCGACCTGCTGCGCTTTGGGATGCTTGCGCCAGTTCAGCAGATTCGGAATCAGATTCGATGGGGCCACATGCGCTTCGCCGACGATGCGAGATTGCCACCTGGACTTCACGCTCTTGCTTTCCGTGGTCGCGTTGGGTGATGGCGTGGTGGCCTTGCGAGGCTTCGGGGCAGTCATGGGCGCTCTCCTTTGGGTTCGACAGCGTGGTGGCCGTCTGTGGTCGCGTCGATGGGGGAAGCATACGCCCACGCGCAGCGCCGCGCCAATTTCTGCACGCCCGAGATTCTGTTTCTGTCATGCGGACCCGCGCCACCACTGCATCCGCATGGTCGTCCAGAAACACATCAACAGATCATATTTCGATTCTGTTTATGCCGCCTTTGCCTTATTTCTCAACAAAATTTTTGCCTTGAGAACTATTAAACATATTCTTTTCTTCTTCTAAGAGAATTCAAAAGAGAGAGAAGAAGATAGAAGAATGTATTTAAGTAAGGTAGATATATGTAGACTAGAAAATTCTGTTTCTGTTTTCTGTTTCTGGTGAGAGACCCGCGCCGCTGCTGACTCTGTCTGTAAAACGATTTTCGTTTCCCACATTGTGTTTCTAATCGGCTCTCCTTGAGTCTAAAAAATAAATAGTTTTATGCGGGCATCCCGGCAACCTCAACACCCATCAACGTTTGCATGAAGTAAATAAATAGCTGTTTCACGGACGATGCGAGCGTTACGATGATCGTTCGCGCACTCACGCTCGGGTGCCTTCTAGGAGCCTCGCATGCCAGCCCAAGATCTCATACAAGCTGCGCTCGATCTAGCGCAACGCGCCATCGATCAGCCCACGAAACTGCATCGGGCAGAACTCCTGAAAGAACTCGCTGCGCTGCGAGCACGGCAGAGCGATCTACCTGAACCGCCGACCGTCGGAGCATCCGGTTTCTGGAAGCGCTACCGTGAGACGCAACCGTTTCAAGTCACCGACAGTGCGACCGGGCTCAGTGAAACGATCCTCGATCTGCAGAAGGTGGCTGAACGCTGGCGCATCAGCGTCGGCACGTTGAAGCGCAAGCTCGATCTGAATCGCGGTGAGTGTCTCGTGTGGGCCGTCGTGCCCAACGATCATGCGCACCTGACGCCTGGGGATCGCGTCGAAGTCACGGTCACCCGTCTGCCGCACGCTTGAGCCGTCTCATGGCTAAGCCCAAAACTCCCCGCACAGCGTGGGATCAACTTGCCATCGACAAGCTGACAAGCTCAGGTCTCACGGTCGATGACGCAAAGCTCTTGCGCATCGAATATCTCAACGCAGAGCAGACGCACGCAGAGCACGCATCCTTCAGTCCGCTGCCGTCGCTCAAGTTCAACTACATCGACCCGCACACGGGCGAGCCGTCACGCTGCGCCCCAGGTCGGCCAGTGTTCGCACGCTACCGCTACCTGAAGAACGATCCGAACGACATCGCTGCCGCAGCGAAGGGCAAAGCTCGACGCTACACGAATGCCCCCGGCGTCGGCGTGTGTGCCTACTTCCCAAGCAACATCGATTGGGCACCGATCCTCGCTGATCCGCGCAAGCACATTCACATCACTGAGGGAGAACTGAAGGCGGCGTGCGCGTGCAAGAACGGTTTCCCAACCATCGGCATCGGCGGCGTGAGCAACTACCGCAGCGGCAAAGAGGACATCATGTTGATCCCTGATCTCGCGAAGATCAACTGGTCAGGCCGTCGCGTCTTCACGATCTTCGATTCCGACTACGACCAGAATCCTGCAGTGTGCGCAGCGATGAACGGACTTGCCGAGCAACTGTATCAGCGTGGCGCACTCCCCTACTTCGTGCCGCTGCCTGATGTCGTGCAGGGCGGCAAGACAGGTCTGGATGACTTCATCGTCACCGAGCGCGGCGTGACTCCCCTCGGCGATCTCATCGAGCAGCGTGCCGAGTCGCTCACGATCAGCCGTGAACTGTGGGCGCTCAACGATCAGGTGATCTACGTGCAAGATCCCGGCATCGTGCTCGTGCGCGACACGAACCAGAAGATGGCAGCGAGCGCGTTCACCGGACACGCGTTCTCGAACGTCATCGTGCCCGAGCGTGTCGTGCGTCCCGACGGCAGCGTGTCGCTCAAGGCCGTGAGTGCAGCTGACAAGTGGATGAACTGGCCCATGCGAGACAGCATCGGGCGAGTCACCTACGCGCCCGGCAAAGACCAGCAACTGATCAACGGCAGCGTGCGCACGAGCGAATGGAACATGTGGCCCGGTTGGGGCACAGAGCCGAAGAAGGGCGACCACGCGCCGTTCGTGAAGCTGCTCAACCACATCTTCACAGGCGCGGACCCCGACGATCTCAAGTGGTTCACTCAGTGGCTCGCGTATCCGCTGCAGCACCCAGGCACGAAGCTCTTCACTGCCGCAGCGCTCGTCGGTCGCCATCACGGCACCGGAAAATCCATGATCGGCTACATCATGGGGCAGATCTACGGGAAGAACTTCACGCAGATCAAGCAAGCGGACATGGAAGGCA
>Ga0315268_10008181_pt1 | contig 10956 bp, 7 predicted proteins | sample C1_top_MG_FD_204535 | JGI IMG/M metagenome (GOLD analysis project Ga0315268, IMG submission 204535) | Sediment microbial communities from Yellowstone Lake, YNP, Wyoming, USA - C1_top | ecosystem: Environmental > Aquatic > Freshwater > Lake > Sediment | place: USA: Wyoming | collected 2017-08-01 | reverse complement strand
TGAGCGACAAAAAAAGAACCTCGCTGGAGTTATTCAGACTAAAAAAGACACTGAGCACGCTAGCAAACAAAGAAGGACGCGGAACAGAGCTTGTTTCACTCTACGTCCCTCCAGGAAAACAAATAAGCGAAGTCATGAACATGCTCCGAGACGAATATGGCACAGCCTCAAACATAAAATCCACAACCACACGCAAGAACGTTCAAGAAGCCATAGTTAAGGTTCAGCAGCGCCTCAAACTCTTCAAGGAAGCCCCAGAAAACGGACTTGTAATATTCTGCGGTGCAATCCCACAAAACGGCGCAGGCAGCGAAAGAATCGAAACATACGTGATAATCCCTCCAGAGTCGATACACATATACCTATACAGATGCGACGCAAGATTCCACACAGAACATCTACAAGAGCTTCTGAGAGAGAAAGAGACTTATGGCATACTACTCATAGACGCCTCAGGCGCCACGCTCGCAACCCTCCAAGGCAGAAGACTCGAAATAGTCAGACAACTAACATCAGGCGTGCCTGGAAAAACTCGAGCAGGCGGACAGTCCGCCAGACGATATGAAAGGCTCAGAGACATGAGACTCCAAGATTACTTTCGGCGAGTGGGCGAACATGCAAATGGAACGTTTTTGCCAATTGAAAACTTTAAAGGCTTAATATTAGGGGGGCCTGGACCGACAAAGTTTGATTTTGAGAAGGGCGATTACTTGAATTACATGCTGAAAGAGAAAGTGATAGACATAATCGACACAGCTTACGTCGAAGAACAAGGTGTAAAGGAAATCGTTGACAAGGCTCCAGAAATCATGCGGAAAATACGTTACATAGAAGAAAAAAGGATCGTGCAACAATTCCTATACGAAATCGGACACGACACAGGAATGGCAACATACGGCGAAGATGAAGTCAGAAAAGCCCTAGAAAGCGGCGCCATCAGAACACTGCTGCTTTCTGAAGGAATAGACATCATTCAAGTCACCATAAAATGCAACGCGTGCGGCTTCGAAGAAAAACAAACGATGAAAAGCCAAACACTAACAAGCTTCGAACAAAGCCTCATCGGAAAACCTTGTCCAAAATGCAACGCTCCAGCCTTGGGCATAACTGAAAAACAGGAATTAATAGAGAATTTCGCTCAACTTGCAGAGCGAACAGACACGGACGTGGAGATAATATCAGGCGAGACAGAAGAAGGGCAAATGCTAAAGAACTCTTTCGGCGGAATAGCCGCTATACTGAGGTTCAAAACACAGAATGCTTAGAGGCAAGAACATGAAGCACCTATCATTATACTTAGACTGGTACATTCATGTGCCAAACGTAAAGTACGATTTTCGCTCAAGCGGTCTAAGCTACTTTAGATACGACCTCACGTTGGGTGAAGTTGACTTAAGCGTTAACTATGCCAATGGCAATCCCGAAGCCGCAAAACAGCTAGCCAAAAGATACAATGTTAGCCAACAGAATGTTTTCATCTCAAGCGAAGGCGCCTCTGGACAGAATGCACGAATAATCAGATATTTGGCAGAAAAAAGCGAAAAGAAAAATGAGGCAATAATTGAATACCCAACCTATGAACCACTGTTACGGCAGACTCAGGAATATTTCCCGCATGTCAAGAGACTCGAGAGAAAGGAAGAAAAATCCTACAAGCTTGATGCAGATGCACTTCGGAAGATCGTTTCAGAAAAAACTGGACTGCTCGTATTAACTAATCCTCATGCACCAAGCGGAGCAATAGCCAACTCGAGCGAGTTAAGGGAAATCATGGATGTTGCCGAAGAATATAGTTTCCATGTTTTATGTGATGAAATATACGCTGAATTCAAAAGAAACTCTATACCGACTATTTTTTCCATTAACCAAGAGCATGGTATAGTCACAACGAGCTTCACTAAGGCTTACGGTCTAGGAGGATTAAAGCTCGGCATCGCACTTGTCAACAAAGAGCTTGTAAATGAACTATATGAGGATGTTCTAAACACAGTTGGAAACAGCCCAAATATCGTGCAAATAATCTCCGCTGAACTCTTGGCAAAAGGCAGAGAAAAACTTGAAAAACACAAGCAAAAATGGACAAAACTGAAAAGAGAAACAGAAGAATGGCTTGATGAAAAGGGCTTTGAATATTCTCCAAACGAAGCGGGAATAACCTACTGGGTGAAGATGCCAGTAAAAGACACACACAAATGGGTAAACAGATGGGCGATTCCACGCCACAGTCTAGCCCCAGTGCCAGGAACATTCTTCCTCTTCAAAAACGACTACAAGCTAATAAAGTCAGACATGATAAGACTGGGACTTGGAAGCATAAACCCAGATGAATCTTGTCTCACAGAAGCTCTAGAAACTTTGGAAAAAGCATTGAAAACTTGATTTTCTGGTTACTGCAGCGAATCCTTATTTTTCAACAGCTTCCCGAGAGCCCACAGAAACTTTTTCTGCAAAGTTTTAGGATACAATTTTTCCAAAGGATAGTCTATCTTAGAAGCCCATTCTGCATACACTTTCGGGTTAATGTAGGACTTCAGAGAGGTCCCTAAATTGTAATCCTTAGTTTTCACTGACAGTTCTAAGTCAATCTTGGCTTTTCCGATTCTATTCTGAATAGCCTCTGTCTTCTTTCCCTCTTTCCTCTTTTCTTCTAACTGAACCTCAAGCTCCTTAAGCCTATATTCTTTCTTAACTAGCCTTTCGTCAAAATTTGGAGGAACCTTCCTTTCATGATTCGCTATCTCGGCTCCTCGCAAATTAGCCATCTTGGCATGAAAATGCTTCACATAGACAGCATCTTCTCTGTTAACATGATGCTTATCCAAGTATTCTTCAACAACCCGCGTGGTTCTCCAAGTGCGAAACACTTTAGCTGTCAATCCATTCATTTTTTCAGAAAGAAAACGAGTAACCTTCTTAGAATCTATTCCCTCAAAAAGATATCCCTTAGACGTCTTAGAAAAATGCTCAATATTGCTTATCACGTTATGTGGTGCATTTACGCTTTTGACCCATCTTACAGCATCTTTTCCCAAAAAGTCGAAATGCAAGGTCTCACAGTCTACCTTAATGTGCTCTGGCCTCAACGTTATGGCTCCAACGGTGTCAGCCTCGCTAGGATCTTTTTCGTCGCCCACCCTTAAGTTCAGTGCGAAGATAAGCCAACACACGGTAGCTATCTTTCTTCTCTCGTCATCTTCAGCGTCCAAATTCTTCGTTATGTGCTCTTCGATTTTTGGGATAACATCACCCAATTTATCCGCTTTCTTGAACTTTTCACGTTCTCTCTCCTGCTTTAGGAAAGCAGAATCTGAGAACCAAACATACTTGATCTTTCCAGAAAGCTTGTCTTGCCATTTGGCTATGTACATTTTTTCCGGTTCCCAAACGACATCCTTCCAATTACCAGGTGGTCTGGGGCTATCTGGCGAAAGGTTCAGAATTACGCCCTCTTCCCTCGGTCCTTCTTTCCAATTGCCCCTTCTCGGATGCTCGCCCCTTCCAGAAAAGAGACATGAAGGCTCCGCTGTCCAGTTAGCTATTTCTATCTTTTTTCCATCAACGATGGCGTAACCAAAATTTTCCTTGAGCGCTTCTCTTCGAGCTTTTCTCTCGTTTGCAAGCTTTTTCTTCTCCTCCTTTGTCATGTTCGATTTGATCAGTTTTTCATGCTCCAAATAGTTGGAAATCTCGGAAAAGTCAATTTCTGGATGCGCAACAGATTTTTCATCTGATTTTACAGAAGGATCGTTAGCCTCTATCTTCATCATGTATTCAGTGTAAAAATTCTTCAAGAAAGGCGATGGGTTTTCTGTTTTCAATTGCCCCAGAAAATTTTCAAAAAAATTCTTGTAGAAGACTCTATCTGGAGGAGAAGCTGACTGCTCTTTTTTTATTAGTGCTATTGCCATCTGCTCAGTTTTGGGACTGAGCTTTACGGGATGCTCTTGAATTTTTATGGAGAACCCTTTAGGCTCGTAAGTTGCAACGTAGATTCCGTTGTGCTGAAGGCTTTTCAGTTTATATTTCACTTATTCCACCTAGATAGGTTCATCAGAAATGCTTCCAAGCAGTTCATGAGATGTCTTATTTGGAAGATTCCCTTTTTTCAGCCTTTTGCTTCCTTAAAAACTTTAACTGCCGTTTTCATCGTTTGAATTGAGCATGTAGCTCGGTTTTCTAACTCTTCTGCGTTCTTGCAGCTTTCTATGTAGAAGCTCTACGGTTCTTCTGTCGATGTATCCTTTGTGGGGGCGAAAGCCGCCTGAAAATCCTTGTGGAATGTGTAGGAGTTCGTGGATGATGGTTTTCTCTTTCTCTGCTTCGGATAGTTTATCGTATCGTTCTGAGATGAGTTCAATCACGTATGCTGAGGGGAGATTGAGAACTTCTTGCCAGATTCGGGATAAGCCATGAATGCGGGCGATTGTTCGCGTGGATTTGGATCCTTTGCTTCTTACGCAGAACACGAATTGTGGCACTACGTGGAAGAAGTCTAGGGCTTCGGTGATTTCGTCTATTAGTTTCTTAGCGTCTGCAGCTTCGGTGTATTTTATGGGCATGATTTCACCTTGATAAGTGAATAGGAATATTTGATCATGAATTAAGTGTTTGACGTATTTTCTCTAATAAAGTGTATTTTTACATAATCACACGCGCTTTACGCAAGGAGGTCATGTCGTCTGAGTTTTGTTGTTGTTTGGTTTTGATTCTAATTCTTTGATATATCTTTCTTTGTTTGTATTTTAGTTGTTGTTTGGGTTTCATTTTGGCTGGGCTTGGCTGTGAATGCAGTCTCATTATTAGGTCTGTTTGCCTCAGTTTGGTCTGATGCCTAACTTGAAAGGCATAGTAGATAATTCCCGCAACGACGCCCGCAGATGCTACCGCGATGGAAAAAGTCTGAACGTCAACCATCCTTAGCACCTATGAAGATAGTGTTAATTCGTTTCAGCTATAACTTTTCCGTATTCACCGTCGTTTTGTTGTTGTTGTTGGGGTAAAGTTTTATAAAACCCAAACCCAAAGCGCTCGCTCTTTTGTATCGCTTAGCACTCGCTTCTTCAGAAAAAGAAAAATAACGGATGTCATGTTTCTTCTTCCATCGAGAGGATCGATGTTAGATGAGCGATCAGGTCTCTAGTATTGATGCGGTTGTTACTTTGCGCGAGGTTACTCAAGACACTTTATGGTCCATCTTGAATCTTCAAGTTTCGAAGGAACAGGAGCAGTTTGTTGCGTCCAACGCGATTTCGATTGCTCAAGCGCACTATTCTCGAGAAGCATGGTTCAAGGCAATATACGCAGATGAAACCCCTGTCGGGTTTGTCATGTTAGCGCAGGACTTGGATGGGGGAAGATACTTTCTGTGGCGGTTCATGATTGATGCTAGATATCAGAGAAAAAGCTATGGCAGAAAGGCATTGCAGCTCGTTATCGAGCATGTTAAGTTGATGCCTAATGCAAATGAGTTCAGATTATCTTATCACAAAGCCGATGGCTCTCCTCAGCCTTTCTATGAAAAGCTTGGATTTCGGGATACTGGAAGAATGCTTGACGATGAGTATGAGATGAGTTTGAGGCTTTAGTTTGGGTTTGGGTTTTATAAAACTTTACCCCAAAAATTCGGGCACGTGCAGACCTTTCATTTTCCTCTCAGTGTTAGATATAGACAACTCCGGGGCGTGGGGCAGGTCCATGTCCCAGTCCATGTCCCAACTAGGTCCCAGTTTGGGACATGGGAAACCAGAAGACTTGTTTGGGTTGGGTTGGGGGGTAAAGTTTTATCCAACCAACACTCATTAGGTTGCGTAAGGGTTGTAGCTGAACCAGAATAAAAAGATTATTGGGAATGAATTGAGGGGTATGTTCATAGGGAGTAAGGAGTCAAGTTGTACACATCCAGAGAAGAGACCAAAAAGCGGAGAATGTTCTCCCGAACAAATAGCTGAGTGCCATCCGAAAGCTAAAACACATCCGTGCAAATAGCTGAGGAAGAGATGTGACGCGCGCTAGAAGCTTACATCAGAATAGGTTGACTCAACTAGGAAATAATAGCTTTCTCAATTTTCTGATTTCAGGCAACTTCTTCAAATCATTTATGAAACGTTTTTGTTCAGGGGTCAGTCTTGGTTTTTTCTCTTTTGAGCGGTAATGGATGTGCGTGTTTCTCGCATAAATCCGTCTTTTTCTCTATTGGGCGTAGATGTATCTGTTCACCAAGCCGCTTTTATTTACCACACCAAGTTGTGTGAAAAGGAAAGCAAATCTTTCTTCAATTTCGGCTGCAATCGCATCACGCGTCTCTTGTGGCAGACCCATAATCTCTTTCTTAAATGGGCCCAATGCTTTTTTCCTCGTCTTGTAAAGAAATTGCTCTTCGGTTTCGCCTTTTTTAGCCTCGTTTGCGGCATTGGCTTTTAGCCATTCGTACATTCTGTTCTTCAAATCGGCCGGAAAGTGTTCTGATTCATAAATCATATTTTGGAACTCCGTGGCTAAATGCACTTCAGCGGTCTGGCACTCGGCAAATTTGTCGAATGCTTCAGGGGGCAGAGTTGATGCTCCATGCTGCACAGCTCCAGCAAGCCCATATTCTCTCCGGGCAATTTCAGAAAGCGTCCTCAAGGTTTTGAAGTCAAGGTTTATCTGCGCAATAGAGCCATCAGGCAAGACGACGCCGCCATGAGTTGTTCCAGTCTGAACTGAAATCTTGCTTATTCCCGCTAGTCCCTTGGGCAACCTTTCTCTGAGACCTGCCATGAATGCGTGCAGATCTTCAGGCGTCGAATTCTGATGCCCTATCTCACCAATCTCTCCACCGACTGAAATTGTCACCTTTAGCGGCTCAATTCGGCGGATGAACTTGGTGAGTTTTGCGCAGACATCGTAATTCAGAAGCTGTTGCTTTTTTAAATCAGGCTCAGATAGATTTACTAGTGTCGATGAGTCAATGTCGATATTGTAGAAGCTTGAACTGATTGCATCAGCGATCAAAGCCTGCAGGGCTTCTATTTCCTTGTCAGGGTTTTCCCGGAATTTGGTAGCATTGACCTGGAAATGGTCCCCTTGGATAAATACGGGACCAGAATAGTCTTCCTTAATCGCTGCTGCTAGAACCATGCTTGAATATTCCACGGGAAGTTGATCGGTATAGCCAATCTCTGACCTGGCGATCTCAAAGATGAACGCGCCTGAATTGTTTTTCTTGGCCACTCTGAATACGCTACGAGCCAAATTATAAGTCATGCTTCTCAGGTTTATAGCAGGAACCGTGAAGCCGCCGAATTCACCCCTGCCTCGGGCCATATAAAATTCGTGAATACTTGATGGATTGATCCCTTCTTCGTGGGCAACGTCAAAGATCTTCTGCGCTAACTGCTTCTTTTTTGCCGGATCAGCATGCATAATCATTTCAATTACAGCTTCCTCAACGTCAAACAGTTGTCTTTTCATAATGTGTTCATCCTCCAAATTGACGTTCGAACTATTCAGGTCCTATTTCTCAATTTCGATATTAAATTGTTGTGTGAGCTTTCGTGCGTGCTAGACCATGAAAGTTAACATGAATCCTGTGATTAATGGGATGGTCAAATTATCGTTGACGGGCAATGGCAGAGTCTCAACCACTAAAGCTACAGCTGCCCCTGCCAGTGCTTTTAAAGGACTTACGAAGAATGCGCCGGCTAAAAAGGCAAAAAAGAGACCGAAGAGTGAACCCTCTATCGTTTTTCCTTTGTTAAAAAATAGCGTTTTTCTTCCAATCATTCTTCCAAAGATAGATGCTGCGCTGTCCCCGAGAGCGAATATTGCAATGGCTGCACTGCTCGCTGGAACCGGAAAGAGCAGCAAGGTGAGTAGTATTCCGAGAGCGAAAAATATGGGTGCGGTAATGAATTCGTAGGTTTCTCCTGGAGTAGCTGCGTGGCGAGTTATTGAGGAAATTATGGGCATATTCTTTTTTTCCATTGTCGCTAACTGGGACATAATATAGAGGAGGATTACGATTAGAACTAGAAAGGAAATTGTGTAGAGGCCTAATAGACTCGAGAGAACAGGTATTACAGCACCAGATGCATGAATAATCTCTCGAAGAATCTCGTTGTTAGATGGCAAAGTTTGGTTCTTTTTGGCTTGGCCATTTATTAAAGGCAGAATTTCAAGCAGTTTTCCAGTGACCACGTGATCCGCTTTTATACGGATCACAAAGTCAGGATTATAGCCTATCTTTAGCATCTTTGTAAGTAGTATTGGAGCGTTGTTTCGGTCGTCTGCAACCACAACACAGTCTTCGGGCGTTAATCGCTCGATTTCTAAAATTCCTTTCAGAATCAGAAGTTTTCCATCGTGCTCAAGAGTGTCACCACAAATCTCTCCTGTCACAACCGCATCTTTCATTTCTAATTCAAAACCATAAGCGTAATCAGCCTTGAGCCTTGATTCCAGATCTCTCACTGCTGGAGTTGGCAATCCAGAGCTTATCAACGCAGTCTTCCAGCCTTCCTTCCTCAGTTTTTCAAATGTTTCTTCCGCACTAGGCATTAAGGGAATCTGCCTGAAGATTCGCAGAAGCTCCTCAATCTGGAAGCCTTTGAAAACTTTGAACACGTGTTTCATGGCGGATTTCAACGAGATTAAGCCCAGTTCGTAGAGAATCCCGTAAAAAATTATTGCTGCAAACTGGGAAAAACGAAGATTTCTGCCTACCTCAAAGAGTAAATAGCGTTTTTTAGGAATCAGAACGCCCTCAACGTCGAATATTGCGAGTTTCCTGTCGTGGAGTATGGTCAATTTGCGTTCTCTCTTAATTATCGTCTCACTCTTATTACTCTGGCGCGCGCTGATCTAACGGGTATTCTCATGCCTTTACAACCTCGGCTTTTTCGCTGTTGATTCCATGCCAGACGACTTTGTATCCTAGCGCTCCGAGAGTACTGGTCGCATCTTTCACTCCTTCTGCCTCGATTGTAATGACCGCTTCAGCGAGGGACAGTTGTTCTTTCTGGCTCATCCGTCCGTCGATCCTCTTTCGGATTTGCTCGAGTACGTCTTTTCTTACCAGTTCATTCGGCATCAGAGTGTAGCCTTGTGGCGGTTGATTGGCTAATGCTGCCTTGACAGCTTCGGTTGAAACTCCTATTCTCCCGGCGAGTTCCGTATAGTTAACAACGGACTCTGTGAATACTACAGCAAGATCTCTGACGAACCCAACCTGTTTAGCCTTGACTTCTCCGAACCTTTCTTCCAGATAACGAATTATTGGAGCTAAAGATATTTTGTCTCGATAGTATATGACGTCTAGTCTTGCCTGCTTTTCCAGCTTTGCCAATTTTTCGCACGCTAAGCCTTCGTTGATGAGTACAAGCATATCCACGTCAACTTTCTTCAGCTTCTCTATTTTCCTCAGGAGATATTCGATGGTCCAGAAGCCGACGATCTCTACGTATACTCTTATGCCTTCTTTTTCGAGTGAGAAGTCAGGGATGATTACCTGTTTGCCCGCGAGAACGGGTTCTGGCTCTCTTTTCAGAAGCCACCCGGTTGCCAAGGCTTGGAAATGCTTTGCGAAATCCTCTTCAACAGCACTATCAAACGACAGGGCTGATGCGTCTGGTCTCCTCAGCAATGCGTGATGCTTCCAGCTTTCCATTTTGAAGTCGCATATCTCGTTTGTGTACTTCCAGAGGATCTTCGCTTCAACGGTCCAATCAGAACTGGCAACTATGACCGGCAGGAGCTTAGCTATGGCCGTTCCGTATCTTCTGGTCAGTCTGAAGAGGCTTGCTGGGCCGTCTACTTTGACCCAGAAGCGTCCGTCTTGATAGGCCTCATAGATTAGCCCCAGCTTCTTAGCTGAATAGAATATTTTTTGCCAGTTGCCTGAAGACGTGAAGGTGACTTCTGTCGAGTCGAAGAGGAGCGTCTGAGTCAGGCTGAGATTATAGTCTTGAAGCAGCTCGAGCGGTGGTATGGGCTCGAATTCTTCCAGAATCAACTCGGTTTCCAAGTCGGCGTAAAGAAACTCGTCTATCGTTTCTGCCGGGATTTTTAGTTCCGAGGCAACGGTTTCGATTACTCGCGTTCGTTGTTGTGGCGTTGTGGGCAACCCCAACTTTCCGGTTGCTTCAAAGATTTTCTTTCTCAGATCTACAGGGTTAATCTTGTCGTTGCATAGGAAGCGGCTCCTTCTGTCGAGAAGAAAGGACAAGCCGCGTACGAAACGATAGTCGTAGCCTTTTTCTTCCATTTCGTCGATGAATTCTTTCACTACGCTCTTCTTTTCACCCATGTGGCTCTTGTAGGCTGCGATAAGGTCATTGGCAACTTCCAGGTTTTCATCGGACGGCCTGGCGTATCTGGGCCAGATCACGCCTCTTCTCTTCCACACCGCTAGAAGCTCGCTTGGAAGCATCGTCTAAGCCTCTTCACGCGTCTTTTGACGTCGTCTGTGACTCATTCTCACTTCCATGGTTTCCTTGGAAACGATCTCCACGAGCTTGGCGCGTTTTCCCTCGACTTTTCTGAGCAGTCTTCCGAGCCTCTGGACGTACTCCCGAGTGCTTCCAGTTCCGCTGAGGATGAAGCCTACAGAAGCGTCTGGGACGTCCACGCCCTCGTCAAGAACCTGAGAAGTGACGATAGCCTTGTAAATGCTTGCTCTGAAGTTCTCCAGAGTTTCGCGCCGTTCCTCTTTTGGCGTCTGATAAGTCACTGCGGGTATCAGTAACCGGCGGCTGATTGTGTAGACGAGGTCGTTGTGCAACGTGAAGATGAGTGTTTTCTCGTTTCTGTGGGCTTCCAGCTGGTCTGCCAAGAGGCTCAGTTTGGCTTCGGAGTTTAGCGCAGTCTTTACTGCGCGGTTCCTGGCTAGAAGGGCTTCTCGCGCTCTTCTGTCTCTGCCGGTGACCATTATGAACCTGTGAAAATCCTCTGGGCTTCTCAGAACGATTCCTTTCTCTC
>Ga0315268_10008180_pt1 | contig 10956 bp, 8 predicted proteins | sample C1_top_MG_FD_204535 | JGI IMG/M metagenome (GOLD analysis project Ga0315268, IMG submission 204535) | Sediment microbial communities from Yellowstone Lake, YNP, Wyoming, USA - C1_top | ecosystem: Environmental > Aquatic > Freshwater > Lake > Sediment | place: USA: Wyoming | collected 2017-08-01 | reverse complement strand
GAAGAGGAATGATTTGGGGACAACCTTGCCCCGCGAAGGCAAGGCAGCGGCGGCCATCGCGGAATTCCAGCAGGCCCTCATGATGAATGATGCGAAGGCCCATAATAGTCGGGGAGTCGCCTTGGCAGGCCAAGGGAAGTTCACGGAGGCTATAGTCGAATTTCAACGGGTCCTGAAGATCAGTCCGAATTACGCATCGGTCCATAATAACTTGGGGGGCGCCTTGGTTGGTCAAGGGAAACTGGCCGAGGCTATAGCCGAATACCGGCAAGCCCTCAAAATAAACCCGAATTACGCGGGGGCCCATCATAATCTCGGGGTTGCCCTGGCCGGTCAAGGGAAGTTCGCGCAAGCCATAGCCGAATACCGGCAAGCCCTCAGGATAGATCCAAACGACGCGAAGGCCCACAATAATCTCGGGGTTGCCTTGGCCGGTCAAGGGAAGTTCGCGCAAGCCATAGCCGAATACCGGCAAGCCCTTAAGATAAATCCGAATTATGCGCAGGCAGCACGCAACCTGCGCTACGCTTTGGGCGGGCGCTGATGTCGCCGCCGCTCCTGGCCGTCATCTGTGGCCGGCAGGTCTAGCCTAAGCGGTCAAGAAGCTTCACCATGGCCAAAGTATCCTGGCCGCAGTACTCCTTGAGGTCCCGGCGGATTTGTTCGGCTTCCTCATGGCCCAACGCGCCCCGCATGAGCCTCGCGTAGGCGGCCTGGGCCTGGGACCCGTCGCGGATGGCCAGACCCGCGTAGCTCATCTCCGGCACGAGGGCGGGGAGCACGGCCTTGATGGACCAGCTTCCCCGGAAGTCCGGGTGCACGTAGAGCCCTTTCCTGAAGGGGCCGGCCAAGTCCCAGAGCCTCTCCTTGATCGACTCCAGTCGCCGAGCGTGCCGGGGGGATGATTCGCCCAACTCCTTGAGGCACCTGCCCTCGAAGGAGGCGTTGTAGGCGAGGACCGAGCCGGAGGGGCCGATCGCGCCCAGCAGGAACTCGATCAGGCCGGGCCGCGGGTCTTCAGCCCCGCCTCCAAGGTACTCCAGGCTCTCCAGCGCAGCGCCCTTGCTTCCCCTCACGCGCACGGACGCCTGGAACGGCAGCTGCTGAAAAGGCCTCAGCCCGTCGTAGGGAGGGATGGCCGGGTTGATGGTCTCGAAATCCAGGAAATGCAGAGGATAAGAAAGCCCTTCAAGCAGCTCGGCTATCCCCCCCGGATCGACGAGCGGCCGGCCCGATCTCGCCGCCTCGGCCTGGAGACTTTGGCCTTTCGTCAGAGGAAAGCCCCCGGGGATGTCCTGCACGGTCCTCACGCCTTGGCGCCACAACGCGGTCTTCTTCTCCATGCTGGCGCCCGCCAGGTCGAAAACGGAGTAGTCCGGCACATCGGCCCAGCAGAAACGGACGAATTCGCATTCGTAGGGCGCATAGCATTGGGGACCGATCTCAACGTCTGGAACCTCTCTTTGGGCCAAGACGGCATGCATGACCTTGACCCGGGCCGGCACGTCTTCGAGGGCTTCCGACGCCTGCTGCGTGACGTCGGCCAAAGCGAAGAGCTTCCCGACGTCGATGGAGCCGCGCCTCGCGTACTTGTTGTCGAGATGCATGAGGAAGGTCTTCCGGATCGCCAAGCCGGCGCCCTCCAGGACATAGCGCTGGACGGCCACGTCGTGAAGGTAGACCTCCTCGACATCCGTGGAGCTCTTCACCTCGACCAAGTCCCACGCGCCGCTCTCCTGCCTGAGCAGGATGTCGGCGCGTACGAGCACGCCGTCGAACTCGGCCGCGGGCTCGTAGAGCGCGCAGGCGCCCGCCTGGAGAGCCGCTCTGGTGGACTCCATGGCTTGCACCGCATGACGGTGGTCTTCCTCTATGAACCGGCCTCCGGGGAAGCGCTGCCAGGCGAGCCTCCCGACCTCATGGCCTTGGTCGAAGAGGAGCTGAAGGGCCGGCGGGACGGGCGGGATCAAGTCCTTGCGGTAGTTGTAGAGCCACAAGGATTTATGGCACTGGAGGCCGCGGACGTACTGCGACTTGGAGAGGCGGCTCAGAGGCTTGCCGGGCGCTTGGGCTTCACGAGCCGGCCTCCCGCATTTCCCTGTACAAGCCCTCCAGCCGCTTGCCGGTCTTCTCCGGGATGTCTATGCGCACCACGGCGTAAAGGTCTCCTCTCGAGCCGCCCTCTTTGCCCAGCCCTTTGCCCGCGATGCGGAACCTGCGGCCCGCGTGCGTCCCCGCCGGGACGCGGATGTGTATCGGCCCCTCCAAAGTGGGGACCGCGATCTCGGCTCCGAGCGCGGCCTCCCAAGGCATCACGGTCACGGTGGTCTCGAGGTCGTCGTCCGAAACCTTGAACAGGGGATGCGGCAGCAGCTTGATCCGGAGGAACAGGTCCCCCGGCTGGCCGCCTCTGGAAGGCGTTCCGGCCTGGCCCCTCAGCCGCAGCTTCATGCCGTCGCGGATGTTCTTGGGAAGATGGGCGGTGATCGTCTTCTCACGGCTGGACTCTCCCCGGATGGTCAACTTGTTCTCCCCGCCCCGCACCGCCTCCTCGAGCGTCAGCGGCATCTCGGCCTCGGCGTCGCGCCCTTTCCTGGGAGCCTCGAATTCGTCGACCCGTTCGAAGCCCTGCACTCCCGCGCCGAAGAGCGCCTCGAAAAAGTCGCTGAAGCCCGAGATGGATTCGACCCCCTCGCTGGTCCGGAACTCGTAGCGGCGCGCCCTCGCGCGGGGAGGCGGGGCGTGCTCCGCGCCGGCTTCCCAGCCCGGGCCGATCTGATCGTACTTGGCCCTCTTCTCCGGGTCGGAGAGCACCTCGTAGGCCTCGTTGATCTCCTTGAACTTCTCGCCCGCGCGCGCCTTGTCCCTGTCCGCGTGCAGGTCAGGATGATGCTGCTTCGCCAGGCGCCGGTACGCCTGCTTGATCTCTTCGATCGGAGCGCCCTTCTTGACCCCGAGCACCGCATAATAGTCCTTATACTCGATCGCCATGCCCCTAGCCTTCTCCGTTCCCGAGGCGCCGCTTGATGCCGTCGAAAAGCCGCTGGCGGAAGCCCTCGTCGTCGAGCTGGTGCCAGCGCCACGTCGCCTTGGCGGCTCCGGGGCCGATGAACTTCATGTGCATGGGCCGCACGCACGATTCGTAGAGCCGCAGGGTATCGTCGATGGGCACCCTCCGCTCCCGCAGGTCGCGGCGTATCCTGCGCAGCAGCCGCACGTCGGAGGGCACGTCGATGTAGACCGAGAGGTCGAGCAGCTTCTGGACCCGCGGCTCGCAGAGCGAGAAGATGCCGTCGATGATGATGACCGGCGCCGGCTGGACCCGGCGGGTCTGCTTCAGGCGCGAGGAAGTGGCGTAGTCGTAGACCGGGGCGTCCACCGCTTCCCCGCCCAGCAGCCGCTTGAGGTGCTGGACGAGAAGCGGCGTCTCGATGGCGCCTGGATGGTCGAAGTTGATCCTGAGCGCCTTCTCCGGAGGCAGGCCGCTGCGGTCCCGGTAATACCAGTCCATGCAGAAGACCGTCGCGCGCTTGCCCAGCCGCGTCTTCAGGTAGTGGGCCAGCCGCGACTTGCCTGACGCCGAGCCCCCGCAGACCCCGATCACCAAGGGCTTCTTCATCGCAGCGGGCGCAGCTCGGCGCCATTCTCTTGGGCCGCGCTCTCCCGGCGCTCGCGCCCGGCGAGCGCCTCCGCGCAGCGCTTTCCGTCGAGGATGGACTCCTCCATGAAGGAGTACTTCCACGCCCCCCAGCGTCCGATGGAGCGCGCCCCCCGCCGGAGCAGGTGCTCCTGGATGGCTTTGACCGCGGGGGTGCGCTCGCGGTCGTAGAGCACGTAGGCGCATTCCATCCTGTTCCACTGCTTCGCGAGGACGCGGTCCGACGCCCGGACGAGCCCGCAGGAGCGCAGTCCCGCCAGGATGCGCCGCTCGAGCCGGGCCAGGTCCGCCTTCTCGCCGGGCCTGCGCGAGATCTCCGTATAGATGGATGCGGCCCCTTTCGGCGCCATGCCCTTCGAGAAGTTGGTCAGGAATCCCGCGCGGTAGAAGGCGAAGCGCTCCTCCGGAAAATAGACCCAGTGCCTGCCCGAGGACTCGGCCCGCCCGATCCCGAGGTTGAGGTTGTAGACGTCGCGCCAGCGCAGCGCGGCGCGCGCCTTCCTGACGGGGCCGCTCAGGCGCACGGCCCGGTCGAGCAAGAAGGGCAGGGCCATGGTGCTGACCAGGTTCTCGTAGCGCACCTCGCCCAGCCCGCCCACATGGGCGACCCTCCTCTCCAAGTCCACGCGCTCGAGCGGGGAATTCAGCCGGAGGTTGCGCACGCGCTGCGCGAAGGCGTCGGCGAGGGCCTGGATGCCCCCCCGGGCCGGGTAGAGGAAGGCCGAGTTGTAGCCGAAGAACTTCTTCTGGTCGCGCAAGGCCCCGTAGAGCACCTCCTCGGCCGCGGGCGTGGGCACGAAGCGTCCCTGCCATTCGGTCGTCAGTCCCGAGAGCCGCGCGCGCCAGAGCTTGGCGTTGTAGGGGAACATGAAGTGCCGGCAAATCCCCTCCCCGAAAGTCGCGAGGCACCACTCCTCGAAGGACGCAGACGTGCTCAGGGGTACCGGACGGTACTTGGTCTTCACGAACAGCGCGACGCAGTCCTCCACCACGCGCGGCGGCAGGCCGTAGGTGTTCGCCTGGAACGGATAGCGCGTGAAGACCTTGTTCGAGAAGATCCAGGCGGAGCGCTCGCGCCGGACGAGGTTGCCCGCGAGCAGGCGCGCGACCAGCCGCCTGCCGTAGGGATCGTGCAGGTGCAGGAGGTGCCCGGTCTGGTCGAAGAGGAAGCCGTCCTTCTCCTCGGTTGAGGCGCGGCCGCCGACTTTGCCGGCCTTTTCGACGAGAAGGACGTCCCGGCGGCCGAAGCGCTCCAGGTGGTAGGCCGTCGAAAGCCCCGCCAGGCCCGCCCCCACCACGAGCGTCTCGACCGAGCGCATCAGCGCATCTCCACCTTCGATATGTGCCGCGCGATGGCGAAAATCCAGACCCCCACGACGGCGTAGAGCCCGGCGGCCCAGGCCGCGCTCACGCGGGTGATGAGGAGCGCGAAGACGGAAAGCACGCCCGAGGAGAGGGCGCTCGCCGCGACGATCTGCCTGCGGCTGAGCCCCAGCGCCTCCAGGCGCAGCGCGAAGTGGTCCTTCGAGCCGCGGAAGGGGGAATGTCCCCGGAGCATGCGCACGCTCATCACGTAGGCGACGTCGAAGATCGGCACCAGCAGGATGAATATCGGAGCGTAGACCCCCAGCGGATTCTTGTGCGTGTACTCCGTCCCCATAGACATGGCCGCGAGCACGAAGCCGATGAAGAGGGCCCCGCCGTCGCCCATGAAGATCTTGCGCTTGGAGGAGAAGTTCCACGGCAAGAACCCCAGGGCCGCGCCCAGCAGGGCCGCGCCCGCGAAGTTGACGTAGATCTCCTCCGAAGGCAGGGCGATGAGCAGGAAGGCGAGGGAGGCCACCGCGGCTTGACTGGCGGTGAGGCCGTCCATGATGTCGATGATGTTCATCGCGTTCGTGATGCCTACGACCCAGACGATGGTGAGCGCGGCCGCGACGTAGCTCGGGGTGATGAAGCGGATCCTGATCCCGTAGTGCATCAGCAGCGCGGCGGCCAGGAACTGAACCAAGAACTTGACGCGGTAGTCGAGGCCGTGCGGCTTGCCCAGGTCGTCGACGACGCCGAGCAGGAAGATGATCGCCCCGCCGGCCAGGATCGCCCGCAGGCAGCGGAGGGTGCCGGTCGGGAAGCTCGTTACCAGCCGCAGCCCCGCCAGCGTGGCCGCGAAGGCGAGCCAGATTGCCACTCCGCCCAGCACCGGCGTGGGGGCGGAGTGCGTCTTGATGTCGGTGGTCGGATGATCGAGCCAGCCCATCTCAACGGCCAGCGCGCGGATCATCGGCGTCAGGACGAAGGAGAGCGCGAAGGAAGCCGCGATCGCCGTCAGATAGAGCTGGGTCTTGGTCATTCGATCCTCAAGAGCGCGCAACGGCCGGGCTCCTCGTAGAGGCTTCGCAGGCGTCCGCGCAGCCCGTTCCAGTTCGCCGCGCCGCGCTCCGTGAAGGCGAATATCCGGTAGCCTTCCCCGAGACGCCGCGCCTCGGCCGGAACGTAGAGCATGTACACGAAGCCTTCGGCCTTCAGGCGCCGGGCGAGGTCATCCGCGTCGGCCGCCTCGTTGGCCCCCAGCACGAAGCGGTTGGGCGCCACGACCGAGGTCGCCGCGTGCGGCTGCTCCACGTAATAGCCGCGCTGCTCCCCGACGAGAAGGATTCTATCATTTCGGCCCAGGCGCTCCGCCGCGAAGCGGGCGCAGGGATAGTAGTCGAGCCTCTTGGAGAGGTACTCCCGCCGGGTCTGCAGACCCGCGAGCACGCTCGGGCTCCCGAAGACCTCCTGGACGTAGGCGAAGAGGCCGAGATTGACCGCGGCCAGCAGGGCCGCCGCGCCGGCGAGCAGCCAGCGTCCCGCGCGCGCGGCCGGGGCGTGGACCGCGGGGATGCCGGGCCCGAAATCCCGCGGGCCGAGCGCGAGCCAGGCTTGGCGCAGGCCGAAGGCGGTCGGCAGGGCCGCGAGCGGCACCAGCACGATGAGGAAGCGCAGCACGACCCGGGTGCCGAACCATATGGCCCAGTGGCCCAGGCAGTAGAGGAAAACCCAGCGCATGTAGCGGTTCCTCGCCGCGGCCCACACCGCCGCCGGAAAGGCCGCGAAGAGCAGGCCCCAGCCGAGGCTCCCGAGCACGTCCGCGCCCCCGCCGTAGCGCGAAGAGCCCGCCGCGGCGGTGAGGACGAAGCGGAGGAACTCCCGGGGCGTGCCGCCCTGGTGGCCGTATTCCGTGAGGACGTCGAAATAGCGCCCGGCGGAGCCGGCGGCCCAGGCAACGCCGCGGGCCGGCAGCCATTGGTACAGGAACGGGAACACCGGGTTGCCGACCGTCCACAGGTTCTTGAGCAGCCAAGGAGAGCCGACGAGCGCCGCCGCGGCGGCGTACACGGCGAAGTCGCGGCGGCGGCCCCGGCGCTGCGCGCCCTCCGCGTCGGCTCTCGCCGCCCAACGGACCAGCAGGAACGCCCCGAAGAGCAGGGGGCATATCCCGGCGTAGTACTTGGTCCCGACCCCCAGCCCCGCGAAGACCCCCGCGAGCGCGAGCCAGCCGCGGGAAGGGCCCTCCCGCGGGGTCTCGAACCAGCGGAAGAAAGACAGGGCGGAGGCGGTGATCCAGAGCATGGCGATGCATTCCACGTACGCGGCCGAGGCCAGGAGCAGGACGCCCGCGTGCGTCGCGACGATGAGGCAGGCGAGCAGGACGGCCGAGGCGGGCGCTTCGCGCTTGCCCAGTTCGAACACCCACCATACGCTCAGGAACGCTCCCAGCCAGGTGAACAGCTGGGCCAAAGTGTCGGAGCCGAGCAGGAGCGCCAGGCCGTAGAGCATCTCCCCGTTCTGCGGGAAGTGCGTGTAGACGAGATGCTGGACAGGGAAGATGCGGCCCTCGCGGATATAGGCTGCCGGCAGGGCCAGATGGTAGACGAGAGCGTCGTACTGGTGCGGCGGCACGAAGCAGGCGAGATAGGCCAAGGCGAGCGGCAGCAGGACCGCCAGGGCCGCGAAGGGACGCTCCGTGAGCAGGTTGCGGTTGGCGGCGAGCGAGCGGAAGATGTCGCGCAGCTCCGTGAAGCCCAGCACCCAGAGCGCGCCCAGCAGGGCGACCGCGGCCCAGGTCTTGAGCAGGCCGAGCAGGCCGAGCAGGAAGACGGCCTGGCTCAAGAGCCCCAGGCCCAAAGTGGCGCCGACGAGCGTCTTCTCCGACTCGCTGATGTCCCGCGCCCCGAAGAGGCGCAGGACGACCCGCCCGCCCCCGGCCGCCGCGGTGAATACGACGCCCAGCAGGGCGCTCGCCATCAGGCCCGGCGCCAGCGCGGCGCCGAAGAAGCGGGCGAAGAGGAACACGGCGAAGCCCGCGAGCAGGGAGGCGAAGGCCAGCGGCAGGCGCTGGGTCATGCTCCCCGCTTGGGAAGGAAGAGCGGGTTCTTCCAGAGGCCGAGGCGGTGCGCCAGGACCTGGACCATCACCCGGAGCGTCGAGAGCCCGTAGACGACGCTGCGAGCGAAATTGATGGAGGACGCCTCCGAGAAGTAGCGCGCGGCCACGGGGATGTCCCCCATGCGGAAGCCGAGCGCCGCGGCCTGGTGGAGGAATTGCTGATCGAAGACGAAGTCGTCCGAGTTCAGCTCCCATGGGATCGTCTCGAGGACCTGGCGCGAGTAGGCCCTGAGGCCTGAATGCCATTCCCCGAGGTTCTGGCCGGTCCAGAAGTTCTCCAAGACCGTCAGCATCCGGTTGAACAGGTACTTATAGAAAGGCATGCCCCCGGAGAGGGCCTCGTGGCGCGTGCGGATGCGGTTGCCGAGCACGAAATCGCACACGCCCTTCTCTATGAGGCCGACCAGGTGCGGGGTGAGCCGCGCGTCGTACTGGTAGTCCGGATGGATCATGACCACCACGTCCGCGCCTCGCCGGAGGGCTTCGCGGTAGCAGGTCTTCTGGTTGCCGCCGTACCCCAGATTCCTCTCGTGCACCACGGTGGTCAGCCCGAGGCGGCGCGAGAGCTCCACGGTCCCGTCTTTGGAGCAGTCGTCGACCAGGATGATCTCGTCGGCGGTCCCCTGCGGGATGTCCCGGATGGTCTTTTCCAGCGTCTTTTCCGCGTTGTAAGCGGGCATGACGATGATGACTTTCATGGGCTGATCCTGTAGACCTCGATCTTCGGCCCCGCGCGCACGCCCTGTTCCGGCGAGAATTCGGCGAGCAGCCTGCCTGCCGAGCGCGTCTGCTCCAGAAAGGCCTTGAACTCGGGCGATTTTCCCGCGTCCACGCCGGCGCTCGTGAGAACGACGACCTGCACGCCGGCCCTGCGCGCCGCAGCCAGGCCCTCGCGCACGTCGATCGTCGCCTTCCCGGCCGCGGACCAGGCCGCGTGCCAGGCCCCCGAGCGCAGGTCCGCGCCGGAGCGCAGGATGCGGTAGACCTCGAAGCCTCCCCCGGGATGGGAGCGGAGCATGAGCTCGTAGTATTTCCCGCGGGGGTGGCCCTGCGCGCGGGTCCGCTCGAGCAGCCGCTCGGCCTGGGCGCGGGACATCCTGATCCGAGGGGAGGCGTGCTCCTGGTCGGTCAATACCGCGGTCCCCTCCGGAAGGCGGGACTCCAGCCAGGCCTCGGCGAGGGTGCGCGTGTCGGGCAGGAGCAGCTGCCGATCGTAGCGCAGGGACTGGAAGCCGCCGGGCAGCAGGAGCAGGAGCGCGGCAGCGGCCTCGCAGGCCTCGAGGGACCGGCCCGAGAGCGGGAGCGCGCCCAGCAGCCACTCCGCGCCCAACGCCGCGGTCGCGGCGTAGGCGGGGAACACGGCGAGCTGATAGCGCTGCCATCCCCCTTCGGGGGAAAGGGCCAGCAGGGACAGAAAGAACGCCGGAGGGATCAGGAGCAGGGCGGCCTGCGGCCTCTGGGAGCGGAGCAGGCGCGCGGCCCCGCAGAGGAGCAGAACGCCCCCCACGGCCCAGTGCCCGGCGAACGTCCACGCGTTCTTGAGCACCAGGGCTCCGGCCGGCGCGCCGGACGTGATCAATCCGCGCTGGTCGATCATGTCCCGCACGAACGCGCGCCAGTCGAGCACGATGAAGGGCGAGCCCGCCGCGAAAGCCGCGACGAAGACCATCGACGCCAGGACCGCGGGCTTCAAAAAATCCCCCGCGGGCCGGCCCTCGGCGAGGGCCCGCGCCCACGCGCAGGCCGGAATCAGGACGAGAAGCGGCCCAGCCGTGTACTGCGTCGAGGCCGCCAGCCCGCCGAGCAGGCCGCTCAGCGCGAGGGACCAGGCCGCGCCCCCTTCGAAGAAGCCGACCGCGCTGAGCCAGGCGGCGGCGGAGAGGCAGAACATCATGGAATCCGGCTTGGCGGCGTGCGCGGAAACGACGAGGGCGGGCGCAGCCGAAAGCAGGGCCGCGGCCCAGAGCGCGGACCTGCCGCCGAAGAGCTTCGCGGCGCTCCGGCAGCAAAGGGCCAATCCCGCCAAGGAAAGAGCCGCGGAAAGCAGCCGGCCGAGCAGATAGAAGCTCCCGGGATGCCAGACGAAGAGCGACCCGAAATCTTCGACGGAGCGGGCGAGGCCGAAGCGCGACCAGAGGACGAAGTAGGCCCCGTACTCGAGGAAGAGGGTGTACATCCAGAGGGTGGGGAACTTGAAGACCCCGGGATTGAGGCTGCCGCGCCCGAAGGAGACGGCCACGTCCACATGGTGCGGCTCGTCGGCGTTGAAGACCGCCGGGAGGCCGTAGCCCGCGCCCGCGAACCTGAGGGCCGCCGCGGCGGCGATGAGCGCGAGCAGGATCGCGAGGGTGCGCGTGCGCATGCGCGTCATGCAATCGGAGTATACATAATAAGCTAAAATTCACCCCAATGCCGGAGGAGCGCGGCCAAGCCCCGGGAGTCCGATCCCTGACGGTGATCGTGCCAGCGTACAACGAGGCCAAGACGATCGGCCGCGTCGTCGAGAGGCTGTTCTCGGTCCGGCTGCCCGTCCCGCTCGAGGTCATCGTCGTGGACGACGGCTCCTCCGACGGCACGGCCGACGCCGCGGCCGTATTCCGGAATCCGGCTCTCAAGATCCTGCGGCACGCGGCAAATCAAGGCAAGGGCGCGGCCATACGCACCGCCCTCGCCTGCGCGAGCGGCGACTACGTCCTCATCCAGGACGCGGACCTCGAGTACGATCCCGAGGAGATTCCGCTGCTTCTCGAGACGGCGGCCGCAAGGCGCGCGAGCGCGGTCTACGGCTCGCGCATCCTCAAGAAGGGCAACCGGGCCTCCTACGCGCGCTACTACTGGGGGGGACGCCTGATCTCGCTTTGGACGAACCT
>Ga0315268_10008179_pt1 | contig 10956 bp, 11 predicted proteins | sample C1_top_MG_FD_204535 | JGI IMG/M metagenome (GOLD analysis project Ga0315268, IMG submission 204535) | Sediment microbial communities from Yellowstone Lake, YNP, Wyoming, USA - C1_top | ecosystem: Environmental > Aquatic > Freshwater > Lake > Sediment | place: USA: Wyoming | collected 2017-08-01 | reverse complement strand
CTTCTGGTAGGAAATCTCTAGTCCCTCTTGGTGGTTGAAATTTTTCTGACATTTTTCATCACTTAATTATTTTGTTATATAACATTAAATTTAGTTATCTCGATCAAATACAGTCATAATTCTTTTCTCCTCTCCAATAAGCTTCTCTTAATGGGCATCCATTATAAGGGGTATTTCTTATTTTCTTCGCCATTTCGCTGTTCCAAATTTTTTCGAGTGAATTTTGTTTGATATTTCCTAACAATTTTTTTGAACCAGTGCAAGCATAGACTTCCCCCAAGATGTTAACGTAAACTGCATAGTGGAGTTGTCTGCAAAAAACACCTCCTATGTAAGGCAGTATTTGGTCGTATTCAATCCCTAGTATTTTTCTATCAATTTCTCTAGATTTTTCATATATCTTCAGAGTCTCTTCTCTGCTTATTTCCCATTCTTTCACTCTTAAAGCTCCTCCAATCGGCATGAAGGGTCTGAACAAAGGGAAGATTTTGTTTTCTCTGCAAAATTTGAATAGATTCAAGATATCATTCTTATTCGAAGTAGTCAAGATTGCATCTAGACCCAACCTCGTTGGTTTCGTTTTGTTAAAACCGATCTCCATCAGATAGTTCAAAGATTTGTTTCTTCTCTCAGCATAACCTTTTCTACCGACTAAGACATCTTCAATCTCTGGTTTCATTGAATTACATTTCACGATTAAAGAAATGTCTAACTCAAAAAGTCTCTTGGCTATTCTTTTGTCTATTACCATCCCATTCGTAAAACTAATCACAGTCATTCCTAGTTCGTTTGCGTAAGAGACCATCTTCCAGAAAAATTTGTCAATCAATGGTTCACCAGCTCCAGTTATTTTTATCGTTTTACAACCAAGTTTCTTTGCTTGTCTAAGTAACTCTAGTCTTTCATTTAAGTTCAGTTCATTCTCAAGAGTTTTATGACCACCATAGATATCCCTGAAACAATATGGACATGCTAGATTACAGACATTAGATGTTTCTACATCAATCAAAAGCATGTCATTATTCTTCAAAGCTTTTTTCAACTCTTCATTCGTCAAGTTTAATCCTCTTATTATCGGAACATTCTCATTTATTGGTACAGCCGTCATTTTACATCACCTCTTTTTGAAAATAAAACTAAAGTTTCTAATTTCTCATAACCATCTAGAATGCTAGTTACGTTCCAAGGACATAATCGACGTTTTATTTCATTAAATCCATTTGCGTTTGCTATTTCATCTGTGGTCATTCTTTGATTTTCTGGAACGTATACAAGTCTTGGATCTGCTGGAGAATACCATTGTGGGGGTTCACATCCACCGATAAGTAAATAGCCACGATTTTTGACAGTTCTATCTATTTCTTTCACAAGTTTTCGAAGCCAAGGTATCCTATCAAATGCGTTGAAAATCATAAAACCGTCTACAGAATCACGTCTTAAGGGAAGTTTGTATGCTGTCCCCTGAAAGGCAAAACCATTACCTACCTCTAGCAGTTTTTTATTCGTTTTTTTAGCCATTTCAGTGGAAATATCACATCCAATACCAAAATCCAAAAATTTCAATAAATTTTCAAGATTCTCACCTGGTCCACATGCACATTCGACTGCAATAGTATCTTTCAATTCAGTTTTAACAGAATCTATAAATTCCTTTGGCACTTTAAATGTTCCTTTATAACCATTGTAAAAAGCCTCTATATCGTATCTATATTTTTGTACGATCTCAAATAATTGAGCACACTGTTCTGGATTTAATGATAATGCCTTTATCATATTTGAAGCATATGTAATCATGTCAATTATTGCATCTCTGGGTTCTCTATTGTTCATATAATTTTGTTTTAATGGTTTCAATATTTGATTTTCTAAGGAACCATCATAAAAATAGAATACTCCTGAATTCAATTCGTAGACCTTCCCACATTTTTCACATTTTGCATTTCCATAGGGCATTTTATTATCGAAACCCCCGATTTGCAAATTCAGTTTACCTTCATCTTCTGGGCAAACAAGATATTTTTTAAGGGCTAGCTCTATCGTTGATTCAATGTCTTTTTTTATCAGCATTTTTATCACTTTCTAGGGCCAGAGTCGGGAATCGAACCCGATATAGAGGTTTCACAGACCTCTGTGTTAACCTTTACACTACCCTGGCCATTCTCAGGAATAAGGATTAACTTGTCTTTCAGAAGAAGAAACTTAACCCTAGAACCTTCTAACAACTTTAACTTAGCTCTTAAAACGATAGGAATTGAAACCCTGCCTTTTGAATCGACCTTAGAAACAGCACTAAACTTTTCTCTTGTGAACTAATTCACCACTTATGAACACATTCACCTCTCATTTTTAGCACCTTACAGTAATCATGGAAGAACCCATATAAATAGATTGAGGTGGGATTGACTTTGCCTAAAAACTAGGAAAATAGTGGCTTAAATCATTCAATAAAACTCAATTGTCCAACCTTCGGTTCGTGGTAGAATATCACTGTAAAATATTCTTTAATCAATCCTGGAAATTGATTTTTTATTTCTTTCAACAACAAATGAAACCCCTCATGACCTTTTTCCATCATTTCAAATTCAAGATCGTATTGGCCTATTGCCATGGTTATGTAAATCGTTGATTTATGGTAAGTGATGAAAGTTATCAGTTTTTTAATCGTTTCACTAGAGATATCGTTGAGATTGAGCATGACTTTTCTTTGAGTGTATCCCAACAATTTATGGTTTATTTTTACATTGTAGCAGGTTATTATACCCAGTTTTTCTAGTCTTTTCATCCTAGTTTTGATTAATTTTGCATTAGAATTCAGTTTATTTGCAATTTCTACTAACGGCATTCTTCCTTGATTAGAAAGAAGAGAGAGTAATTTTAAATCCAAATCATCCAGTTTCGGGGTTTCTAGTTGTCCTCCTGTTAACCTTAGAGTACCATCCTGTCTTTCAACCAAGTATTTGTACTTGAAATAATAGACGTTGGTCATCACAGAGAAAAATTTTTGTTGGATATACTTGCCAAAGCTATCGTTAATTTCCTTGTATACCTTTTCAAATTCTATTATGTCTTTCGCCCAGACTACATACAAGAAATCAAAATCACCGTCAACTTCCACAATCCATGTTACTTTTGGATGATTTTTTAAAAATTCTACGAATTCTTTTTCTATTCTAGTAGTCATGTTTATGGTCTTCATATAAACTCTGAAGAAAACTTTTCCGATTTTATAAGTGTTAACTACAGCATAGTATCCTTCTATTATACCAGTTTTTTCTAGGTTTTTCAACCGATAGTGAATGACTTCTTTAGAAAGGTTAGTTTTTTTGGAAAGCTGTGCAAGGCTTGCCCTACCGTTCAAACTTAAATGGAATAATATTTCTCTATCTTTTTTATCCAGTTCTATCATATTTTAATAAAAACGATTGTTAAGTATATAAATCTCCCTTTTTGTTAAAAAAATCATCATAAAATTTAATATACTTCATTTATCATCACTTATTAGTGAATAATATGCCTACACAACCCATGTACAGTAGAAGGGAGGTTGAAAACACTCTTGACGAAAGTTACATGACTGAATATCTGATTCAAGCACAATGGGCAGAAATGATAGAATTAAAAAAGATAATCAATGGGTTAGCGAGAGAATTAGGCAGAAAACTCAACATTTTGGACATAGGCATAGGTGATGGGCGGGTCCCAAAAATACTTTCAAAAATAAAAGAAATTTGGGGTTTGATAGCACAATATGATGGGATTGATAATTCTGAAATAATGATTAAAAAAGCGAAATTAACTATAGAAACTTGTAAATTGGGATCTAAGGTAAGAGTTTTTAATCTAGATGCAAAGGATTTATCCCAACTAAATAGTTCATACGATTTAATTTTATGCACTTACTTTACAGCAGGAGATTTCATTCCGGATGGTTTTTCTTTTGAGACAGATAAAAATGGTAAGCTTAAAATCAACTTTAGTTTAGAGAAAAATGCCTCATTCGAGAAAGTATTTCGTTCAGCCTTTGATTTATTGATTGACAGTGGAAAATTAGTTTTAGGCTCCATTTATGTGGATACTGATTCTACAAGAGAAAAACAAGAAGAATTTTATAAAAGATGTGGCATGACAGTTATCACCAGACCGACTGATTCGTTTACTGCGACTAAGGAAGGATTCTGGTCGCAAAGATTCACTAAAAAAACAATAATGGACTATTTTAATTTTGTTAATCCAGAGGATATCGAACTAAGATTCCTAGATGATTATAATTTTGCACTAATGGTCATCGTATCAAAAAATGAATCGATTAGTGACCAGACGGTATTAAAAACATACAGACCAGGCAATACACCACTTGTCAGATACAGAGAACTTGAAACGTTGTTTAAAGTTCCAAACCTTTTAGTTAAAGATGATAGTAAAAACCCGTTTGGAACGTTTAAAGACAGAAGAAGTGAATTAGTTATCAATAGAGCTAAGGATCATGTTGATAAATTGGTGTTGATAACCTCTGGGAATGCAGGTTATTCTCTTGCAAGATTTGCAGAGGGGTCGAACATAAAAGTTGTTTGCGTTGTTGATAGAGTTAGCTTTGCTGTTAGAGATAAACTTGAAAAATTCTCGTATAAAGTTATTGATGTGGATTTGTCAAAGAAAATTTTTGGACCTGAAGAAATTATAGCAATGACTAGAGAATCTGATGAAGAAGTTATTTGGGACGTAACCAATGGATTTCATGAGGCATTTCAGAAGATAATTGAAGAAATAAAAGATGAAAGACCGGATTGGTTGATTGTTCCATTAGGAAGTGGAGAGGCTTTCGTAGGGTTATATGAAGGGTTGAAAAGATTTAGATTGAAAACAAAACTTGTTGGTGTAGGGGTTAAAGGTCCATCGATTGCTGATAAACTCTATACTCCATGGACGCCATACAAAAGAAAAATTGAGGCAATTTTGAAAGAGGGTCATCGGTATATTAAACTTTCAGAGGAACAAGTTAAAGATGCTTATGAGAGGGTCAAAGATATAGTTTCTTGTGAACCAAGTTCTTCTGTGGTTTTTGGATCATTACCTGAGTTAGGTATAGATAGCAATGATAAAGTGATAGTGATTAATTCTGGTAAAGGGCTTGTTTAGTTATAGGGAATTTATAGTATAATAATTAATATCTATATATTATAACTAGAAAAAGAAATAATGGGGAGTGGAGGCAGCACATGTTTCGGATAAAAGAGGGTTCAATTCATTTTATTATCCGCTTGTACTACCTCTTCTGGGGCACAGGTTGCTTTTCTCGGTTTTTGTTCCACCTCTTCCATCTTTTTGTTTAGTTCTGCACACTTCTTTCTCACCTCTCTTTCAAGAAAAGGGAATGGAAGGTAGAGAAGTTTTGAATTAGCCTTTTTTCATCTGTTGTACATATGATCTCGGTAGAATTGACTTAGCATCCTCGAGGCCATGCTTTCTTCGAACCATAGCTAACCGGGTAAGAATGTGCTTGCACATCGGACATCTGACTTTTTCTTTGCATTCGTTTTGAACGCGACTTCTGGATGGTTTGTTATCGAGGATATGAATTATTTTTTCCATGACCACACTTTCTACTTGCCCTTTGTGGCTTTTTAGATGCTCTGCAATGGATGTCTTGAGTTTTTTCAGTTCTGCCCGTATTCTTTTTCTCTTTTCTTCTCTCAAGTTTTTCCTCCGTTTTCTGTGTTTGTTCTTTTCCCCTGCAGGGACTTGTCAGTCTTTTTTATCCTTTTCAGGATATTCATCACCTAATTGACTGACTTTTTAATGGTGATGACTGTGATGTAGTAGGGATATTTCGTGAGGATGGTTAGATTCGAAAGGAAAGTGACCTCATCTAAAATGGCAAAAATCATCCCATCATATCGGAACATCTCAATCATTCGCCTTTCTTTTCACGTTCTCTACTACTCCGATGAGAGAATTAATCTGCCTCTTCTTTGCTTGAATGATAAAAAAGGGTGGAAATTTTACAGAAATTGGTTCGGTATTATTTGCCTACTTCCTCTACAACAATCATTGTGAGCATTGACCTTACTTTGTCAACTCTTCTGATACGCCAAGTTACAATTTCTTTGAGTTTGTCCATAGTGTCTGCCTTGACTTTTGCGATGATGTCGTAGACTCCATAGCAACATTTTGCTTCTTCGACTCCCTTAAGTTTCATTAACATTTTTGCTACGTTTTTCTCTTCTCCCAACTCAGTATTGATTAAAACCCAAGCCATCGGCATTTTCTTTTCTCCTTTGCAAAGGATTTTTCTGGGGTACTAATTTATCCAGACGTTCTAAAGACGCGTCGAATCGATAGAAGACAAAGATTTCATACCTTAAAATAGAACTATGTATACTCAAAGGTTCATCTAAAGACTTCATTATCTATATGATGTTTCGTGATGTGTTGTATATGGATAAATATAATAAGAAATAATTTTCAAGAATAAAGGTTAAATATCTATTTTGACTAGAATAAGAACATTCATTTACAGTATTTTTTTTCTATTTCTTTCATCTTGTTGACTCTTCTCAGATGTCTATTCCCAAGAAATTTTGTTTTCAACCATACTTTAACCATGTCTTTAGCTGTATTTTCATCGATCATCCTTGAGCCAAAGGTTAGAATATTAGCATCATTATGTTCCCTGCTCAACTTGGCTGATTCAACATTATGACAAAGGGCAGCTCTTATTCCAGGAACTTTATTGGCAGTCATGCACATCCCAATGCCAGAACCGCATATCAATATCCCCCTATCAAACTCTTTTTTAGCCACACTTTCAGCAACTTTCAAACCATAATCAGGATAATCCACAGATTCATTACTGTCAGTTCCAAAATCTTTGTACTTATAACCCAATTTTTCCAAGAATTTTTTTATCTTCTCTTTTAACTCAAAACCAGCATGATCAGAACCTATGGCAATTTCCATTAGCTCACTCGATGTTTGCATGTCTTTTCTTCAGGTCCATCTCGCCTTCTTCGTATAATTTCATGAGTTTTGTGATGACAGAATCGAGGAAAATCATCGTTGATAATTCAAACAAGCTTCCAAGAGGTGTCAAAGGCTCATGTACCCCTGTTAGTTGTCCGGATATATAATCCCTTTTCATGCCTTTAATCTCTCTTCCACCTATTATAACAATAGAATCTGCTAACTTTGCAATAGGTGAAGCTTTGAAAGAAGTAATGACGACAATAGAAGCTTTAATTTCCTTCGCTGTTTTAACTGTTGTTAATGTTGCACTAGTCTTTCCTGAACCTGAAATAGCTATCAAAAGGTCTCCTGGTTTGACTGGAGGACTGATAGTTTCACCAACAACATAAACATTAAAACCTAAGTGCATGAGACGCATGGCAAATGCCCTTCCAACTAAACCACTTCTACCAGCACCAGCAACGAATATATTCCTAGAATGGACGAGTTTTTGCATGAAATCGTCTACTTGTTTCTCATTCAGTTTGTCTAGAACTTCTTTTATCATCCTGTTGATTTCTTTCGCTGTTTTTATTACCATCTAAATCATCTTTTCCAATATTAACTTTGTTGCTTGACTTGGGTCTTTTGATTTTGTTATAAAGCTACCTATAATAATTATATCAGCGCCAGCTTTTATAACGTTTAGGACATCCTTATCAGTCAATCCACCGGCAGCAGAGATAGGTATTTTGACTTCTTTACACAATTTTCTAAGAGTAGGATAAGGATATTTTGATTTCTTTTGTTGGTCGATGCCAAGATGAAGTGATAACATATCAACACCAATTTTCTCTAATTCTTTTGCTCTTTTTACAGGATTTTTTATGTTAATCAAGTCACAACATATCTTAACACCGAAATCCTTTCCAGCTTTGACTGCGTCTTTTATCGTGTTATTATCTGCTACGGCAAGGATTGAAACCAAATCGGCCTTAGCCTTTGCAGCGATTTCTGTCTCTAGATATCCACAATCCATTGTTTTCATATCAGCGACTATGATTTTATCAGGAAAATGTTTTTTCAATTCTGTTACAGCTTTTATCCCTTCTGACTTTATTAAAGGCGTTCCTGCTTCAATGATATGCACATTAGAGCATTTTTTGCCTATTTCTAAGGCCTTTTCAATGGTTAAGACATCCAAAGCAACTTGAAGTTTAGTCATATAATTAATTATTTGGATTTGCAACAATATTTAATTTAACATCTTATTAATGACTAGGGAAAGATAGAAATGATAGAAATTGTGCCTGCAATCCTTGTCAAAAACATGGATGAATTAAACCAACGAGTGAAAGAAGTCGAGTCTTGTGTCAAAAGAGTACAGATAGACATAATGGACGGTATTTTCGTTCCTAACAAAACGATACAACCTGGAGACATGAAAAACTTCAAGACAAAACTGATGAAGGAAGTACACTTGATGGTTGATGATAACGAAAAATATGTCGATGATTTTTTGAAACTAGGTTTTGATATGATTATAGTCCATTATGAATCCTGTAAAGATATACCAGGAATAATCAGAAAAGTAAAACAAAAAGGTAAGAAAATAGCTTTAGCCATAAACCCTCCCACTCCACTTTCAGCTATAGAAGATTATTTGGATGACTTGGACATGGTTTTGATAATGTCTGTCAACCCAGGTTTTAGTGGACAGGGATTCTTGCCAGAAATTCTATCAAAAATAAAAGAATTGAGAAGAATGAAAAAAGATTTTGACATAGAGGTTGACGGTGGGATAAAACTCGGTACGACTAAACTTGTGGCAGAGGCTGGGGCAAACATTATAGTATCTTGTTCTGGAATATACAGTTGTGAGAATAAGAAAGAAGCGGTAGATTCGTTGAAAAAAGAAGCGATGAATGCATGCAAAGGATAATTCTTCATATTGATTTAGATTCGTTCTACGCATCTTTAGAAGAACTCAGACATGAAGATATTAGAGGAAAGCCTGTGGTGATTTGTGTTTTTTCTGGACGTTCGGAAGACAGTGGTACAGTGAGTACGGCCAATTATAAGGCCAGAGAACTGGGAATAAAATCAGGCATGCCGATATCTCTTGCAAAACGTCTTGCCAAAGACAAAGATGTTGCATTCCTTCAGAATGATATAGAGTATTATCGCACTGTTTCTGACAGGATAATGGAAATTATAGAGGAAGAAGCTGATATCTTTCAGCAAGTAAGCATTGATGAAGCCTATCTTGATGTTACAAAAAAATCCATGGATAAATGGGATAATGCCAAAAAGATAGCTGAAAAAATAAAGAAAAAGATAAAGGAGCAAGAAGGTCTTACCTGTTCAGTTGGTATAGGTCCTAACAAACTCGTTGCTAAAATGGCTTCAAAACACCAAAAACCTAATGGACTGACGATAATAAAAGATGCAGAAGTAAAAGAATTCTTTGAAAATTTACCTGTTTCAAAAATTCATGGCATCGGAGAAAAAACTACTAAAATTTTAGATGAATTAGGGATAAAAACCGCGAAAGAATTAGCTAGTTCTGATATAAAAATACTTGAAAAAAAATTCGGGAAGAATAAATCAAAATTACTCTTGGATAAATCTCAAGGAATAGATGACTCACCTGTTGAACAGAAAGATAGACAGCAAATATCACGTTTAGGTACCCTAAAGGAAGATACTGACAATATAGAAGTAATTTTTGAGAAAATCAAAGAGCTTGCAACTGACATGAAGAAAAAAATAGAGAAAGTATCATTTCGAACTGTTTCAATAATTACTATTGATACTGCACTCAAAACTCAAACAAGAAGTGAAACTGTACAAGTTACAAACAATTTAGATTCAGTATTACCAATAACCAAGTCATTGCTTGAAAATTTTTTAAAGGAAAATTCTGAGAAAAAACTGAGAAGAGTTGGGATAAGAGTTTCTAATTTAGTTTACAAGAAAGAACAGAAAACTATTGGAGATTTTTGAAGAAAACTTTTCTAAAATCTATCTTCATGTATGACTTAAATCCTTTTCTGTTAATACTTAATGTAGATTCTAATGAACGAAGAAGAGATTTTCAGGAAGAAGCAAGAGATAAATGATGATTTTGACAAAGAAATGGGAATAGAACTCCTAAAAGATAAAATAAATGGAATTTCTAGAAAAATCGATTCAATACCAGAAAAACCAATAAATTTGCCATCTAAATCTAAAAAAGAGAAATTCAAAATATTCATCGACACGGCTGATGTTGAACAGATAAGAACAGCTAATTCTTGGGGTGTTATCGATGGCGTAACAACCAACCCGACCTTAGTTTACAAAACAGGCAGAAGTTTTGAAGATTGCATTCATGAAATAGTCGGCATAGTCGACGGTCCAATAAGTGCTGAAGTCATCAGTCTAGAAGCAGATGAAATGGTAAAAGAGGCAAGAGAATTGGCTAAAATTCATGAAAATATCAACATAAAAATCCACATAACACCTGAAGGTCTGAAAGCGATAAAAATTCTGAGTCAAGAAGGAATAAAGACTAATGCAACATTATGTTTCTCAGCCAATCAGGCTATTTTAGTAGCAAAAGCTGGCGCAACATTCGTCAGCCCTTTCATCGGTAGACTGGATGATATCGGGCATGAAGGAATGCAAGTCGTCAGAGACATCGTCCAAATCTACAGGAATTATGGTTTTGAGACCAAAGTTATAGTAGCCAGCATCAGACATCCTTTGCATGTGATAGATGCAGCTAAATGTGGGGCTGATATAGCAACAGTTCCTTTCGATGTATTAGAGAAAATGGTTAAGCATGCATTAACAGATGTTGGGATAAAGAGATTCTTGGATGACTGGGCTAAAGTGCCTAAGAAACAATAAAATTGATAGAAAATTTTAAAAATTTTAATTCAATTAATGAATGATATGATTGTATGAAAACCTCTCTTAAAATTTATTAACCAAAAATAAGGAGAGGTGATGTAATGCAATATGTAGGGC
>Ga0315268_10008178_pt1 | contig 10956 bp, 10 predicted proteins | sample C1_top_MG_FD_204535 | JGI IMG/M metagenome (GOLD analysis project Ga0315268, IMG submission 204535) | Sediment microbial communities from Yellowstone Lake, YNP, Wyoming, USA - C1_top | ecosystem: Environmental > Aquatic > Freshwater > Lake > Sediment | place: USA: Wyoming | collected 2017-08-01 | reverse complement strand
TAGTTGCCGGAGGTAGTGATATCCACCGACAGGACTCTCATGAGCCATCACCACGAGAAGGAGTTCCTCGGGTTCGGAACGACGGGCGCGCCAGTCCTGTTCCCGGAACCCGTCTGGCTCGCCCTGTTCGCCCCCAGGATGAGATGCGACAAGCGCGGCATCCCCTGGCAGGCGCCATACGGCATGAGGAAGATCGAGGCCCGCCTTAAGCAGCTGGGGTTCGATGCTGATATAATTGTCCCCGAGAAGCTCGATGAGGCCCTGAAGGACGCCAAGGTGCTTCTGATATCGCATCACGACTACTTCGGGTTCGGCCCTCCCTCTTCGACCTTCGCATCGATATTCAATAGAGAGACGGTGAACGCGAGCTCGTTCAGGAGATTCATGACCGACCCAGCGATCTCGGAGGCGAAGAAGCGCGGCCTCAAGATAATCGCTGGCGGCCCGGCGGCCTGGCAGTGGAAGTACCGCGAGAATCTGATGGATTCCTGGGGGATAGACTGCGTCTTCATGGGAGAGGGGGAGAGGACCATAGGCGATTTGGTCGGTAAGGCCCTCAGGGGCGAGCAGTTGCCGAGATTCATCGAGCCGCCATTGTCGGAGTATCCAACCTTGGACGAAATCCCGTGCATCATGCGTCCGAGCGTCAACGGGCTTGTCGAGATAATGCGGGGCTGCCCGAGAGGATGCAAGTTCTGCTCGGTCACAAACCGTCCGCTCAGGTTCATCCCCCTGGATAGGATAGAGCAGGAATTGAGGATCAACTTTGAGGCCGGTGTGAGATCCACGACGCTCCATTCCGAGGACATGCTGATGTACTGCGCGAAGGGCGTCACGCCCAACACGGAGAAGGTTCTGGAGCTGAATCGGATTGCGAAGAGATACTCCAACCACGTCGTCTGGGCGCATGCATCGATCGCGGGGATCGTGAAGGGCGAAAGGGACGACAAGCTGATGACCCGCGTTTCGGAGATTCTGCTGGACGGAGGTCAGAAATGGTGGGGCGCGGAGATAGGCATCGAGACCGGCTCGGTCAGGCTCGCGAAGGAGAGCATGCCGCAGAAGGCGAAGCCGTACGACATCGAGTTCTGGCCAGAGCTCGTCATAGAGGCCGCAGGGATCATGGAGGACGTCGGCATGATACCTGCGATGACCGTGATATCCGGGCTCCCGGGCGAGACGGAGGAGGACGTGCTCCGGACGCTCGAGCTCGTGGACGACCTGTGGGACTTCAGGTCGATCATAATGCCGATGTTCTTCGTCCCCATGGGCGTTCTATCCAAGGAGGATTGGTTCAGGGCCTACAAGCTCTCTGACTCGCACATCGAGCTCCTGAAGAGATGCTTATCGCACGGAGCGCTCCAGGGAAAGAACATACTCAAGGTCTACTTCTCCGACAGGTGGTACGGTTCTGCGCTCTGCCTCCCGTACTATGTCTTCATAGGAGCCATCGAGGCCATCGCCAAGAGGAAGGGGTATTGGAGCGAGCCTTCCGAGAAGCCCGTGTCCGTCATCGGGGAAGGCTCTCCTGAGGCGCGCCAATTCGCGTGATTCAAGCAATATTCTTGTGAAAACTTAGATAATGTAGTTGGTCGAATACAGCGAGCGGTTCAATCAATCGGCTTGCTTGTCACAGAGAGAGTTAAGGATATGACTGATACCAAGGAAGAAACGCGCGTCCCGCTGTGCCCCAAGTGCATCAATTGGGACCCGAGACCGGAGGACGGACTCGGCCCGAGGGTCGCGTACTGCATCGCGAGGGACATAGTGACCTCCTATTGGTACAAGTGCGAGTACTTCGAAGAAGCCACGGACGAGAGGAAAGAGCAGAGGAAGCGCGAGCTGTATGGGGACATCGAGCCGAACGAGGAGCTCGGCGAGGAATGATGCAGGGTCAAGATAGGTTTCGATCGAGGGAGTGGACGTCTTGAAAGCTGTGATACTTGCCGCGGGCGAGGGGAAAAGGCTCAGGCCATTTACGTACTCCGAGCCGAAGGTGATGATACCGGTCGCGAACCGGTCGATAATGGACTACGTCGTGAGATCGCTGGTCGCGAACAGGATCACCGACATCGTCATGGTCGTCGGCTACCGGAAGGAGCGGATAATGTCCTATTTCGGGGACGGGAGCGAGTTCGGTGCGCGGATATCCTACGTCCATCAGGAGAAGCAGCTTGGCAACGGGCATGCGCTCTACGTGGCGAAGGAGCACATCGACGGCGATTTCCTCGTGCTACCGGGGGACAGCCTGACGGACGTCAAGGCCATATCCGACCTGCTATCGGTCGGTGCGGGGCACGGGGCGCTCGTGATAGAGGGCACGATGCCGGCGAAATACGGCGTCGCGGCGCTCGAGCGGAACAGGATATCCGACATAGCGGACCAGCATCTACCCGGGGCGACTAACATCATCCTGACGGGCGCCTACAAGCTCCCGAAGAGCGTGATGGACACGCTCGAGATGTTCGTCGATGAGGGGAACTACGCCCTGAGCCAGGCGATAAAGGCGCATCTGTCGAAGATGCAGCTTCAGCCGGTCTTCTGCCAGGGGCTCTGGATAGACGCGGTCTATCCATGGGACCTGCTGGAGGTCAACCACGCAGCGCTCGCTCACGCTCCCGTGAAGACCGCGGGGAAGATCGAGGACGGGGTGTTGATCCAAGGCAAGGTCTCCATCGGCGAGGGGACGATCATCAGGTCGGGGACGACCCTGCACGGCCCGATAGCCATCGGCTCAGGGTGTGACATCGGCCCGAACGTCAGCATATTCTCATCCTCGAGCATAGGGGACAACGTGACGATCGAGCCGTTCACTTTCATTCGCAACTCGCTAATCATGAGCGACTGCTCGATCGGCCCGCACTCGTTCCTGTCGCAGAGCGTCCTCGGATACGGGGCGCAGGTGAAATCGCATCTCATGGCCTCCTCGGCGGACGCGTACGTGAATCTCGAGGGCGAGTTCTTCAAGGTGCCCAACATCGGCGTCCTGATGGGAGAGGACTGCGCAATCGGAAGCGGCGTCACAATCGAGCCAGGAACCATAGTCGGCCCGAAGTGCAGCATTTCGAGCGGCGCGCGCGTGACGAGGAACTTGCCAACGGGCGCGATTCACAATTGATGGACGTGGTCAGTCTTGTGCGGGATTGTCGGGTATATCGGCGACAAGGAGGCCCAAGAGATAGTCATGGAGAGCCTCAAGAGGCTCGAATACCGCGGGTACGACTCTGCGGGGATCGCGCTGCTTTCCGGATCTGGCATATCGCTGAAGAAGGCGGTCGGAGAGATAGCCGTCCTCGAATCGACCATGGACAAGATGTCAGGGAATATCGGGATCGCGCATACCCGCTGGGCGACGCACGGCAGGCCGACCGTCGAGAACGCCCATCCGTTCGTCGATTGCACGGGCGGCATCGCGCTGGTCCATAACGGGATAATCACGAATTACATGTCTTTGAAGGAGAGGCTCGTGAGCAGCGGGCACAAGTTCAGCTCGGAGACGGATTCGGAGGTGCTTGCCCATCTCATAGAGTCCGCCGATGGGAATACCTTGCTCGAGAAGGTCAGGAACGCGCTCAAGCAGGTCGAAGGTTCATATGCCATCGTGGTCATCGCGCAGGGGCACGATGGGATAATCGCGTCCCGGAACGAGAGCCCGCTCGTGGTCGGACTCGGACACGACGAGAACTTCGTCGCGAGCGATGTGACCGCGCTCCTGAGATACACAAACGAGGTGGTCTATCTCCAGGACAGGGAGCTCGCGAGCATCACGCGCACGGGGGTCGAGATATCGACGCTCGATGGCGAGAGAGTTGTCAGATCATCCCAGAAGGTCGACTGGAGCGTCGAGGCGGCGGAACGGAGCGGTTACCCTCATTTCATGCTCAAGGAGATATTCGAGCAGCCTCAGGCGATCCACGATTCGCTCCTCGGACGATTGGAAGGAGCGGAGGAGGAGATCGATTTCCCGGCAGGGAGGTTCACGAGCGTCAAGATTCTGGGTTGCGGCACTTCGTACCATGCGGGGCTCGTTGGCAAGTACATCATCGAGGAGCTCAGCAGGATACCGACCACGACTCAGATATCCTCTGAGTACAGGTATTCTCCCGTGACTGAGTCGAGCCCGCTGGTCGTGTGCATTACCCAGAGTGGGGAGACCGCGGACACGCTCGCGGCGGCCAGGGAAGCTCGGAGACGCGGCTGCAGGACGGTGGCGATCACCAACGTTGTGGGGAGCGCGATAACCCGAGAGGTCGATTCCGTGATATACACCCGCGCAGGGCCGGAGATCGGGGTTGCGGCGACGAAGACGTTCGTGACTCAGCTGATAGCGCTGTATCTTCTGGGGCTCAAGCTTGCGCGGACCCAGGAGTCGCTTTCGAGCGAGAGCCGCAGGGAGATTCTGGCATCATTGCGTACCCTGCCCAGGATCGTCCAGAGAGTGCTAAACAACGCGGGCGCGCTGCACGGCCTGGCGAAGAGGTACAGGAACGCGCACTCGATGTTCTTCATCGGAAGACACATCAACTATCCGACGTCGCTCGAGGGCGCGCTGAAGACTAAGGAGATATCGTATATACACGGCGAGGGATACCCGGCCGGGGAGCTCAAGCACGGCCCTCTTGCTCTGCTGTGCAAGGATACGCCCGTGATCGCGATCTGCGTCAGGGACCACACCTACGAGAAGATGCTCGGGAACGTGCGCGAGGTGGCCGCGAGGGACGCCCCTGTCATCGCGATAGGCACCGAGGGGGACAGCGAGCTCGACAAGTTCGCGGAGGACGTCATCCTCGTCCCGGACATCGAGCCGCTTTTCACGCCGATTCCGATAATAGTAGCGCTCCAGCTGTTCGCGTACTATCTAGCTCTTGAGCGTGGTTGTCCGATCGACAAGCCGAGGAACATAGCAAAGACGGTCACCGTCGAGTGATCCTCACCCGAGCCGCTCCGGGCAGACGCTGTTCCTCGAGCAGTGCTCGCACTTGCCCGGGCGGTTGTGGTTCCTATGCGGGGCTGTTTTCCCATCGGCGATCGCCCTCATCTCCGATATCTTCTGGAGCAGGGTTTTCCTGAGCATGTCGTCGAATTCGATCACGTGTTGGTCGGTGCCGTACTTCAGGATGCCGTACGGGACGGGCTCGCCCAGTTTCTCCTCGAGTATCAGGCAATACGCCGCGACCTGAAGTATGTGCGAGAACAGGGGACCTCTCGGCACCCTGCCCGTCTTCTCCTCTACCGGGATCGATTTCCCCTCCGCCTTGAGGATGTAATCAGGCTTTCCAGAGATGCCATACTTCTTTGATACCATGAGCTCCGACGCGCCGATGTCGACATACTCGATTTCCCCGGTGACGTTCATCTCTTTTTTCAGGAGCCGCGCGGCACGCGAGAAGACGAGCGAGCGCTGCAGGAAATAACTGGCACCTATCAGCCACACGAGGGCTATCGCCTCTAGCACGATTGCGAGTTGTTTGTCCGTCTGCAGCAAGAAGACTGAGTTGATCGCTATTATGACGGCGGATATGGCGAAGATCAGTATTATCTTCTCATATTGCAGGTGCTTGTCCTTGACGGGTGTCTTGAACGCCAACCGGAGATAGAATAGCGCCACCAGGACCCAGAGGAGCGACAAGGCTATGAATATCTCCGATATGTCCAGAGGGTTATCGAACGGCAGCAGGTCGACGCCGAGTATCGCGATGACGCTGGCGACCACAGCGAACCAGAGCACGAGCCTCTCCGCTGTGATTGCGAGTAGTTCAAGCTTCCTCGCCTCCGCGAGGGAGTTCGATATGCGCTCGTGCTTGAGCGCCCCTTCCGTCAGGTCGGGAGAGCCGACGCTCTTGTCCTTCCAGCTCAGCCACCAGCTGAGCGGGCAGTAGGCGAACTTCTCGATATCGGCTGCCGAGATGATGTCCACGGGGCTCAAATCCTACAGATACCAGCTAACGAAATACAGTCAAAGATATAAAAAGAGATTATGAATCGGCTATCAGCGCGGCAGAATCGGCATCATCTCTGAGAATTCCCGGCCGTAGATGGTTATCCCCTCTGGCGGCTCGATCCCCTCGATGTACCCGAACCAGTAGACGACGGCACCGTTCCCGAAGAGCTCCGTGTACGGCTTCAGCTGTCTTCGGACGTTCTTCCGCAGCTCCACCTCGTCCCCGAAGGAGGCCTTCGACTCGATCCAATGCGTGATTATGCCGTTCAGCTTGATCGGCTTGTCGAGCAACGCATCGGGGGTCTTGGGGTGAATCCCCCTAAGGTCTACTTCCGTCCTGTACTTTATGCCGTGCAGGTTGAGCCATTGGTACAGCTGCTCCTCGCCCCACTTCCCCCTCTTCTCCTGTACCTCCATGCCTTGAGGCGAGTAGATGATGTCCGCGGAGTTGATCTTCATGATCTCCTTCCTCAGCTTCTGGTCTTGGCACTCGTTCGGGTTCCGAACGTATTTCCAGAAGGTCCTGCGCGGCATGCCCGCGGCCTGGTATATCATCATCGCGAGGAGTATCGGCGGGAAGTTCAGCTCGTTCGCCAGAGCGGCGATTGATTTGCCCCCTCGCCATTTCTTCAACAGCTGCGGGGTCTGGCCCTTGATTATATGGAACCGACGCGTGGCGTCCCTCACGGTTCTCTGCGTGTACATCACCAGAAGCAGCTCTCGGTCCAGTCCCGTGCTCTTTGCCAACAAGTCGATGTCCGCGGGTTTCCTAAGCTTGAAGTATATCTCTTTGTACTCGTCGTATTTCATTCTTGCACCGCTCGGAAGCCGCGCTCGCGACGCGTCTATCGGAATTCGTGGTCCATCTCATGTCCCAAGTATCGGATGATGTTAATGTGATTGGCCAAAGTGGTTCATAAACCTGAGGTCGGCTTTCGAAATCGGGTCGCCAACCCTACTGGGATGCGCGAATCGCCACAAAAGAATTATATGGATAGAGCTTCATGCTTTACCCGAAGCTGAAATAGAACGCCAGCTGATGGCTGGTGTTCGAAAGTCAGGAGGGAGAAAACAAATGAGTGCTCCACTTAGTGGGATTCTGGCAAGCAGCACCGTTCCGCCTTGGCTGCCGCGGGATGCCCAGGAAGCAAGGAAGTTCGCGTTCTGGTCTCAGGTACTGTTCTTGCTCATGGCGTTCATATGGTTCGTGTTGGGCATCGCATCAATTGCGATCGGCATCGCCTCGCTCAGCGGGGGAAACATCGGATGGGGACTGTTCGATATCATAATGGCAATAATCTGTGGCATAGCAGGGATATATGTGAAGAAATCCGTCATCGATGAGATAGACCACGGTAGGTTCATGGAGGCGAAGAATGCGTCCATCGTTTGGATCATCATCGGGATTGCGGGCGTGTTCCTGCCGTCCATCCTGATGTTGCTCGCGTTCATGAGCCTCGATGCCGCGATGAGGCCGCAGGTTCAGGCCGCGCCGTATCCGCCTGGAACGGTCGTCGCGCAACAGCCGTATCAGCCGGCGCAATACCAGCAACCTGCCCAGCCGCAGTATCAGCCCGCGCAGTACCAGGCGCCTCCTGCTACAGCGCCAGCGACCGCCCAGGTGGGCCCGCAGCCTTCCGATCAGCACAAGTACCAGATGGTGAAGTGCAAGAACTGCAACGTGCAGTACCCCGCATTCATGGCGAACTGCCCGAACTGCGGTGCGCCAAGGACGTAGGCAGGCTGAAGAAAAACCCCTTACCTCGAATCCTTATTTTCCTTTCGCCTTCTTTTCGAACAGCACCTCTCCGTCGCATCTGATTTCCAGGATCCTATGATACGGAATGGACGTCTCGGACGTCTCGAAGAACGTCTGCCGGATCCTGACTATCTCACGGCCGCGTATCGTCCGCCTGTCATCGGGCGCTCCTCTATGGAGGATGACGACTTCTGCCTCTTCCAACGACCGGCCTTCCTCCCATTTCAGCCTGTTTAGCACGTCTCTCGGGTAGATGCGTCTGCTCATCATGGCATCATCGCCCTGTCCTCGGAAAAGGGTTATGGATGACATAGATGATACGTGTCGAGGCTGAGAGCTTGGGCAGCGGGAGAATCGATGGGCAGATCGTCGACCTTATCTCGGGCGAGATATTCCCGGGGATGCTAGAGTTCTCCGACGGCGCCATAACGCGGATAAAGCATCTCGTGTCCGCACCTGACAGAATGATAGTCCCGGGGCTCATCGACAGCCACATACACATAGAATCCTCGCATCTCTGCCCCTCGAGGTTCGCAGAGGCGGTGATGCCGCACGGCACGACGTGTGTCGTCTCGGATCCTCACGAGATTGCCAACGTCTTCGGGATCGAGGGCATCCGTTACATGATCTCCGATTCCAAGCGCTCGCCGCTCAGGTGCTACTTCACAGCCCCCTCCTGCGTTCCCGCAACGCCGTTCGAGACCTCTGGAGCGTGCTTGACGCACAAGGAGGTGCGCGACGTGCTCTCCTGGCCGGAGGTGGTCGCACTGGGTGAGATGATGAACTTCCCCGGGGCCGTGAGCGGCGATGAGGAGGTCATGTTGAAGATCGAGGCTGCGAAGGAGCTGGGAAAACCGATTGACGGACACGCGCCTCTTCTAACCGGGAGCGACCTTTCGAAGTACGTCTCCCGAGGCATCAGGACCGATCACGAATGCACATCATCCAAGGAAGCCCTCGAGAAGCACAACCTCGGGATGATCATCCAGGTGAGGAACGGGACAGCGTGCAATAACTTGAAGGCCCTTGCGGATTTCGCGAAGAAGCATCCGTTCATGCTCGTCTCGGATGACAGGAGCGCTCGCGACCTGCTCAGGGGACATCTCGACGAGTCCATCAGAGAGGCGATCTCGCTCGAGATAGACCCGCTCAGCGTTCTCAGGGCCGCGACGCTGTTCCCTGCGGAGCATTACGGGCTGCCGGGCGGCTGGTTCGAGGAGGGCAGGGCAGCGGATTTCGCGGTGATCGATGGGCTCGAGAGCTTCAATGTAATCGAGACATGGATCGCCGGGGAGAGGGTCGCAAGAAACGGGAAGACGGAGGTCAGGATAGAGCCGCTCGGGTTCGATCTGAAATTACCGAGGCTGGCAAAGAAGCCCTGGGATTTCTCTCTGAGGTCCGGAGGCAACTGGGCGAAGGTCAGAGCCATCGTCGCGCTCCGGGACGAGATCGTCACGGAGTCCTCGGAGGAATGGCTACGGGTGGAGGAAGGCGAGGTGATTCCCGATGCGGTCAGGGATATTCTGAGGATCGCGGTGGTGAACAGGTACAGGGACACCCCGGTGTCGAACGCGTTCATAAAGGGGTTTGGGCTCAAGCGAGGCGCGATCGCATCGACGGTCGCGCACGATTCGCACAACTGCATCGTGATAGGCATCGGGAAGGAGCAGATGGCAGCCGCCGCGAATGCCGCGCTCGAAAGCGGGGGATTCGCGCTCGCGGACGAGAAGGGAATCCTTACGCTCGAGCTGCCCATTGCCGGGCTCATGAGCACGCGCCCGGCCGAGGAGGTCTCGGAGGGTACCAAGAAGCTCCTGTCGAAGGCCAAGGAGCTCGGATGCTCCCTGCCGGACCCCTTCATGACGATGTCATTCATGAGCCTCCTGGTCATCCCGAAGCTCAAGCTGGGGGACCGGGGATTGTTCGACGCCGAGAGGTTCGAGTTCGTCGACCCCGTAGCTGAAATATCCGAAAGCAGTTCAATGGCAGGACAGGACATGGAGCGATGATTCCGATGGCGGGATTGGAGAAGCTGAAGGAGAGCCTGGTCAAGTCTCCGATAGTCAAGAAAGGCGAGTATAACTACATCGTTCACCCGGCGACCGACGGCATTCCCAGGATGGAGAAGGCGGTCCTGGAAGAGATAATAGACGAGTTCGTGAGGATAGGCGATTTCGACAGATGCGACGTGATACTCACGGTGGAAGCGATAGGTATCGAGTACGCCGCGCCACTTACTCTCAGGACGGGAAAGCCGTTCAACATCGTCAGGAAGAGGATGTACGGCCTGCCGGGAGAGGTGAACCTGAAGCAGACCACCGGGTACTCGAAATCCGACCTGTATGTCAACGGGATATCGAAGGGCGACAGGGTGTTGATAGTCGACGATGTCGTCAGCACCGGGGGGACGCTCCGCGCGGTCGTCGAGGGCCTGAGGAAGATCGGCGCGGAGGTGGTCGATGTGCTCGTCGTCGTCGAGAAGGGCGAGGGCAAGGAGAAGCTCGAGCGCGAGCTCGGCATCAGGATAAAGACCCTTGTCAAGATCGAGGTTTCCGAATCTGAGGTCAGGATATTGGACTGACTCCTCGGTCGGCCAACTGCCTCCAGCGTAATTGTAACGTCAAGGATTGCGGGAGCTTTCTGATGTCTCATCGCAGATGGATGCTCTCCTGTTCGTTCTCGTAGGATGCTCGTTTTCCGCGCTCCTCGGAGCTGTCGTCGGAAGTCTCACAGGGCTCATGCCGGGGCTGCACCCGAATTCTCTGGCGAGCTTCTTTGCGGCGTTCCCGCAGATGCTCGGCCTCTTCCTCCTGCTCTCGGCACCTTTCGCATCGGTTCCATATTCGGCGCAGCTCCTGTTCGGATGCTTCCTGATGGGCGTGCTCGTATCGCATTCCATGACCGAGATGATCCCGACCTCGGCGATGGGGATAGCCGACGGAGATTCGATATCCGTGCTCCTGCCTGTCCAGAGGCTTTTCTCGATGGGCAGGGTGGACCTCATCGAGAAGTGCGTCGTTCTCGGCAGTGTCGGAGCCGTGCTGATATTCACGTTCTCGTTCTACCCCGTCAGGCTCGCGATGGGCGCCCCCGGCGGGCTCTACGCGCTAATCGAGCCGTATCTCGGGGGGATGCTTCTGGCGATTTGCGGGGCCGTGCTCCTTTCGGAATCGGCACCAGGAAGGATGGCACGTGCGTCTCTTCTGTTCGTCTTATCTGGCATTATCGGTGTGTTCGTGCTCACACTCGACTTTCC
>Ga0315268_10008177_pt1 | contig 10957 bp, 12 predicted proteins | sample C1_top_MG_FD_204535 | JGI IMG/M metagenome (GOLD analysis project Ga0315268, IMG submission 204535) | Sediment microbial communities from Yellowstone Lake, YNP, Wyoming, USA - C1_top | ecosystem: Environmental > Aquatic > Freshwater > Lake > Sediment | place: USA: Wyoming | collected 2017-08-01 | reverse complement strand
CCAGCATGGCGGCGATATCGCGCAAGGTGTCAGCCACCTGATGCCGATGCCGCTCAGCTTCATACAGTTGCGCCTCGCGGATAGCGATGGCGACCTGATCGGCCAATGTCTGCAACACAAACAAGTCTCTTTCGCCAAAGGCCCCCGGCTGGTCACTTTGGACGTCCAGCACGCCCATCACGCTATCGCCAAACTTGAGCGGCACTGCCAGTTCGCTGCACGTTTCAGGCAACGCGTCAAGAGGGATGTATAGCGAATCAGTCGTCACATCATTGACCAGCAACGACTGGCCAGACTCTGCCACGTGACCGATGATACCCTGGCCCAGCCGCGAGGCATGCCCGATGAGGGCTGGCTGTGTGCAGGCGCGAAACACTACGGCATGGCTGGCCTCGTCCAGGAGACATACAGCCACATGATAGTAGCCGAACGTGCGCTGCACCAACTCGGCCACGCGCGCAATGAGTTCTTCGATCTCCAAGATGGCCGCAATCTGGCGGCTGACCTGGCCGATGAGGTCAAGTTGCTTAGCGCGCATCCGTTCGCTTTCCAGCAAGCGCGCGTTGGCAATGGCGGCACCCGCCTGACTGGCGATAATCGAAAGCAAGCGAAGGTGATCGTCGGTGAAGGCGCTAGGTTCATAACTTTGAATCGCAATCGCACCGAGGATGTCGGCCCCGGCCAGGAGTGGCACAAACACCGCACTGCGCGGCGGCTCGGGACTGATGTAGCGGGGGCGCGCGGGGAGGGTATCGGCCTCAGCCTCAAAGTCATGCACCAACAGCGCCTGGCCCGTGCGGCGCACCCATCCGACAATGCCTTCGCCTTCCCTCAGGTCGAAAACCGCCGGGGGCTGTCGGACACCGTTCACCTGCCACAACCGGATGCGGTAGCGATCCCCTTCGAACAATCCTAACTGGAACGTAGAGGTGTCTACAATGCTGCTCGCCTGCTCATAGATCAGTTCGCACAATCTATCTACTTCCAGCGTGGCGCTGGCCATAGCGCGACCAGCTTCTGCCAACGCAGAAAGCTCTTGCACGCGCTGCTCCAATGCACGGCGCGAAGCCAGGCGCCGGCGCAAGATAAACGCCAGCACCACCAGACTCAGACTACCAATCAGGAAGAGGAACCCAGTCGTTGAAGACATGCAAAATTTCGAGTCGCCCGTCTTGGACGAAATATCGCCCCGGCAGGCGGCCAGGGCGATCCAGAGGAGGACACACGCTATGCGGCCGGCACCTGCGGCGGGAATACGTTGGCCGCTTCCTGGCATGTCGCATACACGCCAAACACTGAGAGGAAGCCAACCATATCAAAAATCTCGCGCACACGTGGATGGAGCTGACATAGCAAGACTTCACCGCCTCTGGAACGGGCCAGGCGGCGGGCGGTCAACAACACGCGCAAGCCGCTGCTGGAAATATAGTTCACAGCGCCCAGGTCCACCACGAATCGAGACTGCCCCTCGGCCAACAACCGCTGCAAGGTCTGTTCAAACGTCGGAACCGTTATAGCATCTAATCGCCCATCCACTGTCAGGCGCACGATCCCATCTGCCAGGCGCTCTTCGGCCACTCTCACTTTGGCCTCCGCTTGACCATGGTCAGCACGTTGCCGTCTTTCTCGTCGAAGTGAAACGTCACCTCGTCCATCAGTTTTCGCATGAAATACAAGCCAAGCCCGCCTTCTGGCAAGTTCTCCACGGCATTGCGGACGGATGGCTCTGGCACCGCCGTTGGATCGAACGGCTTACCGATATCGTGAATCGAGATGACCAGGTCACCCACATCTTGGACGCAACAGGTCAGTTGAATATCGCCCTGCCGGTCTGGCCCGTAGGCGTGCTCGATAATATTGGAGCACGCTTCGTCTACTGCCATTTGCACGCGATAAATCTCGTGCTCGTTCCACCCCGCATCTCGGGCCGCTGCCTCGACAAAATCTGCAATCTGCGCCAAGTACTCAAAATGCCCAGGAACTGTTAGACAACGCTCATTCACACAACACCTACTCCCCAACAGTATCGTTCATGACCAATGGGGGGAGTTGGCCATTGGAGAAAAGACGGATCATCCAGCTAGCGCCCAATGAGAGCAACCCATCTGATATTGGAGGCGTCAAAGCGCCAGACCGCCACTGCGGCATGTTCCCCGGCTCCCTGTGTATTACCGAGGCGGCCCAGCACGAGGCTAGACGGGTTACGTCCTTGCTGCTGGCCAAGTCTCAGAAAGATCCGACAGCTTCGATCAAATCTTCATAGACTGCAAAGATCGCATTAAGCCCGGCCAGTTCAAGCACGTCGCGCACACGAGCCGACGGCTGTGCAATGCACAAGTCTCCGCCGCCGCCCTTGGCCGCCTTGAGTGCGCTTACGAGTGCACGTATGCCCGCACTGCTCATATAGTCTACGTTTTTGAGGTCGACGACGACTTGGTTGCGGTTGGCTTGGATGAGTGTTTGAAGTGCCTTGTCGAAATCTGGAGCAGTCGCAGAGTCCACTCGTCCACCGACGGTCACCAAGCTGACACGTTTCATTTCTTTGGTCGAGATTTCCATGGATGGCCTCCTTTGAGCTTGATGAGCGCATTATACCATCATCAACGTCCCCTGACAAAAATGAGAAGTTGCCGGGCCAAATGACACCCTGCTCCGTATTCCAAACTTGACACTCTATGCAAAATTGTTATAATGACCTGCGTCGGGCCGCTAGCTCAATTCGGCAGAGCAGGGGACTCTTAATCCCTTGGTTGCAGGTTCGAGTCCTGCGCGGCTCATGCAAAAGACCTGTCCAATGCGACAGGCCTTTTTGTTCCCGCCACTATTTCTGTCCCCGTATTGAAGCCTTCATCATCTTTGGGCGCGATTTTCGTTTACCAACTCGCTTCACTGTGCCGCTTCCAGAAGGGCCTTGACCTGAATATAGGCTCAAGGCCTTCATTAAGGCAGCCTGATGAATGATGACCGGGCCTCGGTCAGCGCGGGCGGCGCGTTGACGTCGTGGCGCCCGATGAGAAAGTAGTCCGGTGCCTCCAAGCGTACAGCCTGCTTACGCAAGTCCACATCCCACAGTTGTGGGTAGACGACGTTGAGCGTGTCGAGCGCTCCGCGTACATAGTTCAACTTGTCGTACAAGCCGTACTCTTGACTCGCAATGTCCCGGATGGTGTTGCCGGCCCGAATAACGGCGGGGTTCTGGTTCATGTACTCGTACGTGTCCAGCAGGAAGGCGGCCTCCTTCTGCGCTACACCATCGCCATAATACGGCGGTGGACCGAGGCGCTTCAGTTGCTCCACCTTCCGAGTATCCCCTCGCTCTTGCGCCCAGCGCAGCGCGAACTCGTAGCACAGTACGTCATTATCTTTAAAAGCCACCACCTGGCCGGTGCCTATAAAGGCGTGGAACATTTCGGAGTAGCGTTGCACGAGAAGTAGGAGAACTCGTCTATCGAGTGTGGCGAGACAGCTGGTGATTGTGCACAAGAAGCGTGCTACGGTTGGTGCGCGTTGTCAACCGTAATGTCGGTCGTGTCAACCTGAGGTATAATCTCCACAGGTTCACAGCCTCCGGCCAGAGTTGAAACATCCAATCTGCTGCCCTGGCACCAAATACCCGGGTTCACCGATACAAACGGAGGATGAGTATGGACGACACATCTCGTGACAAACACTCCACCCGAGCCACATCTGGCAATTTTGGTCTATGGTTCATGAATCACGTATCGAATCCCATCGTGCGACTGGTTCTGCGTTCCCCTTTCCACAGCCTGTTCAGCGGGTCGTTGATGCTCATCAGCTTTCGCGGACGTAAGAGCGGGAAAGAATACACCGTTCCCGTCCAATATGCGCAAACCGGTGACATGATCTATGTCGTGCCGGGCGCGCCGGAGCTCAAGACATGGTGGCGCAATCTGCGCGGCGGCGCGCCGGTGCGATTGCGTCTGCGCAGGCAAGACCTGGAGGCGAGGGCAGACGTCTTGGATGACGCTAACCGCGATGCCATCACGGGGGCGCTCCGCCTCTACTTGGCGCGTTTTCCTGCGGCGGCCAGCGCACATCACGCACGCCGCACGCCCGATGGTACCTTTGACGTCGATGATCTGCAAGCAGCCGCCGCGCAAATGGTCGTGGTGCGGGTGATGCTGGGATCACAAGCTACATCTCCAGACCAATGAGGCTGATGAACAACCCACTTCTCTTGGGACTGTGGCGATACATGCTGCCGATTCCACGCGTGATATGGCAGGGACAGGTGTTCCAAAATGCGCTGAGGAACAAAATGAACCTCGGTTTCATGTCCGAGGATCATCACCGAGTGCGCAATTTCGTAGTCAGAGAACTACCGCGCGCGCGCGGGCCACTCGCGCCAGAGCACATCGCACAAGAGTTGAAGCTGCCCATGGCACAGGTGAACGTCATCCTGGACGAACTAGAAAAGCACATGACGTTTCTGTTCAGGAACAAAGAGGGCGCCGTCATCTGGGCGTATCCGGTGACGGTAGATCGGACGCCACATCGCGTTACCTTTAGTACCGGCGAGCAGGCATACGCAGCCTGAGCAATTGACGCAATTGCGGTGCCCTTCGTGCAAGGGCAATTACGAAAAGAACCTCTGTCCGTCGTCGTGGAAACTGAATGCGCCCACTGTACTCGACTCATGTGCATCGAAATGGACAGCGAACTGCACTATCGGGTGGTGGAAGGCGGACCTGAGCCATTGGTCTTTGCGCCCCTTGTGGATATAGACAAGCTGGAAGATCCGAGCATCATTGTAAGTTCTGACGGAATTCGATTTTCTTCTGGTCAGAAGAACATGCAAGAGAATATAGAGGTCGCGCAGGTGGGATACGAGGCACTTTTATGATGTTAAGCCAGGCCGTGTATGTCACGCCCATCGTCCAGGGAGCACTCTTTGCGTTTCCCAAGCGCAACTGAATCGGCTTTAGCCTCCAAGCGGAATAGCAAAATCGCGTTTGCAGTGGCAAAACCGCCTGGAAATGAAAGCAACGGCCAAGCCACCTAGCTCGTGGCTTTGGCCGTCCTGATAATCCATAGTCAATCTTTACGCTTGTGGCGATTCTTCCTGTGCGCTGGCTGGCTCGACCGGAGCCGCCTCGGCCACGGGTGGGGTTTCCACTGGCGCCGGTTGCTCGACCTTTTCGACGACAAGAGTCAAGCGAACGGCGAGTGCCGCAATCGCGCCGATGGCGGCCCACACCGGCAGCAACACCGCTCCAACTACGCCTCCTACTACACCAACGGTGAGTGGCACTTCGATGAGAGTCTGTCCTTGCTCGGTCTTGATGATGATCCGACGGACATTGCCCTCATGCAACAATTTTTTGATCTCTGCGACGAGGGCATCGCCATTGACTTTGAACTCTTCGGTGCGGACTGATTCTTCGCTCATTGGAATTCTCCTGTTGTGATCATGCCGTGACTTTGAAGCCAGGCGGCGACCAAAGTCGCCGACCATGGCACCTACATATATTACGCACAGCGTTGAAACAAGTTGCAGCAGGGCGTCCAGACTATCCGGTGCTGTCGTCGGGCGGAGGGCACGCTGGATCTCACCACCCACCAGCGGCCCCTGGCGCGCGAGCCTGGTGCAGCATTTGCCTGATCCCCGTGATGGGCGAGTAGATTCAGCAAGGCGTGTTGGTCGAGCCAGGTTGAATTTATTTACGACTCGTCTTGTTTCACGGTGTGCGCCTCCACGGCATGTCGGATTGCTCAAAGCAAGTTGCGCATTGGGCATTGCGTGCTATTAATCAGATTATACAAGAATCTCAGCGCGACGCGACCCGGCAACCTTGCGTTTTCCCTCTCCGTCTGCGCCGAAAAAACAGGGGGCACTAATTGAATTTGTCACAATTGATCACGGTCTGGCGCGGCCGGATCGGTGTCTGGTTGAGAGTTGCAGCGCACGGCTTTCAATCTTTGCGGGTGCGCAACTATCGCCTATTTTGGACTGGCCAGGTCATCTCGCTGACCGGCACCTGGATGCAGACGACAGCACAAGCCTGGCTCGTGCTCAAGCTCACCCAGGATTCGCCGTTCGCGCTCGGCACAGTGATTACACTCCAGTTTCTGCCTGTCATGTTGTTCGCGCTGTTTGGCGGCGTCTTGGCTGATCGTCTACCCAAGCGCGGGACACTGGTCGTGACGCAAACCGCGCTTATGATCCAGGCGGCCATCTTCGGGCTGCTGGTCGCCACTGGCTTAATCCAACTGTGGCATGTCTATGTGCTGGCGGTCATTCAGGGATTGATCACGGCCATCGATAATCCACTGCGACAGGCCTTTCTTTTCGAGATGGTGGGGCGAGAGGATCTGGTGAATGCCATCGGGCTAAACTCGATGTCGTTTCAGGGCGCGCGTATTTTCGGTCCGGCGCTAGCCGGCGTAGTGATCAAGCTGATCGGCATTGCGCCGACCTTGATTCTCAACGCGATTAGCTTTGTCCCCGTCATCGGGGCGTTGCTGATGATGGACGCCAAAGCGTTCTTTGCTGCGCCACTCCGGCGTGATGGATCGGTGCTCGACAATCTGACAGAAGGCCTGGCGTTCGCCAGACATACTCCCACCATTTTGTCGGTTCTGATCGTGGCCGCATTCATCGGCACCTTTGGCTTCAACTTCTCGGTGATCGTGCCGTTGGTGGCAGATAATGTACTGAAAACGGACGCGACTGGTTACGGTTTCCTCAGCGCCGCGATGGGGGTCGGTGCGCTGATTGCAGCGCTGGCGACGGCCTATGCCAATCAAATCACCCTGCGCCGCTTATTGATCAGTGCCGGACTCTTTAGCATCTTTCTGGGGCTGCTGGCGCTTTCGACGTCATTCTGGCTGTCGGTGTTGCTCTTCATCGCCACCGGCCTGGCCGGGATCACATGTGGAACGGCGGTCAATTCGCTCTTGCAGCTCAACACGCCGGAGCAACTGCGCGGACGAGTGCTGAGCATCAATGTCCTGTTGACACAGGGCAGCACACCCATCGGCGGCTTTTTCCTGGGGAGCCTGGGCCAGTTGGCGGGAGTCGCGACCGCCATCATGACGTGTGCCGCGCTCTGCTTGTTCGGCGTAGGTGTAGCAGTCTCATATCGTTGGCGGACGGCGCACGCCGCGCCCAAGACGGCATAGCGCGCTACATCAACCATTCCCGCGAACCCAACTGTGAGGCCGCCATCGAAGAGGGGCGCATTCTCATTGAGGCAATTCGAACCATTCCACGCGGGGCAGAGTTGATGTATGATTACCACCTGGACTATCCTGGTCACCATAGCGCCGAGCTAAAGCAGCGCTATGCCAGCCGCTGCGGTGCGAAATCTTGTCGGGGAACACTTCTGGAGCCGCGACAACGAGCCATGAAGCGCGAATCATCACGCAAGCGCCAAACAATAACTATGATAAACTCAAAGATGGAAGGAGGGTATATGGAGGACGTAATCGTTCAGGTCAAAGCAGTGCTCTCGACAACCGCCGCATACTGGAAGGCGCTGACAGAAACACTGCCAGCCGATGTGTTGACCCGCCGCCCCGCGCCTGGCGAGTGGTCGGCGATGGAATGCTTGCAGCATCTGGTAGACACGGAGCGGATGGTATTCCCGGTCCGGCTGCAAGCCCTGTTGGCCGGGCGAGATTTTGAGGCATTCAACCCGGACCCGCAAGGCACAGCGCCGGCAGACACCCTGACGCCTGCCAGCCTCGCCGCCGAGTTTGCTCGCTTTCGCACGGCAGACCTCGCCGCACTGGCGCAGGTGACTGGCGCCGATTTGCCACGGACGGCGCGCCATAGCGAGTTGGGAATCGTCACGCTGGCGGAATTTCTGCACGAGTGGGCAGCCCATGACCTGAATCACGCGATACAGGCTGATCGAGCAGTGATGCAGCCTTTCATCGCCGGATGCGGACCGTGGCGCAGCTACTTTGCCGATCACGACCTTGCTCAACGAACCGGAACGCGCAATCTTTGAACGATGCCGGCCGGGCACCATGCGCATGAACCGGCAAGTTCATGGACGCGCCTGTGGACGAGCGCGTTCATCTGGAAGCGCACACTGCGGAAGGTCGCGCGCGAAAGGCAACGCCAACGATTCGCCTCGCATGATTCGCGCGTCGTGTGCAATGCCGACATGACGCCGGGCGCGCCGCTCTCCCCAACCTTTGCACATCTAGCAGGCTTGGAAACGGTGAAGGCAGCCGCGCCTTTTGACATTTCCCGCTGCGTGACATACAATTTTGTCTTGGATGTTCAAAGCATTGCCGTGTCAAAACTCACCGTTGATAGCAGACCTGGTACCCTATGCTACGGCATTGAAAGAGCATTAGAGAGATCGGGTACACCTAATCTCCTCAATAACTAGTTAGGCGGCTCGCGCGCCTCGTGCCATAAGGGGGTGGAAGATGTCTGAACGAGAAGTTGAGGCTTTCTTCGACATCGGCACTCAATACTACGTTGCGGCGCGGTATGCAGCGTTTGCTGGACTTGCGCCTGTTTGTGCGAATCTCTTTCATCACGCAGTCGAGATGTACATGAAAGGCTATCTCTCTTCTCAAAGAGGATTGGCAGAATTGAAGAAACTTGGGCATCGTCTGCCAGACATCTGGGCGCACTTCAAGGCATCTGCGGCAGACGCGGAGTTGGATCGTTTTGACCCGCTGATATCGGAACTGGACAAGTTCGAGTCCATTCGCTATCCCGATCGCGTTCTTACTGAGGGGATGCAATTATCGGTCAGTATGGGAAAGCCACACTCAGGACAAGGTGGCTTAGAGTCAACACGACCAGAGCCGTTCTGTCAAATAACCGTTGAAGATATGGACCATTTGATAACGACGATTTTCCGAAAAGCAGTCATCAATACGAGGTACTTTACAGCTCGATTGAATTCTGATGCAACGACTTATCTATACAGGGCAAATCAAGCGTTGCCAACATAGCTGGGCGCGGCGGGGAATCTGGAATGCCAGATTCACTCGATCGCCCAATCGTCGGCTGTCTTGTCCGGGGCGGGCGACCCGGCGCGCGCGGCGCAGGTCATACAGTCCGTCGTCAGCCGGTCGGTCAACGGCATTGGGTACAACGGCGGCGACGCGGAGCGGGCAGCAGCGAGGTGCTTGCCCCTGGTAGGCTCAGGGTGAAACCAGAGCGATATCATCGATGCAGATGCTCCCCTTGTCGCGGGGTGACTCAAATGCAAAGTGTATGTTGTCCAGGGCCTCGAGGTTGACACCCTGAACTTTGAACTGGCTCAATGGTAGGCTGAACGGTTTCCATTCTCGTTCAACGGTGAGTATGTCCTTCGACGGCACTTTGTACTCGGTTTGCTTGATGTCTTTCATTCCGATCAGAAAGGTCTCATTGCCAAGTGCTCCTCTGACCCAAAAGGTGAGGTCCGAGAAGTGTGAAGCATCGAAGGTTTTGTTGGGCGAGTGCAACCAGTTCACGCCCCAGCCACCATTGGGGAAAGGCTGGCCGGCCTCAGCACTTTTGGTAAAGTCGTAGACGATGCGGAGACCCTGCGTACCCGAGTGGGCGCAAGATGGATCGTTGATATATTGATAGCTGAGGTCGCCTGGCTCAGTGAGCCATACAAAGGTTTCTCCAGCACCAATTTGAGGAAATATCTTGCTCAATCCGCCTACTGTGGGTCTATTGGTTGGTGGTGGCGGCGGCGTAGTGGGTGGGCGCGCTGTTGTCGTCGCTGTCAGTGCGCGGCTGACCACGTGTTCGACGAGGAACGTCGGCTGCTGAAATTCATATACCGTCACGCCCGTCAGAACGATGCCAATAGCCAAAGCCACTAGAGCTGTCAGGACAATCCCAAGTGGCCCCTCGATTTCGAACCAGCCTATTTTGATTTTGACTGGCCCGTTTTCGACTTTCTTTTCTTCTTTGGGACTTTTTCCTGTCCCTGGTGGCGCTGTTATGAATTTGTCAGTCACGTCCTCCCCCTTATCTGCGAGATACCATTCGTCAGGTATCGAGGCGATCACGAAGCTTTGAGATCGCTCAGCACGTACAACAGGAAGTAGTTGCTGTGAGGTCTCCTTTGTGAAGGAGATCTTGATATAGGAGAGATTGTTGAGGGGGATGACTCTTCCATTTACAACGATTGGCCGGCCCTCCCTATATGGTCTGAGGAATTGAGCTTCTAATTGTTCCTGGGTGAGATCAAGCTTCACTTCATCCCATGAAGGGTCAGACTTGCGGTTTATCCTGACATGATAAGGCATTGTTTTCCCCCACGTTCTCTAGCAAATGTATTTGGTTCGGGTCTTGCCAAATGTGTAGGTCATACTTCAAGCATGGCCTACACATGCGGTGAGATTGTAAGTCACGCGGGGGGAAATGTCAAAGCTGTTTCGCACTTGCGCCACGCTCTCGATAGAACCACCGCTTGGTCAACTCGGCAGATGCAAAATACGCCACGACGATGACGACGACTGACAGCAGGTAGAGCGGGGGCAGCGCCTTGAATCCCAGCGGGCCGGCCACCGGCGAGTAGGGGATGGCCAGCGTGATCAGCCACACCACGCCCGTGACGATCAACAGGGCGCGGCTGGGCCGGCTGCGGGTGAAGGGTAACCACGTGCGCAGCGAAAAGACGACCAGGGTGGCCGAGAGCATAGACTCGACAAACCAGCCCGTACGAAACAGCTCGGGGCCAGCGTGCAGCACCCACAAGAGCACCGCAAAGGTAAGATAATCAAAGACGGAGCTGAGGATGCCAAAGACGATCATGAAACGGCTGATAAAGCTGATGTCCCAGCGGTGAGGCGCTTGAACAAAGATCGGGTCAACGTTGTCGCGGGCAATGGTCATCTCCGGCAGGTCGGTCAAAAAGTTGATGAGCAAGATTTGCTTGGGCAGCATCGGTAGAAAGGGCAGCAAGAGCGATGCGCCGGCCACGCTGAACATGTTGCCAAAATTGGCGCCGGTCGCCATGTAGAC
>Ga0315268_10008176_pt1 | contig 10957 bp, 9 predicted proteins | sample C1_top_MG_FD_204535 | JGI IMG/M metagenome (GOLD analysis project Ga0315268, IMG submission 204535) | Sediment microbial communities from Yellowstone Lake, YNP, Wyoming, USA - C1_top | ecosystem: Environmental > Aquatic > Freshwater > Lake > Sediment | place: USA: Wyoming | collected 2017-08-01 | reverse complement strand
CACCGGCACGGACTCGCACGGAACTCCCGTGACGCTGGCCGCCGACAAGGCAGGCAAGTCCGTCGAGGAGGTGTACAAGTTCTATCACGAAGGTTTCATCGACCTGTTCAAGCAGATCGGTATTTCATACGACCTGTACACCACGACCCACAGCGAGAATCATTTTAAGGTCTCCCAGAGCATCTTTTTGGCGCTGCAGAAGAACGGATATCTGTTCAAGAAGACCGAGCCGCAGTGGTTCTCGCCCGGCTTGAACCGCTTTCTGCCCGACCGTTACATAGAAGGCACCTGCTACATCTGCGGCACCGAAGGCGCACGCTCCGACCAATGCGACACCTGCGGCAACGTGCTCGACCCCGCCAAACTGGTCAACCCGAGATCAAAGGTCGAGGGCGATACGTCCTCCCCTGAACTGCGCGACACCGAGCATTTCTTCATCGATCTCTCGAAGCTCGAACCCGATGTCAGGAACTATCTCACGCAGCGCGCCGGTCACATGCGCGATACCGTCCTGGGTGAATCGCTGAGAAAGATCGAGGCCGAGGGCCTCAAGCCGCGCGCCATCACGCGCGACCTCGATTGGGGCATCCCCGTCCCGGTCAGTGAGGCCGGCTGGGATACGAAGAAACTTTACGTGTGGTTCGAGGCCGTCATCGGCTACCTGTCCGCTCCCATTGAGTGGGCGCACATCACGGGTCAAAAGGAAGCGTGGCGCGATTGGTGGACAAATCCCCAGGCCAGGCAGTTCCACTTCATCGGCAAGGACAACATCTTCTTCCACACCTCATTGTGGCCCGCCGAATTAATGGGTGTCGGGAGCGCGTTCATGGAGATCTTCGCCGGCGAGGAAGTCCCGTTGATCCTGCCGTACGATGTGCCTGCCAACCAGTTCATGAACCTTGAGGGCAAAAAGATCAGCGGCTCGCGCAATTGGGCCGTGTGGGGCCGCGACGCCCTGACGCGATTCGACCCTGATGCCCTGCGCTATTACCTGACGGTCAACATGCCCGAAGCGAAGGACAGCGATTGGGACTGGGCCGAGTTCGTGGCGCGCAACAACAATGAACTGGTGGCGACCTGGGGCAACCTTGCGAACCGCGTGCTGGCCTTTTGTTACAAAAATTGGGACGGGCACGTACCGTCTGTGGATGTAACCACGCTTCGTCCCACCGACCTCGAACTGCTGGCCGTTATCGAAAACGGATTCAAGGCTGTCGGCGCGGAACTCGAGGCTGTGCACCTGCGCTCCGCCCTGGGGGAAGCCATGAAACTCGCCACTGCTGTGAACGTGTACCTTGACGTCAACGCACCCTGGTCGGCCATCAAGACCGATAAGGAAGGCGCCTCGAAAACCGTCTACACCGCGCTAAAAGCCATCGACTCGCTCAAGGTCATGTTCGCCCCCTTCCTGCCGTTCACCTGCGAAAAACTGCACGGCTTCTTCGGTTACGAGACCCCTCTCTTCGGCGAGCAGTACACCGAGACGGTCAAGGATTCGCTCGGTGAACATACGGTATTGAGATATCGCGCAGCCGCCGTGAGCGAAGCCGCAGCGCAGTGGAAGCCCAGCGAGCTGCAGCCCGGCAAAAAGCTGAACCAGCCCGCCCCTCTCTTCAAAAAACTTGAAGAAGTCGTAATCGAAGAAGAACGGGCACGGTTGGGCAAATAAAAGGAAATCGGATGTCATTGCGACATCCGATTTTTTTGTTGTTTGTCAATAGGGGCAGGGCTTGTCCCTGCCCCTTGTCCCTTGTCCCTGCCCCGGGCCAATGAAACCATGGCCACATGAAATAGGAGCAACTCATGTGCTTGCTCCTACGGTTGGATAAATATCGGGTGTTCTTTAACCTCATCCCAATTGGCGGAGTTTGACATGATGTAATTCCGAATTCGTTTCAAATCCGCTTCATTACGAATGATATGTTCGTAATAATTTCTTTGCCAAAGGCGTTTATAAAACCGCGGCCAATTCTTATTATCTACGCCAAGGATGTATTCGTGAGTTGTAATTGATTTGAACGCGCCGATGACGTCACCCAACTTGGGTGCTTTAGTGTGGGGGGTCACAAGGGTCACAACTACAGGAGCGGTGATGACAACAATTCCATGAAAATGATTGGGCATGACCTGGCAAACGTCCAATTCAATATTTGGAAATCTTTCGGGCAATGCATTCCATTGTTCGACAATCATTTTTCCCGCTTCGTTCAAGTTTATTTCGCGATTTTCAATTTCACCAAACCGACACTCCCGATTTTGCACAACAATCGTGACGAAATACGCTCCCGCTTGAGAATAATCATATTCTTTCAAACGGATTGAATGACGGTGATATTTTTGCGGATCAAATTTCATCTGGCAACAAGCCAACCTGGAATTCCCCGAATGCGGGATGTTGGTCGACATTATACGGCGGATTTGCAGTTTATGAAAAATGAATCATGGTTCTTCAGTAGTCGCCAGTTATAATGGAACGCAAAATGTAAAATTCATCTGCATACAGGAGATCAAGATGGGTCCTCAACGAGTCGCGGTGGTTCAAGCCGGTGCAACCATGTTCAACACACCCCAAACCCTGGAGCGCATGCAGGCGCACTGTGAAGAGCTTCGCCGCCTGGGAGTCGGACTGGCGGTATTTCCGGAAGCTTACATCGGCGGTTACCCCAAGGGATTGGATTTCGGTGCGCGCGTAGGTAGTCGTACACCCAAAGGCCGCGACGATTTCCAGCGTTACTGGTCGTCAGCCATTGACGTACCCGGTCCGCAGGTCAGCCAGATCGGTGATATGGCAAAAAACGCCGGGGCGTATCTGGTCGTCGGCGTCATTGAACGCGACGGCTCGACCCTCTACTGCACCGCGCTTTTCTTTGATCCCCAAGGTGAGCTGCTGGGAAAACACCGCAAACTGATGCCAACGGCCAGTGAACGGTTGATCTGGGGCATGGGTGACGGTTCGACCATTCCCGTACTGGATACGCCGCTGGGGAAGATCGGAGCCGTCATCTGTTGGGAAAACTACATGCCCGCCCTGCGTATGTCGATGTATTCAAAAGGCATCACCCTGTACTGCGCCCCCACCGTTGACGACCGCGAGATCTGGCCTACTTCCATGCGTCACATCGCTTATGAGGGGCGCTGTTTCGTATTGAGCGCCAGCCAGTTCTTTAAACGCTCCGATTGCCCCGCTGACTTTGACTGCATCCAGGGGAACGCGCCTGAAACCGAGTTGATCCGCGGCGGCAGCCTGATCGTCAGCCCGCTCGGCGAGATCCTGGCCGGACCGGTCTATGGTCGTGAGGTCATTTTGACGGCGGATATCGATCCGGCAGATGCCATTCGCGGCAAGTATGATCTCGACGTCACCGGGCATTATGCCCGCCCTGAAGTATTCTCTTTAACCGTTGACGAAAGGGAAAAACGTCCCGTTCGCATTTTAAGGAATGCTTAACGTTAAAGAAATATTTCTTTGTTGCGAGGAGGGCGATGGTCGAGTCTTGTATTGCCTGCGCCAATGCCGCAGGCACAGGTGAGCTTGTCGAACAAGGCAGTGTATTTCCGCCAGATCGGGACCCTGCCCGGCGACACCGGCAGAATGGGCGATTGTTTCACTCCTCTGTGGTCCGCGCGTGTGATTCCAACCGGGGTGAAACCACAGCATCTTTACGCCAAGTGTTCTTTTCTGAAAACAGGTCAGGCAGCGAAGGCGGCAATTTAAGTTAAGTTAACCTGAACTCGATTGGATTGGCATCTCCATGGATCAAAACAAATTGAATTTGATCCTGTATATGACTATAATCAAAACAGAATATCAAGCTCCCAAGGAGGATCACCATGGCAACTATATCGGCTGAAATATTCGTTCAGGCTTCACCGAAATTTGTATATCGCGCCTTTACCAACTCGACCTCCCTGCGCGAATGGCTGTGCGATGTCGCCACGGTCGACCCGCATGCGGGCGGCCGCATCTATCTCTGGTGGCGCGGGGATTTTTATTCCAGCGGACATTATCTCGAATTGGATGAAAACAAGAAGGTAAAATTTCGCTGGTATTCGAATATCGATCCCGCCCCGACCGAAGTAACGGTCTCCGTTACGGAAAAAGACGGCGGCAGCCTCGTCCGCCTCGATCACGCTGTTCCTGACGACCCTGCCTGGACGCAGAAGGCGAAAAGCTTTCGTGAAAACTGGATGGAGAGTCTGGATAATCTGAAATCTGTGCTCGAAACCGGCCTCGACCTGCGCATCGTCAACCGCCCCATGCTCGGAATTATGCTGGGCGACTTCACCGAGGAACAAGCCCGCGCCTTGAATGTCCCGGTGCGGGAGGGCCAGCGCCTGGACGGGCTGTTGGATGGCATGGGCGCCCAAAAAGCCGGTTTGCGGACGGATGATGTCATCGTTGGCATGGCAGGCCGCCCCGTCTTGAACAATGCAAACAGTCTGCTTGAAGCAATTGCCGGGAAAAAGGGCGGGGACAAGATCGAAGTCGTTTTCTATCGCGGACCGGAAAAGAAGACCGTCACGATGGAATTGGGCAAACGACCGATACCCGAAGTTCCATTCAACAAGGCCGGGCTTGAAAAACGGATCCGCGAGATCTATGCGTCAGGGTTGGCCGAGCTGGATAAATGTTTCGAAGGCGTCACCGACGCCCAGGCCATGAAGCGGCCCGAGCCCAATGAATGGAGCGCACTCGAAACCGTTGCACATCTCATTCATGGTGAACGCAACAACCAGAACTTTCTCACCGGTTTGATCGACGGCTACGAACCTGTGACGGATGATTTCGGCACCAACGTCCACGCCCAGGTGCAGGCAACGGTCAAGGCCAACCCCTCCATTGCACTGATGCTGGATGCACTTCACCGCGCCACCGAAGAGACCCTGGCTTATATATCCTTCCTGCCGGAGGATTTCCTGGCGAACAAAGGCAGTTATTATCGCTTTGGGTTTATTCTGCTTCAACCCAATGTCCATCTCACCGGACATACCCGGCAGATCAAAGATACCCTCGCTGCCGCGCGTAAATAATACCCCGGCCCGGATAAAATATCAGCGGTGAAAGACCTGCCATAAATTTCTGAAAGGCAATGCTTATGAAGATCGGTATCATCGGCGCCATGGAGGAGGAACTTCTCCCCATTCGTCAGCACACACAGCAGCTTGAACAGATGCAAAGATCGGATCGCGTCTTTTGGCGCGGCAAAGCATACGGCCATGAGATTTATCTGACACGCTGCGACCCGGGCAAGGTCAACGCCGCCCTGGCCGCCCAGAAATTGATCGATCTTTTTGAGATCAATGCCGTTTTCAACATGGGCAGTTCAGGCGCGCTGGCTCCCGAACTCGAAGTCGGCGACATGGTGATCGCAACTGAAGCCATTCAACACGATTTCGACATCACCAGTTGGGGTTTGAAGCCCGGCGAATTGATCTTCGATGTGATCACCGCCAAAGGTACCGGGCAGTTGAATTTTCGCTCGCAGCAGGTCTTCAACTCGGATGCAAAATTATCGCAGCTCGCATTTGATTTAGCCCATCAAATCGAGTTGACCAAACTGAATGGCTACACGCCAAAGGTCTATAAAGGCAGGATCCTAAGCGGGGACCAATTCATCAACCAACGGGAAAAAGCCGGGGAGCTCTGGAATACTTTTCACGGCCTGTGCACGGACATGGAGGCGGCTGCGATCTCACACACCTGCACGATCAACAACGTCCCCTTTCTCTGCATCCGTGCCATCTCGGACAAGGCCGATCACACCGCCAACGTTTCCTTCACCGACTTTTTGATCGAAGCCACTGCCAATTACGGCAGGATCTTTGATCTGGTCTTTAGGAATTTGGAAAGTACACTCTGACGCACACTGCGAATCAACAGGCCGCAGGGAAATCCCTGCGGCCTGTTGTGCTATTTTATCAGGAAATGATCAGGCGCAGAACGAACACCAACACCACTGCACCCACCACAGCCGTAATGAACATACCGAGCAGACCGGCGCCAACCGAAATATGCAAAAAGCCGAAGAGCCAGGCGCCGATAAAGGAACCGATCACACCTACGATCAGATCTCCGAGCAGGCCAAATCCCCTGCCTTTCACAAACTTCCCGGCCAGCCAACCGGCCAGGATGCCAAGCACAACGAGGATAATTATATTTGTCATGGTTTATTCTCCTTTTCCGTTATTATTAAAGTGTACTTCTCGGATAAAGTATACAACAAAAAGCACGGAGGGTTTGCTGATCGTTTCTGCCAAACACGGACTAATGACCACCGGGCATGGGCGTCTGCGCGGCACCGCGCCCGCCCCACTTGCCAGGCCAGCCGGGCAGGAATGCCGCCAGGATCAGGGCTCCGATCGAAGCGTAGAAAGTAATGCGGTAGGCCGCTTCAAAACCCTGCAAAGTTTGACCACAAGCCAGTTTCAAACTCGCAACAATTTTGGACTTGGCCGCATTGGCCGCCTGGGCGGGCAGTGAAGCCAGGGAAGCCGCCACGCCCGGAGGCAGATTATCCTGTGCCGCGACACCGGGCGTCTCACACACACCGAATGGGGTTGAGTTCGTTACCGATGAATTTTGCAATTGATCCTGCTGTGCTTTGATATCGGATGAAAGATATCCGACCAAAATGGTGGCCAGTGCAGCCACCGAGACAGCCTGGACTACAAAGCGGGTGCTGTTCAACAGGGAGGAGCCTCGCGGCAACAGGTCAAGATGCATGCTGCTCAAGGCGGTAACGTAGGAGGTCTGCAGCGTCAGGCCAACCGCCAGTCCGCGCAAGGCCAGCAGGAATACGATGTAGCTGATGGGCGTCAGCGCCTGGATCTGGGAAAGCTGCCAGGTATTAATACACAGGATGATAAATCCGACCACCATGATCATGCGCGGACCAATTTTGTCGTACAACCGTCCAGCCATGGGCGTCGCAAAAGCCGAAGTGGCCGCCACGCCCAATAAAATGAAGCCCGCTTCCAGTGCGGTCCGTCCGCGAAAGGATTGCAAATAGACCGGCATTAAAAATTCCGCACCGAACAAGGCGATCGTCGCAACGTAGCCCACCAGGCTGGCATTAAGAAAAACAGGGTTGGCGAAAAGCCGAAGGTTGACCATGGGCTCTTTTACCACATACAGTTCGACAATGGCGTGCACCGCCAGCATCAGTACCCCAAAGCCAAGCAGCAGCAGCGTGGCGGAACCGGTCCAGCCAAAATTCTCGGCTTCTGTCGCGGCGTACAGGACCAGACCAAAACCGGCGATGGCAGTGATCAACCCAACCGGGTCAAATATGGGACGCTTCTCCACACGATAATCCAAAAGGAAGCGCGACCCCAGAAATACACCCAGGATCCCGATCGGCACATTGACAAAGAAGATGGCGCGCCACAAATTAATATCCACCAGCCAACCGCCCAGGATCGGACCGAGGGCCGGAGCCACGACCAGGGCAATGCCAAAGATGCCAAAGGCCGTCCCCTGTTCCCTGGGCGGAAAGACCCGATACATCTGTGCCGGTCCCAAAGGCTGGGCGATGCCGCCGCCAAAGCCTTGCAGGGCCCGGGCTGCGATCAACATTCCCAATGAAGGGGCGATCCCGCACAGAAAGGAACCGAGGGTAAAGAGGGCCAACCCCAAAAGGTAAACGCGTTTGATCCCGAAGCGGTCCGCCAGGAAGCCGGAGACCGGTGTGGTGATCCCCAACGCCAGCACATAAATGCTTAATACCCATTGGGCATCTGTCAAGGTGACGCCAAATTCGCGGCGCAAAGTTGGGAATGCAATATTCACGATCGTCGAATCCAGGATGACCATGAAGATCCCGAACATTACCGAGATCAACACTTTCCATTTCCGTTCCAAACCTGCCGGCTTGCCAGCCGGGGCTGCATCAATCGTCATGGATCAAATTACCTTTCCAAAGTCAGTTTTGCGTCAGGATTAAAGGTCCCACCTGGAAGTGAACCTGCCTGGCGGCAGGTTACAGATGGGGTTGTTTCAATATTGCTTACATTTCGATATGAACAATGTTCCGTTTGGGTGAAATATTCCTTACAGGCCCTTTCCGGCAGCAAAGGTTGAATTATAGAACATTTTTTCTGATTCAACAAGAAACTTTTTTCAAGAGCTGTGGCATTATACGGCAAAAACTTTTACGAAGGACAAGCAGGCAGTGGGTTTTATAATAAATTATTAACGCGGCAGGTATACTTGGGTCTGCCAGTCAATCCATAAAAGGAAATATCCATGAAATCGCGTCTCCTATCCAGCATACTCGTCTTCGGCCTGCTTGCATTATCCTGCCAGGCAATCACCGGGATCCCATCCACTCCATCCATCACCCCATCCGCCGCAGCGAACACTCCGGCAGCGATCGCAACTATATCGCCCGATCAGGGCGCGGATGGACTGGGCGATCCGCTTTATCCAAAAATGGGCAATGGCGGGTACGATGCGCAGCACTATACCATTGAGTTAAATGTGGATGTAAATAGAAATTTCATCAACGGCAGCAGCACGATGGATGCCATCGCCACCCAAACACTCGACTCTTTTAATTTGGATCTGCGTGGACTGTATGTCGGCAGTGTGACCGTCAACACCTCCCCCGCGGACTTCAAGCGGGCCTCCGATGAATTGACCATCACTCCCTCCGAAGCCATTTCGTCAGGCCAGGCATTCACCGTTACGGTTGCATACAGCGGCGTTCCACTTCCTGTAAACGACCCAAGCAGCCCCAACAGCCCGGTTGGATGGTTCAACGGCCCGTTCGGTATTTTCGTGGCCAGCGAAGTCAACGGAGCCATGGACTGGTACCCTGTCAATAATCACCCCTCAGATAAAGCCACGTACACCTTTAAGATCACCGCGCCCAAACCCTACGTGGTGGCCGCCAACGGACTCCTGAAAAGCGAAACAGACAACGGCGACACCCAAACCTTTCTCTGGGAGGAAAGTGTCCCGATGGCCAGCTATCTCGCGACCCTCGAGATCGGTAATTACAAAGTCGTGACACAAAAGGGTCCGAACGGCCTGCTGATCCGTAATTATTTTCCTCAAACCGATCTGACGGCTGCAACAGAAGCCACCAGCTTGACCGGCGATATGATCGCCTACTACAGCACCACCTTTGGTCCGTATCCATTCGAGGCCTATGGCATTGTGGTCATCCCGCAAGACCTGGGGTTTGCATTGGAGGACCAGACCCTGTCTGTCTTCGGGCAGGATATGCTGGACGAGATCACCGTCGCCCACGAACTCTCGCATCAGTGGTTCGGTGACAGCATCAGCCTTAAATAGACACAGGATATGTGGCTTAATGAAGGCTTTGCGACCTATGCGGAGGCATTATGGACCGGGCATAAAAAGGGGAAAGCCGCCGGCAGCCAATATATGCTCGATCTCTACGATAAGGCCCGATCGGATGCCGCACCCGGCAAACCCGCCGTTGCGGATCTCTTTGGCGAGTCGGTATACTACCGGGGAGCATTGGTTTTGCACGCACTCCGTCTTACGCTTGGGGATGATGTCTTTTTCAAGATCCTGCATGAATACTATGCACGCTACGCAGGCAAAAGCGCCGGCACCGGCGATTTCATCGCGGTGGCGCAGGATGTAAGCGGGCAGGATCTTAAAGGCTTTTTCAATGACTGGCTGTATTCCGACCATATGCCTCCCCTGCCCCAACCTGCTCAATAACGGGAACAGAAAACGAACTGGGGCGTCTTTCAAGTACCCAAACGAATCGGAGGAACCATGAAATCGCCCATTTTCAAGATCCTATCCATCCTGACCGCCCTTGGAGTTCTGATGACTGCCTGTGCACCTCAACCGCAAGCCAACCTTGCCATATCCAAGGTGCAGCGCGAAAGTCAGCCTGCAGCCCCCGCAAACGACGTTGCCAGTCTTGTGAACGGCAACAATGCTTTCGCCTTCGATCTTTACAACGCACTTCGCAGCAACGACGGCAACTTGATCTACTCGCCCTACAGCATTTCCCTCGCCCTGGCCATGACCTTCGGCGGTGCACGCAGCGAAACAGAGTCTCAAATGGCCTCCACCCTGCATTTCGACCTTCCCCAGGCCAAACTTCATCCGGCATTCAACGCGCTTGACCTGGGTCTGGCTCAAAACGGAAAAGCACAGTCGAAGGATCAGCCTCTGCAGTTGAATATCGCCAATGCCGTGTGGGCCGAGCAGACGTATCCCTTCCTGCAGGATTATCTTGATGTGATCGCCCTCAATTATGGGGCCGGCATCCATCTCGCTGATTTCATCAACCAGTACGAACCCGTGCGGAAGGAGATCAATGGCTGGGTCAGCGACCGGACGAACCGGAAAATAAACGACCTGCTTTCGCAGGGCACACTGGATGCAAACACACGCATGGTGTTGGTCAACGCCATTTATTTCAAAGCCGATTGGGAGGACCCGTTCGACCCCAACGGCACATCCGACGCGCAGTTCCATTTGCTCGACGGATCGGAGTCCCAGGTTAGGATGATGCACAGCGAACGTTTCAGCCTGCCGTATACCAAAGGCGCGGGATATCAGGCTGTTGAATTGACCTACAAAGGCGGCACTGCCGCCATGGATCTGATCGTCCCCGATGAGGGCAATTTCAGCCAGTTCGAGTCCGCATTGAATGCCCGGAAACTGGACGAGATCATTGGTGGTTTACATCCGGCCACCGTCATCCTGGGTCTTCCAAAATTTACTTTCACCCGCGACTTCGGCCTGAGCGATACCCTAAAAACACTGGGCATGCCGGACGCTTTCGACCCCAACAAAGCCGATTTCTCAGGCATGACAGGCAGGCGCGATCTTTACATCAGCGATGTTATTCACAAGGCTTTTGTGGCAGTGGATGAAAAAGGGACTGAAGCGGCTGCGGCCACAGCCGCAATTATGCAAACCACAAGTGCACTGATGCCCGATATTACCCTGACCCTCGATCAT
>Ga0315268_10008175_pt1 | contig 10957 bp, 7 predicted proteins | sample C1_top_MG_FD_204535 | JGI IMG/M metagenome (GOLD analysis project Ga0315268, IMG submission 204535) | Sediment microbial communities from Yellowstone Lake, YNP, Wyoming, USA - C1_top | ecosystem: Environmental > Aquatic > Freshwater > Lake > Sediment | place: USA: Wyoming | collected 2017-08-01 | reverse complement strand
CTTCTCGTAACGACCGCCACCGCCAAGTTTCATCTTGTCCATAAAATTACCATGCTTTGCAACTCCAGTGCCGAGGAGTCGTCTTATCGGTTGCCGTATCGCAGTTATGCCGCGCACGGAAATTCTTACGACGCTCAGGATTCGACTTCTTGATTCTCATATCAGGATCGCCGAAGCGAACGATGACGACCTTATCCGCCGGATTCTTAACGTACACCGCGCTCTTCTTCCGCTCACCCGGCGTGTAGAAGGGCTTGTTCAGCGTCACCTTCTTGCCCTGATAGGTATTACCTTTCTTGGAGAGGGAGGTTTTCATTAGAAACGACGCTCTGCGGCTGAAGGAATTTTGGGACGTTCAGCATCCTTCCGCTCTTCTTCCCGCATCATCAAACGCTCGCCTTCAAGCGTAAGAAGCTTTGGCCAGCGACGATTAAATGTGTCCATCTGATCTTTGGTAATCTGATCAAGCGGCCTAGACGCCACATCGCGAAACTCTCTGGTTAGAAGAGCTTTTCCAACAGCCGATCTTGCAGATTCAGCAACAACAGTTGACAGGAAAACTCTCCCCGGAAACTTGACACCAGCAGCAGCAGCAGCGGCGGATGTGAGTGCAGGTAAAATCTTGCTGTTCAGCAAACTCTCTTTTTCAGCAACAACCGAAAGTTGGTCTGCAATTTTATTTAACCTTTGAATTCCTTCTTTTCCAAAAGCCTGCTGAATCAACGGATTGTATTTGTCTGAAATGAGGCTTCTCATCGTTTCGATGTTAATCTCTTTTTTTCCCGGTTTAAAAGATTCTTCAACAATCTTTCCAACTATAAAGTTTTGAACGTCTCCAAGAAGGTCTGGCCTATTTGACCTTATCACCTTCATAAATTCATCAGCAACAAAACCTGTTCCAAGCTTACCCTTGGGTGTTGTCAAGAAATCGACAATATTTTTAGGTGTCGCTGGGCCATAAAGATCGCCTGTTTCAATCGAGTTTTTTACCAACTTTTGAAAATCAGTTGATTCTTTTGCCATTTCTTGAACGTAGATCTTAAGATCTTTAGTCAAGTTTGCTGCGTTAGGATTTGACAAAATTGCCTTAAGCTTTTCTTCGTCCAAATTTACAATTTTTTCACCTCTTACAGCACTTTTCAGCTCAGAAAGAGTCTTAACAATTTCATCCGTTTCAGGGTCAATGCCCGGTTTTGCCGTTCTAATCTTTTCAATTTCAGCTTTAACCTCAGTTAGTCTTTTCTCGTTTTCTCGATAAAGAACGGCAGCTTCTGTTTGACCTTTATCAATTTTTGACAACAAATCTTCAGACTTTGTAACCAGATCGTTTTTCTTTGAAATCAAATTTGCTTGTTGATCTACAAGTACACGGTACTTGCTTGCAACATCTTGGATTTGAGACAACTGCGGAAAAAACTCATCTGCAACCTCTTTTGTTAATTTAGAGCCTTTTCCCATTTTTGCTTCAGTTAGCAAAGATAAAAGCTCTTCTGGTTTTTGACCTATTGTTCGAAGCTTATTGTAAACAAAGTCATTCAGCACAGGCTTAAACGTGCGCTCCCATTCGGAACCCGCCACCTTTTTCATTACCTCCAACGCCTCGCCTCCACGCTCCCCGAGAAGATTCAGAACAACCTCAGGGCTTCCTGCTCCTTCGCCAACATCCCTCATAAGCTTAGAGATAATAGCGCCCTTGAACCTAGTTATACCTTCGCGATATGAAGCACTTTGAGCTTTAAATGCATCTTTAAACACAGGGTCTGTATTAAGACCTTCCTCCATTACTTTTTCAATACGTTCAAGTTCTTGAAAATCTTCGTAATCAGCCTGTTGAACCTTTTTATCAAAATCTATTTTCTTAAATATTTTTGTTCTTTGTTCTTTTAAATCTTTAAGCGTAAAGGTTTCAATGATTTGATCACCCTTATCGTCTTTAACTGGTTTTCCGTCTTTATCAACTTTTGGAACATCAACAGATATTGATTTAAGTTTAGGCTCTAAAAGATCATATCCTTTTTCTTGATCAGCTTTAAATTTTGTAAGAAGATAATTTGAATAACTTCCAGCAGTTTTTCCGGTTCCAAACTGTGTAACAGACTCTCCAAGTCCAAACTGAGGATCAAATCCGTTTTCAATGTCGTCAATTTGCTTTCGCTTGTAAGCAATATCGTTGTCGATCCTTTCAATTGAAACTGGGTCGTTTACAGAAATTGATTTTCTCTGTTCGTTTAAACTTCGTATTTCATCAAATAGATATTGAGAATTAAGCTGTAATTCTCCTTCAGACCTAAGAGCAGCGCCAAGAAGATCTGCGTTTTTTCCAACAAAAGCTTCACTTGCTTTTTTCTTTGCATCTCCAATCAATTGTTCGGCATTCAGAACAATTCCGCTGACAAGGTTTTGGTCTATATTTTTTGTTTCTGTTACACTCTCAAGAGCTTTAACAACTTGCTGAGTAAGCTCATCTCCGCTTAGTCCGTTTGCGTTTCCAGTCCTGATAGAATTTTGAAGGAAATCGGTGATGTTTCCCTGCCAAGCGCGAATGTCCTCTGGGCGACTACCAGACCTTTGGGGGGAATAAAGAGTGTTGGCCAATTGCTCTGCCATTGCTGGGTCAATTCCTCCTCCGGTTCCAAGTTCTCTTCGAACAAAATCTGATCTTTCTTGTAAAAACTGTTGAGCGTATGGCCTTTCAAGTTCTCCAACAAAACGGCCTAAAAATCCTTCTGTTTTTCCAGATGACCTCAGCGCCGCGCTGACGGCTCTTCCTCCAGATGAAAAAGTAGGAAGTAAAAGCCCTCCAAGCGCCGCTTGTTTCAGCACTTCTTGAGTTTTTCCAGACTCATCTCCTAGCGTTGACGCAAAACCCTGCAACCCTCCAGTTCCTGCTCCAGCGATGATTTCCTTGAGAGCCTGTTTTGTTCTTGTAGATTGCTGGCCTACTCCAGTTTCAGTGGTGCGAAGCCATTCTAAAAACCCAGCGCCTTCTCTTGCTTTTTTAGAACGGGAAAGAAGCGGTATCGCCTGAGATGAGGCTTCTTGAATATCAAACTCATCTGGTGAAATTGCTTGCTGTAGCAATGCGGCACCAAAACCACCAATCATTTCACCAGCAACGGACTGTCCTCCCGGTAAATACGCCGAACCAATTCCAGCAGCAAGACCGGCAATATTTCCGGCAGTCCTTCTACCCTGTCGAATCCTATAGTCTCTAAAAAGCTTCTGCTCTGCATCGGAAAGTTCGATTGCTGGCTCTGGATTGAATCCAGTGGCCTCAAGTTTCTGAAATTTTTCCGCGCTAGGACGACCAAGGTAAAGGTCAGCTTGCTGAACCAAAAGACTCTTTGGCTTGAACGTATCACGCCCAATAAGCGAAGCCTGACTGGCAGCTTGCTGGACAGCTTCCATTGAACCAATTTCAGGTTCGCTTGGAGTAAACCCAGCAAATGGGTCTGATTCATTAGTTATGGGTTCGCTCGGAGTAAACCCAGCAAAAGCATCCTCTTGTGCGACTGGTTGCGGCTGTTGCTGATTTTGAGCGGGTTCACTAAAAGTAACATCAGCAGCAGTCAACGGCTGACCGGCATCCATCTGACCTTGTTGGCCATCGCCCTGCAAAACGTATTCGTCCATAAAATTATTTTAGATTCCCCTTAACGCCCTTGATAACTACAAAGTCACCAGTTTTCTTTCCTTTTGCCCTAGCTTCAGCCGTTGATTCAAATGATATTTCTGACAGCGAATTCGTCCCAGACATCGCCGGAGCGTTTGTTGACAACATTGTTGCCGACATCGCCGGAGCGTTTGTTGCAGGTGGCATTGCCGGAGCGTTTGTTCGAGATGTCGCTTGAGGGGTTCCGCCCGTAATCATCGCACCTCGCGAAGGTGTTTGAGGCGTTTTAGCAGAACCGCCCTCATATTTTTTGTAGATAGAATTAATTCTATCAACAGATTTTAAAACTTTTGAATCTAAACCATTTTTAGTTAGTTCAAGTTTTTCTCGAAATCCACTTAAATCTCTACCAAGAAAATCACCAATACTTCCTTTATCCCAAGCACGGGAAAAACTAATAATATCAAGCTCGCCTAAAATTCGATCAGCTTCTTGATTTCCAACAGCGTCTCTGCCTTTAGGGTCGTTTAGGTCTTTTGCTAAAAGCTGCGCTGACCTTATTTTTACAGATTGTTGAACATTAGGATCATCAAGGATTTCCATTGTCCTTTCAATTGCATCTGCTGCTGATTGTTGGTTTGCAACAAACGAAGCTGTTTTTCTTACAACACCATCGTCAAATGTGTTCAGCTTAATATCTTTTCCAGCAACAGGCTTGAGAAGATTTTCAATGTAAGCGTCAGTTCTTTTTACACGCTGACCTACATCAAGCCCTTGAAGTTCAAGTTTTTGAATTTGAACTCCCTTGCCGAAGTCAAACTTTTCTCGGTTAAGAGATGAGGTTTTTTCAGCAAGAGTTTTTTTGTAATCTAACGTGGCTTCTGCAATTGCATTCTTATTGCCACCTTCTCTTATCAGCCTATCAAGATTGTTTTTTGCAACATCTACTTTCTGTTGATCAATTCCAAGTTTTGTAGCTGTGGATGATTTTTTGAATCCCAGTTCCTCTTCGTCAAGTTTAACCCTTGCTTCTTTAAAAGACTTATCAACAGCAAGCCTTGCTTGCGCAATCTCAGCATCACTTGCGTTATTTGCAATTAACGCATTTAGCTTGTCCCTAGAAAGCTGAAGATTACCAACAATTGAACCCGTCTGAGCTTGGGTTTTTTGAACCGTAGCATCAAATATTTGTTTTCTTCCCGCGTTAAAAACCGTCCAGTTTATTGTTGGTTCTTCTGTTTGTGGATTAATGTCAACTGCGCCGGGAATTTGCATCGCTTCTTTTAAAATAGCAGTTTGATTAGCTATTGATCCATTTCTTGCTTTCTCTTGAGTTTTTAACAACTCGGCCCTAGCAGAATACTTTTCAAGGTTGTTCAGCATCTTGTCGGCCTCAGTCCTGTACTGCTTAGATTTAAACGGTGGAACAACTGGAAATACTGCGTTTGATTTTGGGTTGTTCAGATAATCCGAAACCTGCTTCCCAAGAGTCGAGAACGTGTTGTACTCATCAACCTGCGCTTTCCGTTCTCCAATTGCTTCAGCAAGTGAATCTTCGCGAATCTTGTTCTGAAGCTCCATGCCCTGCCGTTGGATCAGCGACTCAGCCGTCTGAACCTGCAATTGCTCCATCATCCGCCTTTGCGTTTGTGCGCGGTCGTAGAGGCTTGCGCCTAGTTGAAATGCTTCAAGAGATTGGTCGGCCATAAATTATGCCCAGTTAGAAGGATCGTTTGGTCCGCCGATGTTTGTTGGAGGAGTCGAGTAAAGCTCAGGATCGTTCTGAGGATTGTACGAAGAAGGTAGACTTGACGGTCCGCTCATCTGCGAAAGCCCTCGCTGGAACATCGCGCCTCCGGTAGTTCCAGTGAATTGAGTGATGGCGCTTCCAAACGCCTGCTTCATTGCAGAAGGCTGGGCGGCAACCTGTGCAGCGGCCATATCCCTAGCGTATTGAGCTTGTTGCTGTTGTTGCATAAATCCAATCCGTTGATTTGGCGTGATGAACATGCTGCTCACCGAGAACGGTTGCGCCATACCCATCGTACGCTGTTGCTGGATAAAGTTCTGAGCTTGAGCAAGACCTTGATTCTGGATCTGCATTGATGTCAGGCCAAAGTCGCGAGCGGCCAAATTCCTACCAACACCCGACCCAGCGCCGTACCCTCCGCTAAGCGCACGTCCAGCAGAAGATCGTTGAAGCTGAGAGGCAACATCTTGCGAAACCTCGCCCCGCAAAGCTGATCCGATGTTCTTTCCAGCCTGCTGAATCAACTGATCGTAACCGGGAATCGCACGACGAAGCTGCGCCTCAAGAATACCTTGTTCAGCAGCGGTTGTCTTAGTGGCCAACTCGGTTGCAGGCTCAAGCGATGCGATATTCTGCTGAATCGCCTGCCGCTGCTCTCCCGCAAAATCAATCGCTTTTAGCTCTGGAACCTTGACCTTTTTCGGACCAAATAATCCGCCAAGAATTGTTCCGACAGCCGAAAGGGCTGACCCTCCCATTGATGTCCCCATTCCCGGCGGTAATGATGGTAGTGCCATAAATTATTCTTTTTGGTTCAAAACCATTGCGAGAATCCACCGCCGTTTAATCCGACGCCGACCATTCGGATCGTTGCGACTGCGTCCCCAAGGTATTGCATTGTTTGCTCCTGAACAGCTTGAACTGCTTTGGCTTCGTAGGCCACTGCTTCCTGAATCAAATCGTTCTCCTCCTTACGAATCGCCATGACCATCAGTTTGATGGCATCAGGACTCGGCGGAATGAGGTAGTCATTGACGCTCGTCGCGTTGATATGGCGCATCTTCGCCATGACCGTCACCGGCTTATCCTCGTCGTTGTTGCAACGATCCGTCAGGTAACTGCGACGGTACTGCGGCAAAGTTTCATCAGGGTCGTAAACTGCCAGATCAAGCTCCAGCAAGGTCGTCGCATTGTACTCGTACAATCGGCTCGACGTGTTGGTTGCCTGACGAATGACGCCGGTCAGCGATATGAACTTCTTGGTCGATTGAACGTACGGCAACGCAAGGGTCAGTTTCTCGCCATCGATCCATACGCCGCCAGACAGTGTGCGAATCCATTGTCCGTTCTGATCGACGCCTTGCAGGGTGATGGTCTTGCCAACGTCAGAAGCGTCTCCGGGATAGACTCGAATGTAACTGTTCGTCTCGCCGGACATGTCGCGGTAAGAAACCACGGTGCCACGATCCACAAGCTGCTTGCCGACGCACCCGCCATTGCTCTCGCCGAGCAGTCCGTATCCGCTTTCCTGAAATTCGAACCATTGATTGCGAACCGTTCCGACGCCGCAGCAATCAGCGACAGACTCGATGGTTTCGATGTGACGCGGCCAAGTGATGCACCCTCCGACCGTGTGGATGGTGAAGCGTCCGTATGCACCTGCCCACAACCCCTTGTGAAGAAGCCGTCGGCACGCCTGATTGATGTAGTCGTAAACGCGAGGGTCATCGACGCAGACGCCGACTACACGGGCGATTGTCGAGCGAATGTCCTGAACGATTAGCTTCATTTGGTGTAATAGATTCGGCTCGTTCGCTTGATGAAGTAAACACCGTAGAACGGAGGAAGATTGTTGTGGGCAGCGTTTCCACCTGTATTTGCAGCAATAGCGTCAACATCTGGATCTAGCGTTGAGCTTGGGAATGCTGTCACATTGTTGGTAAGCGTGGGAGATGATGTTCCGCCGTCCGCAGCCACTCTGTCGCCATCGTTTCCTCCATGACCAAAAGTCTTTATTGAGACTTGATGCGTATGAGTCGGCATTTCAGCCGTCGTCAACAAGTGTTGATCCTCGCCAACGATTGACGTGGATGTAGCCGTACCCAGAACAGCAACCGAACCACTCGCCGCAAACGCTCCAACACCGACTGGGAATCGAGCGTCAAGCAACGTGTCAACCATCCACATCGGGCCTGACGTATCTCCTGCCACAGCAGTTCCGTCGCCGCCGTCGTACGAAAGAAGATCATTAGTCGTTCCGACAAAGATACGGCGCTCGTAACTTCCTGCTACGACAGGGTTTTTATAAACCCAGAATCCCTGATCAAAAATCCACCACTGTCCATTTTCATCAAGCCACGGATAAATCCGATTGTTGATCGCCGGAAACGTCGGTCCAAAATTGAAGAACGAGTTTCCAATCGTGCTGTTAAAAACGGCTTGCGTGCCTCCGATGATATCGTTGGCCAAGTTCTGGTAGTTCAACGGGCAGTAACTCACCGGAAGACTTGGAGGTGTAAGCGTGATTAAGGTTAGGTTTGGCATACTATTCCGATGTGTAGGTAAACGGGTTTACGTCGCAAGCATCAAGAGTCTTGCATCCTTCGAAAACAAGGCACTCGCCCACCGCAGGTTCTTGAACGTCGTAAGCGTGAACGCGGATGCTCTTGATGCGGCAATATCCCGTAACTGTCAGGCTCATTTGAACCTCGTACATGTTTCGAGTCGGGGTGCTAATGCTCGAATTGCACGGGATATCCGAAGGAGTCGGCAATCGCATCTTCGGCCTGTACTGCGGCTGGAAATTGACCAGCGGACAAGCAGGTTGGCACTGCAAAGTTGTCGCGCATTCGGCCCAGTCTGCCCACTCAATCCATCCGGGGTACTGGTCGGGTCGATATTCGACATTGAACGAAGCGTCTCCGTCCAACGAGTCGATGAAGATGTCGCCCGAATCAAGCCGCTTCAATCCAAACGGAATCTCGAAGTTGTAGGCGCGAGTATGAACCAGCCACTGAATCTCCTTCTTTCCATCAACCAAGTTGTTATCGAACTTGTCGCCCTTGCTGATTTCCCAAATCTGAATCGTTCCGTTTTCGCCGCGAGCAATCGAAAAGCATCTGTCTCCGTAAACACCCTCCGTCTTCAAGACCTGCAACACATCAAGTCCGGTCCAGATTCCTGCCCACGCGGGAGGAAACTTTTTCCGCATTGACGTAATCAGATCGAAATCCAAAACCATCAGCGCCTTGTGGATAACGCCTTGAGCATTATACCGAGGCTGTCCGGTCATCAGTAATCGATTGTCGAACACGACCGCAGATCCAGACCATAGCAGGCTTGATTGATCGTTCTCAGCGATGTTCACAATCTCGTTGCTGATGGGAGTATTCCCCGGATCAGTGAACGAGCGACGAGCGATGATGAACGAGCGGACGCCATCGACTGCTCGGTAGAAAACGTCGCCGTTGACAGTAATGGCCGACCTAGCACCAAGCGCACCGCTGGTTAGCAAACTGATGGCTTGAATCGGATAGTTCAGGTTTTTCCATGTATCACGATCAACCGGAGCTTGAATCGAGAAGACGTATCGAGGAGTAAAAACTAGGAGCGGACCCTGCCCAAGCGACGTATCTGGATTGCCGGGGACGGCCATTGCAGTGATTCCACCTGAATCCGACGGAACCGCAAAGTCTCCGCCTTCGTTAAGGAAGGTGTTCTCGGTTTCTTTGAGAACACTGGCTCGCGTGCCATCTCCATAAACGATGTCGGTTGCTCTGAATGAGAATCCATTTTGAAGCGCGTACCAGATACGTCCGTTGACGTAGGCCATTACTCTTCCGCACTTGATTTCATCGACGGTTGCTCGGCGCAGATTTGATCCATTGAAGATCAGCGGTGCGCTCTGCCCATCTTGAATTACAACAAAGTTCTCCGCCTGAACCATCCAGCCATCGAGTATGTTCGATGGGTTCTCAAGATTGGGCGAAGCTGAAAGGTTCTGAACGCTGTTTTGAAGGCAGTCGTAAAGCCACACTTTACCACTGATCAACATCAGGATGAACGTCGCTCCGTTGTCGCCGATGTATGGGAGCGCGCACTGAAAGACGCCGGTCAAATTGCTCGAACCGTAGCACTCCTCGGAGTAGCCGTCCGCCGTGACATTGGTTTGATCCGCAGTGACGAGCGTGCTGTCTGCCGTAATCGACAAGCATACGTCGTAATCTTTCTGGATGAAACCGGGTCGAGGAGAGATGAATCCCTGCCGAAAGCTGGCGTTGACCGCGAATGCGACCTGATTCTTGTCCACCTCAGACGGCATCACACCAGCGTCAATGCCACCCTCAAAGGTGACAGACCCATCCGTGTACCGCCGTGGTGCGCGCTCGCTCATGGCTTAAGCCTGAATCCGCTGGATGGAGAATGAGGAATTGACGTTAAACAAAGATGTGTTTGTTGCCGATGTTATAAAAAGTTCGTAGAAATCAGAAATCGATGCTTGGTCTAAAACCTCTACAGCAACAGGAGGCGCGTCTACCGCTGATATGCGGTATCCAACACTGTAAATAGGTGATCCGTTCTTTCTAATTTGAAAAGTTATGTCGTAAACACCGCCGACAAATCCATTATGAACTATAGAACTTAATCTATAATACCCAGAATTTGCCGCAACAAACCTTCCGGTTGCGGGAGTAAATCCTGATACCGTATCAATTCCAGAATAGGTTACTGACGGGTAGGTGGTCGAATTGAACGGGTTGCTTGCAACGGCGCTCATTGTCGGCGCATTTGAAGTTACCCTCCGCGTAAACGTGACGTAAGTGAACGCTGCTCCGCTGGCCGTCGATGCTATGCTGATCGTGCCAGCACCCGGCGTAATCGTGATATTCGATCCTGCGGTCAGACTTGCCACCGTGTATCCCGTTCCATTGCCAATGAGCAGTTGGCCATTGGTAGGTACGGTTGCTAGGTTCGTTCCACCTTTTGCAACCGGCAACACGCCGCTGATGTCGCCGACAGGAACCGTTGCTACGGTCGATAGAAATCCAGATCCGGCTGACCCTTGAGTCTTGATGTAACCGGATAAAAGCGAATTGAGGGCTGTCGCGCTCGGAACCGATGCGTCGGGAGTTCGAACAATGTACGTCGCAGCGGACGATGCTCCGCCAGCCGCTCCAGCCGCACCCGTAGCGCCAATTGCGCCTGACAGCGTGATAAGTGAGCCAATAGGAATCACCGTTGTTGGAATCGCATTTGGAATTCCAAGAACGCCTGCAAGTGGGTTTTGAAGGGTTACAAGCAAGCCGTCTACCGATGTAACCTGCAAATAGCCGCATCCCTGAACCGAGACAAAAAACTGTCCAGCCACCGACTCTGGAAGAAACTCGTAATTATCTACGGAAACAACGACTGACGACCCAAACGACGGAACCGAAAACGCCGCTGTCGTGTAAGTGAACGCGTTTAAGCCGTTGGCACCATTCGACCCATTAGCTCCCGCAGCACCCTGTGGTCCGGGGACGTTCACGACAACCGGAACGGTATCGCAAGGCTGGCAACAGCCGGTTGAAGAAACAAGTTGCGACGGCATATTT